>ENA-UOOK01003140-UOOK01003140.1-fermentation-metagenome-genome-assembly--contig:-NODE-3140-length-19180-cov-9.976523_pt1 | contig 19180 bp, 8 predicted proteins | sample MGYA00245777_ERZ724023 | MGnify/ENA primary metagenome ERZ724023 (study PRJEB28704, sample SAMN03018312) | fermentation metagenome | biome: anthropogenic terrestrial biome; feature: soil; material...
CTTACTCATTTTATCACCACAATCAAGTTACACGTGTAATTAATATATTCAACATGTTTTTAGAAATTCCTCCCCAGAATATAATTGTTACTACTCAACCCCTTAGGCATTTAATGATTATTAATTTTTCAAAAGTGCTGGACAACCCCCAGGTATCGGCTCTTGTCCAATACTTATTAGCTATAATTGACCGAAAACAGCATTGTATCATAAAAAATATTTCAGACGCATGGCTTGAAAATCCCGGAAACGGCTGCTTAATATCTCAAATATAATCTTTTGACGAAAACCATTACCAAGGGCGATTTGTCCAGTAGGAGTTTACCAAACATGACCTTTATGAAATACAAGTTCGTAAAGTGGATAATTCAAATTTCGGCCAAATGAGATAACATGCTTTGGCCAAGAACCAAAGCATGTTATCATTAGTAAAGAAAAGGAACTAATTCGTGCTAAAATAAAGTTTTATTCGTAGGTCGTTGGTTGGGCAAGATCAAAGAGATTCAAAAAGTTATTAAACTGTTCCCTAACCTTAGTTGCACAGAATTAGCAGAAACAATTTATGAATGCCTTTAGTGGAATACTCCTAAATTTTTTTAGATCAAGATATTACCTCTCTTCATACAAATGCTATCTGCCAATAACCTATGGTCATTTTTATACTAACTTGACCTTAACGTTTGCAATGATTTGAATTTTTTCCCTTGATACCTTCCCGCTAAGAATTCAAGAAAGGCTATAGGTATGAGGCTAATAGATTTTGCCATTCTTCAACCTCATCCGGGTTATTATTGCTCATTAATTTTTTAAGGTATTCTTCAGAGATAAGCATAGCTGCCTCTGCAGGAAGTGTTCCCGCTTTTAATTTTTCATTGGCAATCGATATTAAGTAATAATCTTCAATTCCTTCCCGCAAAGCTTCTCCGCGAACGCTAGGGATTGGACCATAATCGCCATGGTAGAAGATTCCTTCATCTTTGGCACCACTGTCCTTTATCACATCCCACGGATCCCAAGAGTTCCCTCTCCAATAATTAAATGGCCACATAAAAATTCCACTAGCTCCTAATAGCCATGAACGGATTCCGCGAAAACGATAGTAACCGAGCAAGGGCTGCACATCATTACGTACTGAACACAAATACGGAGCAAATGGCTTCCCTGTACTTTGGAAGAATTTTAATTCTTCCTCGGCTGTCGGAACTGAATGTAAACGTTGTTCATAAGGTACCCAAAAATCAATTACCGGATCTAATCGTTTGATTTCCTCAATTGTTGACCAGGCAGCTATATCACACATAATTCTTAATTCCGGTGCTATTTCTTTAAGAAGTTTGCCACAGCGATATACTCCCTCAATATCATCAGCTCTCGGTTCATCTATGATTTGGATCATAAAATCATCGAAGGTTAAGCCAACTTCTTTCAAATATCCAAACCATGTATTTATCCATTCTGTAAACAACTCAACCCATTGTTCCTCAAAAATAGGACCACTAAATCCTCTCGCCCTGATTCTTTTATCGAAATCCATGAAAAAGCCTGCAGAACTATATATAATTTTGCCGTTCTTTTTTGCAGCTAATAGAGCGTCGTTCAGATAATGTTCTCGTCCTTTATTTATTACCGGTCCATTGGGGCCTCCCTCAATAGCGGAAGTAGGAAAAATAGCATGTAGATACTTTAAATGATACTCAGATGCTACCCCATAATATGCTTCTTCCTTACCAATTACCCGGTTATTCGGCCATGTTCCGTTACTGGTGACCGCAGGCCCCCAAAGAAAGGTATCAACAGGTAGTACTTCGGGGAACTTAAAATCAAGAATGTTCACATTGAGTGTAACCTTTTTTGAGGGTTTATTATTATCTACCGGTATAAAAGCAATCGTACTTTGATACTGTCCTGGCGGAAGCTGACCCTTTATATCAATCCAAAGGGCTCTAGTTTCAAAGGCAGGAATAGAAATAATATTGCCTTCGTTGAGTCGGCAAAGCGGATCTAGCTGTCTTTGATAATGACTATTATGTCGAGGTATTGCCTCCTTAAAAGTAAAGAGTCTATGAAAATCATATTCAGTACTTTTTTTATCTAGCTGCTTTATCTCAAACGGTTCAACACGAAATGTTAATGAAACTTCACTTAAATTTGTCACCATTACTTTCGCACATGTCTTCTGATTCTGGCAAACTTTTACTTGTAGAGATTTACAATCATTGAACAAATCTTCCGGTTTCGAGTCTACAAATGAGGTCTTCAAAGGGCTTTCCTTCCAAATTACATAACCTGATTCATTTAAAGGCACTTTAGGGTTAACGATTTTTTGGCTGCTAGCATATTCTTCTGGTGTAATAAAAGCTAGGTCCCCAAAGGATGTAGGATCATTAAATCCATTAGCTGCTTTTCGCCAAGAAGTAAGTTCTCCAAGACCCTTTTCTTCACGACAAAAGTTCGCTTTCCAAATCGGGGCTGTCTGTGGTGTTGTTTCAAAAAGCTTAAAAGGTATTTTTAATTTTACCCACCAGTCTTGAGTCCCCGACCAAGCTACAACTTCATAATCCGGGTTCCAACCACTATTTCTGTCCCACAAATCGCATATCACACCAGCCGCTGAAACAATAAAATGCGCATAAGGGGTCCCCTGCTGAAAACTAGAAAGAAATACTTCAACGCAATCGTCTCGCCAAACTGCCTGATCTCGTTCTGTGCATTCTACTTTCAATTTCTTTGGCTCTGGTTCTTCACATTCAAACACAATATAAAGGAAATCGTTATCATATAGTGTCCTTACCACCGTTTTTTTCTTCGGTTGTTCACCTGTTTTATAATCCTTCAGTTCAACTTGTGGCGCCTTTTGCCAAATCGCATCAAGACTTTTAGACATACTAAGTTTGTCTTTAGTATATTGTGGGAAAAAAACAGCTTGCGTAATTTTTGTTTCCGCTGCTACCCAGCAAGTATTCATTATCATAAGTACAAACATTATCAAAAAAACTTTACTCTTCCCTTTCATTTCGATACCTCCATTTTAAAATCTCATGCTGCTCTTAGCCTTAATATGATTATCCTAATGAGTAAAACCCACGAAAAACTTAAATGCTATCACCCCCTACCTATAACCTAAAATTTCATAAATAATAACATGTTTGGCTGAGTACCAACAAAAAAGCATATTTTAATTTTGCTTTTGGTAACTTCGCTTTAAGACTATCCTTCTACAAGCTAATATGCTACCTAGGCTCCCGCGTTTTTATACCTACGCCACAGTTCAGTAAAAGAAGCCTCATAAAAACCTCCATTCCGCCGCTACGCTGGCGGCACAAATAATATGGAATTTATTGGGTCTTTTAAAGGCCTTGGTTTAGTACTCCTCTTTTCACCCCAAAGCATGTTATTTTTTCACGCTAACCGACTCTATAAGATCTGACAATGATTCTATCATATTCAATATCTTTATTCTCTCTATGTCCGCAACATCTGCATCCTCTAATTCATCGGAAATCCACCACCATATAGAAGATCTAGTCCAGTTTTCCCATACACGCTTGGGAGCTTCGATCAGTAAGAGCCTTGCCTCATTTAATATCTCTTGATCACAACCTTCTTTTTCAAGCGTTTCTACCATATCGCTTAGGATTTTTAGATATTCATAGTCCTCAACTCCCTCCCGAACCGCTTCCCAATGCTTGCCAGTTGTTATTGAAACATTATCGAAATAAAGAGGGCTGTAACTTACACGACCACCCATATCCAGATAGTCATTCCACGGAGATGTTCCGCCTCCAGATGAATATGTCCAAAATCCAGAGCCTACCGCTCCCATCTCCCAAGCCATCCATTTTTGCAGTCTATGATAAGAATAGGGGGCCCCAACACGACCAACCCTACATTCGTATACCCACAAGTTTTTACCTGCATCGCGCAAAGATCTATAGAAGTTCGCACTTCTTATCCCACCATCTATATACGAGGCCAAATTCGGGCAAATAACATCACATACATTAAATAGTTCCTGATTAGCCTTCCACGGTTCTGAATGAAGTGGGTTTTCCCAAATAACAAACTCAGGAGCACCTGCTTTAATAGCTTTTCCCCACGCAATGACTTTCAAATCTTGCTCTTCAGTCCTGGGTTCATCAACCAAACATAAGTTTATTTGTGAAGGAGCAAGACCGATCTCTTTCACATGTTTAGCCCACTCAGCGACCCAAAAACTAACTAACTCTTCAAATCGAGGATCATTATACGGTACTCTTTCGCCTTCGGGTCCAAAGGTAGATTTATCGCCGAAATATATCATATAGTTTCTTGCACCATGCCAATCGGAAACCCAGTTGTCAAATCTAGTAAAATCCATTTCCATACCAACTACTATATCTCCAACTTTCTGGATTGAGGATGGCCAAGGAGCGGTTATGCTTGAAGCCCATGGTGAATCCACAAAATGTTCCCTCATATCTTCAATAGCCTGAACACGAACACCCTCGGTCAAATCACGTGTTAAATAATCTACATAATCCCACATGGTCAACGATAGTGAGGGGCTATCAGGAAAACTTATTGCAGAGAGCCTGAAAGATAATGGTAGATTAATTGCCTCCATCTCATGACCAGGCTCAAGGACAACTTGGCCCCGATAAGTTCCTGGCTCAACATCGTGTGGGTTGAATGTAAACCAAACCTGTCGGGTCATTCCAGCTGATATATCAATTTCAACCCCCCCGCTAACAGGCCTCGCTAAAGGCAGGGCATCCGCAATAACAATTTCTTCTCTAGTATCGACAAATTCCACCTGGTGAACTTTTATGTAACCTGGGTTAGAACCACCAGGTAGTCCTTCAATCTTTAGCTTTACTGCTAACTTCTCTTTTGAGTTGTTTGTTATATTAAACGCCTCTGCTCTGTACTCATTTGATAACATAGCGATTTCTAACTCAGGTAAGATGCCACTGCTTTCAGGTGGAATCTCTGTAGGCGATAACATATCCCAACGATTATTCTTCCAAACAACCAACTTCTCTGCTCCCTGAGCTTCCCGAAGCTTAGCATTAATTTTAAATACTCGCTCGTGTAAGGGATTAAGTGGGATTGTCGCTCTGAAATCTTCTCCCACATCTACTATTAACCTTAACCTTTCGGCTTCTAAGATATCAAGTTCTGCAATCAAACTTTGTTTTGTTGTTAAGGGAATGGAAGAGGCATTAATGTCCATTCTTATTTGGGCAATGTCCCGCCGTATACGCTTTAAAACTGCAGCTTTAACTAGATTTTCCTTTAAAAATTTATTTAAATCATCTACTTTACGTCCTGGGCTACGACCGAGGAAATCATTGGGTCCTCGATAGATTTCAATTTCATCAACAACCATGTAATCACAAGTGGGCATTACTGTTAACCTAACATATCGCCCTTTTGTCTCAAGTCTACAGGTCTTATATCGATATACTGCATATTCCATGGGCGAAGGTAAATCCTTCTCGTGAAGATGAATTAATTCGCCAGCATAATAAAAGTTAGTTCCATCATCACTAGTAAAGATATAGATAGCCTTGGGCCAAAAAAAGCTAGATTTTCCAGCAGCCGTATTAAAAGATATTCCTTTAATAGGTTCTACTTTGCCTAGGTCGATAGTTATTGAAATTAGTTTTTCGCGCATCCAACCAACAGTTCCCCTTTGTGTCCAAAAATAACCTTCTACATATTCGCCATCTGTTAATTGTAAAATATCCTTATCATCAGTGCATAGAGCATAGTTTGGGTTCGTAGAAAAAGAATATGGTTTCCCGAGAGCAATATTATCCCCTTCATTTGCTAATAGACAGGGTCTATTAGCAGCTATTAATAAGAGGGTCAATAAAGCCAAAAAAGATAATTTCTTATACAACTCAATTCCCCCTTGGAAGCTTTGCTATATAACCCGAATTCCCGTAAAAAGAATTGATGCTTTTTTGCCAGGTTGTTCACATTATTCCATTGTGAATGATCCTCATCAAAAGGGAATCAGAACAATGGCTCATTTGTCTATCAGTGCTCTTGCTTATCATCTGCAAACGAACTATACAGACCATAAGATCATATTGATACAAAACCTCTTAACGAAAAGAAGAGGAACAATACGCATCAGCAACATATTCACCATGTACCTAATAATTTGTTTCATGACTCCAAAAAGCTGATCTTTGCACCCCATAACGATCTTTAGGCCAAGAGTCTTGGCTTAAGCCTTTAATTTCCCTTAGTACTGATTAGTTCATCTGAGCTAACAGGAAGGGAATCATGGTATGGTCCCCTCATGTTTGCCAACTAGTAAGCCAATGCCCTGTCTGTATATTATTTAAACCTATCTTCCTCCCGGACCTGATATACAACTCATGTTCGGCTCCCGCAGACAAATCAAAATAATTATCCGAGAAAAATATATCGGTATCTTCTCCCCTATAGCTAATATGACAAAGTCTTGCAAAAGCATCTGTCTTCACTTTTAAGTGCGTTAGCCATTCCTCCTGTAGAAACTTTTGATCTATTAACTCCGTTATAATGTTGGGACATGGCCATTCGATATTCTTCCATCCATCTGGAAAATAAATCACCCGGTTAAGCTCTATCCCATCCACATAGGCATTAATGTAAAGAAAATCTCCTTTGGGGATATCCAGTCCTTTTCTTTGCAAGCAGTCAAAAACAACAGAATCATTTGCCTTTATGATATGTTTATAACTACTACACCAAACTGCCTCACCTTGTAAGGTCTCCTGCCCATAATTAAGCTCTACCTTAACGTCCCTTTGTGTATGATTACTAAAGAGAAACTCAACTCTACCATTCCTTTCGAAAATGATGGGCAATAGTGGTGCACAGGCACGTTTGGCAGCAAAATACGAAGGTTTGGGATCTCTCGAATAATCTATGATAGACCAGTTGGAAGTAGGCCAGCAATCATTATACATCCACACCATTGTCCCGCCGTTATTCGGGTAGTCCCTACGTGCGCTTTCAAATTCAGCCCGCATCATCTCCACATGAGTTGCTTGACCATATTTGACGTACTTTTCAAGATTGTCAATTTCACCGAACAAAGAACCAGCAATACTCATGGTCTGCTCATAATGGGGTAGGTTTGCATGGCCCCTTTGTATATGATAAACCCAAGCGTCATTCGGAGGCCAATGATTTTCAGGCTTTAAAAAGCTTTTGATCATTTTTATGCTGCTGGGCCCTTGGATGCAAAACTCCGAATTAAAAGAGCATACCTTTTCAAAATGTTTGCGAAAGGTATCATATTTACCGCCGCTCTGAAACAGTGAGAATTTCCAGCAAGAAATATGGGAGTTACCTGAATTGGGCATATTACCATAGTCGTCCCTTGACTGGGGGCTGGACTCAATATAAGGTACTCCCAGTCCAAGCTTCCCTACCATTCCCCTTAAAATCATAGTATATATTTGAGGATCATCCCTTAGCCTGTCAATACTTCTCGCGTCCTCAATCTCTGAATAAACTCCGGCATCCTGCTGTTCTGCTACCGCACAGTCCTGCTCGTATTTCCAAGAAAAGATATCTTCATTGCAACCACACCATAAAACGATGCATGAATGGTTACGAAGCCTTCGTATCTGGTAATCGGCTTCAGCTATAATTTCATCTCTCAAAGCAGAAACTGGATAGCCCGTACTGGCAAACATGAAATCTTGCCAGACCATAATTCCATGTTTATCACAAAGCTCATAGAAGGTATCAGGTTCATAGATACCGCCGCCCCATACACGAAGCATGTTGAAGTTTGCCTCTTTTGCCTTCCGGATATAAAATTCGTATTGATCCGGCTTTATAGTCCCTGGCCATATCTCTAAGGGAACCCAATTTCCACCCTTACAAAATACGGGCATATCATTTATTTCAATCCAGAAAGAGTAGCCGGGACCAGCATCCTCCGTAAACGGCTTCTCTACGATCTTGGCTTCACGCAGGCCTATTTTTCCTTCACGAGAATCGATAATCTGCCTGTTAACGATAAGCTCGACACTGTAATTGTATAATGGCTGTTCACCATATCCATTCGGGAACCAGAGCTCTGGGTTATCTAATTGCACACTTACATATGATCTATGGGTATCTCGACTTAAAACGCGTCGTATATCGTTACCGTGTCCCCATAGTCTAATTGCTATTTCGTACCCCTCTTGCTTTGTAGCACCTGTTACTTCGAAGGAAAAATCAACTCTTCCTGATTTGAAGGGCTCAATCGCCAGATCAGTCAATCTCAAATCATTATCCAATTCCAGCCACACATTCCCAGAGAGCCCGTCAGATGGTAGTGGAAGTGCCCAATCCCATCCAAATGAAAACTGTGGCTTTCTTAAATAAGCTCTTCTCCCCTTCCAACCTTCGAGTTCATGAATGCGGGGTCCACCAAGTAGTTGGTCGATAGATTTAAACCTTATCATCAATACATTTTGTTTCTCTTTCAGGTGATCTTTTACGTTAAATCGAAAAAGTCGAAAAGCATTTTTTGTCTCACCCAGGTAAAAACCATTAAGCCATATATCCGTATACCCATCAACATTTGTCATGCATAAATCTGCAGTTCTGGCAGCTATTGCTGTTGAATCAAACTCTAAAACGTACCACCATTCTTTGGATGATACCCAGTAACATTCTCTAGCCTGAGTGTCGTAATGTGGATCCGAAATTATCCCAGATTTCAACAGTGCGTCGTTTACATCACCCGGGACATTCACGTTTATCCAGTTTTCTGCTTCCAAGCATGGCTTGTTGATCTTTTCCTGAATCCCTACTTGTGGTTCCATACTTGTTAATTTCCAATTCTCGTTTAATAATACTTTCATTTTATTATCACACCTTAATCTTGTTAAAACCAAAAGGAACTTCCTAAATTCCTTGACTAAATCGACTATCTCATGGATGTATTCTGTCATAGAATGACATTATCGTTATTCCTTCTCTATGCGACTCATTGCTCCCCCTGTGGAGAAATTCTATCTTTGTGGTTTCGAACCGGTAAAACCCATGAAAGTGAGCGTGAAACAAATAGATTATAAGACAACGGTAATGAGAATTCCCGCTACTTTGATGCTAAACTTTGGCTGAAGGAATGCTTTTAGTTTGAGGTATTTTCTATTTGGCCTTCGTTTCTTTCTATTTCTAATGATACGTATCGAACAGCGAATGTAACTTTAGTTGTTGCTCAAACTCTACCTTTGTTAAAGATTGTTTCGGTTCCACAGTTATAGTTACCTCTTTGCCAGGTACTAGGTGAAAGAAATTATTGGAGTAGCTGGCATCTGAATCCGTAAGCTCCAGCCAAACCCAAAGAGCTGGTTTTTTCGCAGTCAAAGTCACCAGGAAAAACGTTCGTTCTTCCTGGACCAGCGCTGTAATTTCGGGCTGAAGCAGTTCCAGATGCTTAGGCCGGACAAGGGAAAGTAAGTTTGTAGAAACAGTATTACTATCCACCTTCAATTCCAGCCACAAAAGAAGGTTTCGTTCTCCATAAGCCTTGAAGTAGGGTTTAAGATCAATAGTTTGAACACAGCTATCCTGACGCGGGAAAATATCTACTTTTTGGCTCTCCTCCTCAATCAGATTTCCTTCAATATCTGTCAGAGACCAGCTTACTTCCCCTAATTGGGGTTCTAGGAGATCGCTTGTAACATGAAGTTCCACTGCCCCCTCTCCTAGAGCCTCTAAGGGCGAGATCAGAAGCGGAGCATAAAACTCCTTGGCCAGATAATGAAGAGCCTTCCAACGGCCAGCGTAATCAATAGAAGACCAACTAGCTACTGGCCAGCAGTCATTTAGCTGCCAATAGAGAGTACCCATTCCCCTGGGAATAGAACGTCGCCAATGCTCAACTGCATATTTCATCGCCACGCCTTGCAGGATCTGGCTAAGCCAAATTACCATGTCGAAAGATGTGGGCAGACGGAACCAGGAGAGCATGTATTGCATAATAGTGGTATTACCAATGCCACTGCGCTGATGGTGTTCCATAACATAGGACGTAATATTGCGATCCTCCGGCAAAGTATAACTTTCTATTGTACGCGGCTGTGGAAAGGACTGAAAACCAAACTCGCTATTGAAACGGTGTGTACAAGAACGATACCATTCAAAAGGTTTATTACGGTGCCAAACCTCCCATAGATGAGCATCCCCACAATTAGGGTTATTGGGATCTGTCCGATCCCCTAGAGGACTATGTGGACTAGCGGGCCAATAGTCCCTTTGGGGGTCTAAGTCATTAACAATTTCAGCAAGCAACTGATCGAAAAGTTTTATATATTCCTCCCAGCTCATATGCCTTTCTGTCCGTGTATCCCTAATAAACCCCTGTTCTAATTCATTATTCCCACACCAAAGGGCTAAACAAGCATGGTGCCTAAGCCGTTTTACATTTTGGATTGCTTCCTCTTTCACCTGCCCCATGAAAGTTTCATCAAAGGCCGGATAAGCTGAACAGGCAAACATGAAATCTTGCCAGACGCAGATCCCCAATTCATCACATAGATCATAGAAAATATCATCCTCGTAAAAGCCCCCACCCCAAACGCGCAGCATATTCATATTTGCTGCTGCTGCGTCCTGCACTAAGCGAGCATAATCAGCCTGCTTAATTCGTGGTGCGAACGTATCTGCAGGAATCCAGTTAGCCCCTTTAGCAAAAAATGGAATTCCATTGATGCTAAAATAGAACGACTCACCCCATTCGTCTTGCTCACGAATTAGTCTTAGGGTCCTAAGACCAATTCTTTTGGTTTTACTATCTATGACCTCACCTTGGGAGTTATAAAGTTCCACCTTTACCTCATAGAGGGGTTGTTTTCCCATGCCACGAGGCCACCATAGTTTAGGATCACTAATCGCAAGTTGAACCTCCCCTTTATTCCCCACAATGGGGTAGGAACTTCGAGCGCACACTTCTCCCGCCAATGACACACTTACGTTTGCTGCTAATCCAGGAAGATGCTCTTCCACTTCTGTTTGAATAAAAAGACCCACCCCGTTGGGCTGGGAGTGATCCTGGTTAATATTAATATCCTGTATCTTAGTTAGGTCATAGGCAATTAGCTCTATATCACGCCAGATTCCACAAGTCACTAGCTTAGGGCCCCAATCCCAACCGAAATTACATGGTTCTTTACGAATCCAACTAGAATTAAGCAATATTGCTTTTGTAGGAGAATTGAATTCAATGCCTTTTCCCTGCAAAAACCCTATTGGAGAGGCAAAGAAAATTTGGATGGTATTCTCTCCCTCAAAAAGCACAGGTTTCAAATCAAATTCCCAACTACAAAACATGTTTGCTGTGGTAGCGATCTCTTTTCCATTGACGACAATGGTGGCTAGGGTATCAAGACCCATGCAGGATAGTTTAATCTGTTCATGTGCCAAAAAATCACTAGAAAGATTGATAGTGCGTTGATAGAGCCAGTCTGTTTCACCAACCCACATCATTGCTAGTTCATTATCTCGCCAATAGGGATCTGGGATTTTCCCAGCTGAGAGCAAATCCAGGTGAACACACCCAGGGACTATGGCCTCTATAGCCTGGTTTTCCCCCTTTTTAAAAAGCTCCCAAGCACCATTCAGGGTAACTTTCTGCATCCTTTTCTCTCCTTTTCACCCGCCATCCATTAAAACTGATCAAATTTTTGTCTATATAGAGTAGGTCTAACAAATTAAAATGTCCAAATTTGAAAACGAAAACGGTCATAGGCATTGCACCACATTGGCAGGTAGGAAGGTAATGGTGGGGGGGTATTAACGGGGGGAACGGTTATAATTTTCCGCTACACCCCCTGATTTAGCTTTTCGCTTCGGTACTTTCATCTCTGATAAAGCCTTTCGTATACAATAATTCTCGCCTTGACTTTCCTGAATGGAAATTACGCAGATAAGGCTAGAACCGTCTCTCAAAAACACCTTCTTCGCAGTTTGAATCAAATAATTACCGGTTGGGCGAACTAGTCATCATCCAGTATATGCCAAGAAGCTGTCTAGCATATAGATGAGTATTCGTCAAAAATAATTGAAAATGAGCAAAGCGCCGACACTCAATGAGAAACACAAAATGTTCAACTAAAAAGAGCAAGCGATAACCCATAGTCAGGTAGAGCCTAACGAAAATTGGCGAGTATCCCATTACAGATGCAGCTTACTGTCAAGAAATGCAAGCACAACAACAAAAGAAACGAAAACAAGACGACAAGCTGCCCAATTTCCAAAAGTTGGGTTAGGAGTGCCTAGGCGCACTAATTCCTAAGACACTCCTTTTTTATTTTGCTTTATCATCAATCATCTAGTAGTTCTTTTAGTTTAATGATATAATTAGCCGCTTTATGTCGTACCTGATCAGCAAAAGTAGTATCATGGGCATAATTAATGACTACATCTTCAGAAACATAATTTAAAAAAGCCTCTACCTCTTGCGTTAAGTTATGTTCTGGTATTTCTTTCTTGGCAAGGCAATGTAAATGCTTCAATTTGCTCTGATATTTAATATCATCAAGTCCCTCCCTCAAACATTCATACCTAATTGAGGGGATTGATTCCTCATATGAGCGATAAACAAGAGGCCCCGCTGAAGCAATCTTCCAAGTTGCAGGTCCAACATCTCCTCCCGGACCAAGAATGTACTTCCACATTGCCATGCCATCTAAATTACGATCATAAGCTTTCCAAGCATGTAACCGATAATAACTATAAAGATTTTGTCGCATGTTTGATTGGCAAGTATAAAACCATACCTTTTCACCTTGCTCTTGAAGCTTTTTAAAATAGGTTGCATTTTCTTCAGTGTACCAATAATTATCTATAAAACACCAGTTATCAACATATGGAAGAAGAGGTTCACATATATCAGGAGAGCTCCAATGCCAACCAATTATAAGTTGGATCTGCATTTGCGGTATTGCTTCTTTCGCTACTTTGCATACAAGTAGTACCTTTTCCAGATCCTTTTCCAAATTTGGCTCATCAAACATCTCAACTATGTAATCATTATATGATAATCCATGCTCATGCAAGACAGCATCCACTTCTTTCAACCACGAAGCCCATGCGTTTTTCCAAGTGTCACTCCCAAAAACAAAACGGTTTCTAGAGTAATGCTCAAAAACAGGATAAAGATTATACCCCACCCAAATTTTTATGTCTGACCCTTCAGGAAACCAATCCAACTGTTTAAGGTGATCGTGAAGATCAGGCATTAAAACTGGTTTTTTGATCGAACCATCATCGTTAAAATTTGCTGTTGCTCCCCAAGGGTTGACTTGAAAATACCTTATACCATGTTCAAACTTATCTTTGAAAAAAAGATTATTATCAGCCCTATGCAATAAACTTAACGGAATAGGAGGCTCTTGGGGTAATTCTATAGGCCATATGGTTAAGTCAAGCAGTATATCCTGCATCGGTCCGGAGTAATCCACCTTATATTCTGCAGGTTGGCTTAAAGGAATCACTCTCAAAAATCCATAGTAATCGCCCGGTTTTGCGTTCTTACAATCAAAAGTTACCCATATTATACTGGAATCATGAGCTGGTACTGTAATAGTATGGCCTGAATTTATTAAAGGTAAGGGATCAAATCTTAAACCGTATCCCGGCGAATCGCTCTCTTTAACCCTGATCGCTTCCCTCATTATAATGGCATCACCGGAGAAAAAATCACCATCCCAACCTATTAAGTTTTTTTGTTCAATACCGCTTTTTTCTTCACCAAAAATAATGACTCGATAAGCCTCTGTAGAGTCCGTTAGGTTAGTAATAATAATCGGCAGAGACTCATATTCGTTAATGGATGCGAACACCTCGATTTTTTCTAACATTTCATGACTTGGAAGGGACAATGGTATACTAAAATCAGATGTTGGACTAACTGTACTTACTAAAAAATCAGATGGTAAATCCTGATCAACAACTCTCTCTGATATTGAAACATTATCAACTAAAATATATGAACCTGGCTTTTCTCTTAACCCAGCAGAATTAGACTCACTACACCAAATTGGTATCCGCAAAACAGCAGTATCTGCATTGGGGCCAGTGATAAAAGTTCCTTTATACTGTGCCCAATTTGGTTGAACCTTTATTGTGCCTGCTAAACTGGTATTTATCTGCTCTCTCCCTGCTTGCCCTTTAGCATCCTTAGGCCATGTAAATGCGACAATTGGACTAGTGTAATTAACTGTCCCCTTCATATCAAACGAGAATTCGTATGTTGTATTAGGTTTTACCCGTATTGCCCTGCTTCCATCTCCTCCATTGTCTCTAGCACCGCCTATTAACATAGACGTATTAACAACTTTTACTCCTCCTGACAATCCATAGTCAATTATTTCTAGTTTGGCACATTTATTCCAACTTCTGTCTTCTGTATATATGGAAAAATCATAGGAGCCCTCACTTTTCATAAATGTAAATTCACTTATCTCTGCTCCTTGAAGATCCCCGTTTTTCAAGAGGTTCTCACCTGCGTTAACAAAATAGTCTGTTTGAGCAAATAGCAATGGCATGGCTAAAAGAAATAACATTGTAAACTTGATTCTTTTCCTAATCATGGTAGCTCCCCTTTTTCTGTGTTTTATCCTAACGATTCATGAGCACTTTCTTTGTAAGTATCTTTTTCCTTTTTCAGGAGTTATAACTTTTAACTGCGACAAAACAAACCTCTTTTGGGGTTCTTTGCCGCGAAAATCTTTTCCATTCCAGATCATAAAACATAAACCAGTAGGGTTATCTCCTGTATCTAAGGTTTCAAGATGCTGGCCCTTAAAATTGCAATACTTTTTGAATTTCGCACCCTCGCTGAAAGGAAAATCAAAATGGCCCATTGCGATAGAACCGTTGTTATAATAGCATTTAGACTTAATTCCATTTCTAGGATTATTTAGCTTTTGAAACTGGTTACTTAAAAATGATTCTTCAAAGGATTTTATATACCGATCCAGTGGATTCCCAGAACAATGTATCTACTGCCCCTGCTGAAATGCACCGATTTCACTTTTCTTTTTTGTCCAATCAAAAAGGGCAATCATAAGTCCCTCTTCTTTTTTCAACAGCCGATCATAAACTTCCTGTGCATGGTTGATAGTGGTAACCTCACTGATGAGTAGGTCCGAACGAATCCTTCTTTGACCTAGCAAGGCCATGATAGTTTCATTATCCTTTGAAAGCGTCTTGATAGATCCGAAGTTGTCTGCTTTCGCCCGACATTTCGTATGAGCGCCGACAATGGTGATCCCTTTTTTATGAACATCTTCGTAGAAATTGACATTTTCAGTGTTGCCTCTCGACGATCCGAGCAAAATAACCCGGCCAAACGGTTTTGCTATTTTAAAAGCTGAAAGAATAGCCTTTGGGGAACCAGTAGCTTCGATAACTACATCAAATTTATTCTGCAACTCCTCCTTCTCAGTTGTGTACTCAACCTCGTTGACTCCACACTGTGTAGCAAGCTGACCTTTCCACTTAATAAAGTCAAACCCAGTAACAACAGTAGCTCCGGCCACATTGGCAATCTGTGCCGCAAAGTTGCCGATGGGTCCTAAACCAATGACGGCAACCTCGTCACCAATTTGGATTTTCGCCTTCCGAACACCCTGCAAAGCGATAGATGCCAGACAATAGACAGAAGCATCCTTCTCTGATACGTTAGAAGGGAGCAAAGTACAAAGATCAGAGCTGATTACCTGCCTAGACATATGCTGGCCTATGCAGACTATGGTATCTCCGACCTTAAATTTTTTTACGTTTTCTCCTATTTTCAACACCTTACAACAGGCGCTATAACCTGGGTAGAAAGGATATTCCTTCACTGTATTCTCCATCTGATGTAAAAAGGCGAGTTCGGTACCGGGAGAAATTGCACTATATAAGGTTTGTACCAGCACATCATCCTTATTAACCTCTCCGATCTCATATTCCTCAACACATACAATTCCTTTTTCAGTGAATGCTACTCTTTCTGCTTTCATGATTTATAACCATTCCTCTCGCGTAAAGATTGCCAAAACAGCAAGTCTTGATTATACCCATTTTTAGTACTTTAATGCCATTACGCAGGTTACTCAGGATTGATGGTATTTCCGTTGGTGCTGATCTATTTTAATCCTAAGTCATATACCAACGGTTACCTCTCTTTTATTTTTTGACGACTCATAAATTGCCTTTATAACAGCAAGTGATCTAATCCCTTGCTCTCCGGTGATAAGAGGCTTTCTGTTGCTCTTTATTGCATTAATGAAATCAACATACTGTTTTTTATGAGAACTAGTATCAAGTTCTTCAGCCTTTGATTGCCCTGTCTTTACTGAGCTCTTTCTACTTAAAAGCTTTCCTAATTCAAGGTTTTCGCCTTCCTTGAATTGGCAAAAGTTAAGTTGATCATTTTGAATAACTACCGTTCCCTTTTCCCCGTATATACTCAGCTCAGTAAATAACCCGGGATATGCAATTGTCGTACCTTCAATTGTGCCTATCGCTCCACTTTTAAACTGGAGGGTTGCGATACCTGTGTCCTCTACTTCAATACTTTTATGGAAAAGAGTTCTACATTTACCGTTTACGCTTTCAACTGGCCCCATGATGTACAGAAGCAGATCTATGTAGTGGATTGATTGGTTGATAAGAGCCCCTCCTCCATCAAGCTTCCACGTCCCCCTCCATGAGTTCCCAATGTAATACTCGGGTTCCCTGTACCAAATAGTTCGAGAAGAACCCATGAATAATTTGCCCATATCGCCATAATCCACAGCCTTTTTCAGCGCCTGTATTGCATCATCAAACCTGTGCTGCATTATTACACTCAACTTGACCCCATTTTCTTTGCAAACATCTATCATTTTTTCGGCCTTATCAAGTTGAACTTCCATAGGTTTTTCCACAATTACATGCTTGCCGGCCTTGGCAGCTGCTACAGCTGCCTCATAATGCATCCCAGAAGGCAAACAAACTGCTACTGCATCAATATCATCTCTTTCTATCAGCTCTGTGTAATTCTCGTAGAAAGAACAGCCCAAACTTTCTGCGAGACTTCCGCATAAAGTAGGATTCATATCCGAAACCCCTACCAGGATAGCCCCCGAGATGCTGTTTATGATCCCTGCATGTATTTTCCCGATGGTACCACACCCTACAACTCCAAATCGTACCATTTTCAGAATCTCCCCCAAATGCTTAGCTTATATAGCAATGGATCTTGTTGGCACTAATCCAAAGATATCTATCCACCGATTTCATAGCAAGCCATTTATAACTTAATATCATTATGACACGTCTACCATACGTATCTTATGGTTTGCCTGGTATTATAATTATAAGGAGGCCTGCCCAACTGTTTCTTTAAATCTTAATCTAGGCACTTAAAAAAATGATCGGGTTTTAATGAATACTAAATCCAAGGATACTAATTTTCTATGCCAATTTGAAGATTGTACCCTAGCTTTGACCATTTAGGCTTTGTGGTTAGTCTCCTTCGTCCATTGTTTTGGCAGCTTAACATCCTACCGTTGCCAGTAATGCACCGTCTATCAATAGGGATACACCTTACTTGCCGTGTTGCCAAAAAATGCTGAATGGCCATGATAGTTATTCAGAATCATCTATTCCTAAACCAGAAGCAATCTGGATTATTCTACGAAGGCTCACTGAGAGACAGACGCCACAAAGCCTTGAAGTATTATTATTGGCGAAGGAGACTCTATCACTGAGCGACCTTTTGTTTCTTTTCTTGTTTCAACCTATTTTCTTTTATTTGCTTCGAGCCCCTTCATATATTGTTTATTAATGTCTTTAGCAACCTGCTCAGCCGATTTTCCCCCTGTAATCAAAGCGATATACCCATCACCTTTAACCTTGCCGAACTTTGCAAACTCGCTATTGGTTATCACCTCTACACGTGGTTTATTGTCAACAAGTGCAATACCCCTTCTCCTGATTGCTTTTAACGCTTCTACCACAGACGGAGAAATAGTCTTTGTCTGTTCTTCCCCAAGCTTAAAATCTTTTCGGGTTGGGACTCCACCGCTTTGCGCGTACTTCTGTTGAATATCTAGGTTTAATAACCATAAATTAAATTCCTTAACCCATTTCTTATTTAATTCCGGACGGTTTTTCCAAATAAATCCAGACATACCCGTTTGAGTTAAAATAACTTGTTTTTTGTTCGGATCGTTACCAGGAAAAACCATAAATCCCCATTCGAAATCATCAGGGACAACATTTTTCATTTCATTAGCTACCCATGTTCCGTTAGTAATCATTGCAGCTTTCCCTTGAACAAATTCCATTTGGGATTGCGTATGATCGAAACTTGCAGTTCCAGGATGTAAATACCCTTTAGCAACAAATTCCTCTAACCTTTTGAGCATTGTTACATGCGGTTTAGATATATAAAGATCTGGTCGATAATTATACTCATCTTCACTATATTTATCACTACCATCAACCGCATAAGGAATTGTTCCCCACCCATAATCAAAATAAGAACTTGCATACTTCCCTGCCATTACCATGGGGTATACACCTTTTGCTTTAATTTTTTTGCATAGTGACAAAAATTCATACCAGTCTTTTGGCTGTTCGGATAGCCCCAAATCTTTAAACCACTTTTTATTATAATAAAGACCATATATTTTATAATTGGTGGGCGCCGCCCACATATGTCCAAAATAAGCAAAAACGGATGATTTGTCCGACATAATAACATCCTTAACCTTCGTATCAGGCCGATCGTATAATGTTCGTTCCCATAACTCGTCTTGAGATTCTAGCTTTTCTTGTTGCATCAAAGACACATCATAAGAGATATAAATCCAATCATACATATCATCATCATTGCCACTTTGTATCATCGCTTGTATTATTTGATTATATGTCGTAACACCTTCCTCAATGTAACGAACATTAATTTTTACGTTTTTAAATTTCTCTTGAAAGGTTTCAACAGCATACTCAAAATACTCTTTACCACAACCCGCAACCGGGTAAATCGCCGAGATCGTCACTTTTTTATCTTTTGGAAGTCCGTTTTCCGGATACACTTCTCCACTATATACTCTCTCTTCTGATACTTCCTTTTTCTTCCCACAACCGCCGAAAAACAACACAAGCGCCACTAGGATCAAAACGATTACTGCATAGTGTCTCTTACTCCGTA
>ENA-UOOK01003141-UOOK01003141.1-fermentation-metagenome-genome-assembly--contig:-NODE-3141-length-19171-cov-5.978395_pt1 | contig 19171 bp, 18 predicted proteins | sample MGYA00245777_ERZ724023 | MGnify/ENA primary metagenome ERZ724023 (study PRJEB28704, sample SAMN03018312) | fermentation metagenome | biome: anthropogenic terrestrial biome; feature: soil; material...
CCGGCATCCTTGATGCCGCCGACGCCCTGACGGCGTTCGGGAACACCATCCCGACCTCCTACCTCCGTCTCGTCCCCCACCAGGAAGCGCCGACGACGGTCTGCTGGGGAGACCGCAACCGCTCGGTCGTGGTCCGCGTGCCCCTCGGCTGGATCGGCGCCGAGAACATGATCCGTGACGCGAACCCCTGCGAAGGTTCCTGCGCGGGAGAGCGCCCCTCAAAGCAGACGTTCGAGTACCGGGTCGCCGACGGGTCGGCCGACCCCTACCTGACCGTCGCCGGTCTCGTCGTGGCGGCGCTCCGCGGGATCGAGATGCCCGAAGCGCTCGATATGGCCGAGCGTCTCTACGTCAGCGGGAACATCTTCCGGCCCGAGTTCAGGGAACGGCTTGCCACGTTCAAGCAGCTCCCCGCCTCGTGCGTTGAGTCCGCTGAGGCCCTCGAGGCAAAGCGGGCAATCTTTGAAGCGGACGGGATCTTCCCGGCGGGCATGATCGAGAGCAGGATCTCTACCCTGAAAGCCTTCGACGACCGCGGCCTGAGCGAGAAACTCTACGGCAACAACGACGCGATCCGGGAACTGGTCGAAGAGTACCTCCATATTGCGTGAGAGCGGGTTCACCCGGCTCTTACGGCAGAACATTTTTCCGATCGGCTTTTTGCCGTCTCTCCTCTGTACCGGCAGATAGCCCCGGCGCCGATGCCGACCGGCCCGCTCCCGGGCAGGGTGCATGCCGGGGGCAAGGTATTATTAACCGGGGGTCCAGAAAAGGTGGCTCTCCGGCGTGGCGCCGGGCTTCTGGAGGAGAAGGGAGAATGCCTCTGAAGGCAAGAGGTGGCCCTGAAGACCTTGTGGAGCCACGCACGTCCGGTGATGGAGGTAAGTGTATGAAAGGTGGAGCAGAAGAGAGCATAGCAGGAGATTCAGGGCCGGTCACGTTTACGTGCTACCGTATCACCCCGGGTGAGGGGGAGGGCGCCCCTGAGGAGGGCATGAACACCTACAGCGTCGTCGTGCTGCTACCCGACGGGGACGTCAAGCACCAGGTCGTCTGGGCAGGGGCCCCGGAGGATATCGGCGACGCGATCCGGGTCCCCACCGGCTCACGGGTGATCATGACCGAGATGAAGAGCCCCATGGTCTGGGACAGCGAGATCGTCGGGGAAGAAGAGGCGGCCGTGGAGGCCGCACCGGCCCCCTGAACCCTTTTTTCTCCCGCCCGGGCGGGGAGGCTATGCCCTCCGGTTCGCCGCGATGCCTTCTTCCATGTAGGCGTTCACGTTCGCGAGGAAGATATCGACGTAGTCCGGCGCCGGGATCAGGGGCTCTTCCAGGCGCTGACCGGTCTCCGGCGAGATCCGCCCGGTACTCGCGACCTCCGCACCGGCCGTCCTGAGCAGGTCCCGGTAGGCGTCGATGAGCGGCTGTAGTTCTTCTTCCTGGAGCAGGCTCCCCATCCCCCGGTAGATCTCCCCGATGAACTCCGTGTGGTAGTTCCTCGCCATCCTCCGGGTGAGGAGGCGCAGGACCTGGAAATGGCTCTGTTCGGGGAACCCGCAGTTTGCGATCATGACGAACTTCGGGGCCGGTCTCGCTCCCCGGACATGGCGGACCTCGCCTTCCGCGTCCCTCTCGAAGTGGGGGTCGCCGGCCGGCAGGAGACGGTCGATGAAATTCTTCGTGAGCGCCGAGACGTTGTCGTTATGAAGCGGCGTGGCGAACACCGCCACGTCGGCGGAGAGGTACTTCTCCAGCAGTTCCTCCATCCCGTCTGCCTGGATGCAGACCCCGGGGGTCTTCAGCCAGCAGGAGAAACAGCCCAGGCAGTGCCCGAGTCTCTTTTCGGCGAGGAATATATTCTCGACCTCTGCTCCTGCATCCTCCGCCCCGGCGAGGAAGGCCTCGACCATGACGTGCGTGTTGCTCCGCTCCCCACGGGGGCTTCCGTTAAAGGCAACTATCTTCATCGGACCTCCCTCTGCGATAAGGTCCTTAAAGGTATTTCTGGCGGGTAGTGACAGGGGGGATAATGATGGTGGCCGGGTCCGGGTTCCCTGTCCCGGAGGGCCCCGCGGGACGCCCGCCGGGGTTTCCCGACCCCTCTTTCCAGGAGGGCGTGCAGCCTCCGGATACCATTAAATACACCGGCGGTCCCTGTGGGCCCGGTTGTGAACGACGTTCCGGGGGATGGGATATGATTGATGACGAAGCAAGGAAGGCAATCGATGCAAATAACGGGAGATTCTCCGAGGGGTTCCGGAAAGGCGACGCCTCGATAACGGCATCCATCTATGCCGGGGACGCCGTGGTCTTCCCCCCGGATGCCCCCATGGTCGAGGGGAAGGGTGCTATCGAGGAGTTCTGGAGGGCCGTCATGGCCTCTGGTGTGCAGGAGGCGGAGTTAACCACGATCGAACTCTCCAGAAGCGGCGATTATGCACACGAGCGGGGAACGGGCATCCTCAGGGTTCGCCCCCCGGGCGCGACACCTGCCGAGCAGAAGATCAAGTTCGTTGTCGTGTGGAAACGCACTGCGGACGGCTGGAAGAATATGTGGGATATTTGGAATGCTTCCCCCTGATCCGGGGAGCAGCATGCTATCCTACCCGCGGCCGGCTCCCCTCGCTGCCGGCCGGCGTCCTGCGTAAATCCGGGGCGGACTCCCGGCGCCCCTCCGGCAACGCCCCGAAAGGCGAAAACACTCTCAGGTGGGTGTCAGAGCCGTTTGGCATCGAAGATCATGGAGCCCACGCCGACCATCGAGACTGCGATGATTGCAAATATAATGAGGCTGAAATTCTCGGAGACGAGGGGAATGTTCCCGAAGAGGTAGCCCGCGAGGATAAAGCTCGTGACCCATAGCACCCCTCCGGTTGCATTGAACAGGATAAACCTGGAGTAGTCCATCTTCCCGGTCCCCGCGAGGAACGGCGCCAGGGTCCGGACGAAGGGAGCGAACCTGGCTATCACGATGGTCTTCCCGCCGTACTTCTCGAAGTAGGCTTCGGTCTTCTTGATATGGTGCGGCCTGATGAACGGGATTCCCCGTGAGAGGAACCGGGAGCCGAACTCCCTCCCGATCGAGTAGTTCAGCGTGTCCCCCGCAATCGCCGCCACTATCAGGAGCACGAGGACGGGGAGGAGGGTGAGGCTGCCCTGTGCGGCGATTGCGCCTACAAGGAACAGGAGCGAATCTCCCGGGAGGTAGGGGGTGACGACCAGCCCTGTCTCGAGGAAGATTATGAGGAAGAGGAAGAAGTACACGAATGTCCCGTACTCCTCGATGACGAGCGGCAGGAAGTCATCGAAGTGTATGACGACGTCGATGAGATTCCCTATCTGTTCAAACATCTACCCCTGTTTTATACTGGTGCCTGATATACCCTGTTGCGCCGGTATCATCCGATCCTGACCGGGGCTATCCCGGGTCGCGGGGAGCCCTTCCTCTCGCAAAATTAGATATACCGGGGGATCGTCCACTCCGATCATGGATCGATCGCTCGACAGCCCGCCCGATGCGATCCCGGTGGTCACCGGGATCGCGACGGCATTCGGTCAGGTCCACCTCATCTGGGTCCACTCTCGCTCGGGGCCGGGGGTGCAGAGGGTACTCCTCCCCGGTGACCCACGATCCGATGCGGCGATGATCGAGGCCATGCCTTTCGTCGAGGAGCCCCGCGATGGAGAGATCCTGGGACTGATCGCCGGGATACGGGGTCTCCTTCTGGGGAATAATGTCCGGTTCGATATCGGTCTCCTCGAGCTTGACCGGTGCCCGCCCTTCCAGCGGCGCGTGCTCCTCGCCGAATACGGTATACCCCGGGGGTATGTCAGCACCTACGGGCGCATCGCCCGGCACCTCGGGAACCCCGGTGCCGCACGGGCGGTCGGGAACGCCCTCGCCACGAACCCGTTTCCCCTCGTCATCCCCTGCCACCGGGCCCTGCGGTCGGATGGACGCCTGAGTGGGTTCCAGGGTGGGCTCGCTCTGAAACGGAGGCTGCTCGAGATGGAGGGTGTCAGGTTCCGGGAGGACGGGCGGGCGCTCATGGACCGTGTCTGGTACTAAAGGCCGTTGCGGGGAGCGTAGGCCTCCTCAATGGTTCTTTGTATCGGACTGTTGCTCCCCTGCAGGACCCGATCGATGGAGAGGTATATGTGGGATCGCGTTTACCCCTCACCGGGGTGATCAGATGGCAAATGTTACCCAGCAGATGGCGCATGTTACCGAGTACAGTACGGTTAACCTGGCAAAGGACGCCGGGGTGGACCAGAAACGATGGGATCGGATCCCGGACGACGCGACGATCAACAGGACCGTTGAGGCGATCAGGGCGCGGAATATCGACGTTATCCTTACGAATACAGCGGAGGAGGGGCTCCAGGCCGTCATCGACCTGATCCCGGAGGGGGCCGAGGTCATGTACGGCTCCTCGACGACCCTCGCCGAGATGGGGTTTGACCGGGTGGCGAAGGAGAACCGGAAGGGGTGGCGCGATTACCACGCGGTCATCACCGCCGAGAACGACGCGGAGAAGCGGCACGCCCTCCGCAGGAAGAGCGTGGCCGCCGACTACTACCTCTCCGGGGTCCAGGCGATCGCCGAGTCGGGCGAGGTCGTCGGGTGCGACAAGACCGGGAGCAGGATGGGAGCCTGGCCTCACGCGGCTGCCCACCTCATCCTCGTCTCCGGGACAAACAAGATCGTGCCGACCGTCGACGATGCACTCCGGCGGTGCCGGGAGTACTGCCTGCCCCTCGAGAACCAGCGGGCACAGCACGTCTACGGCATCGGGAGTTATATCGGCAAACATGTGATCCTCGATAAGGAAGACGCCGACGGGCGAGTATCCCTCGTCCTGATCCGGGATCGGCTCGGGTATTGAATCCGGCTGCCCGCGCAGCGCGGCACCGGGCTTACCTGCTAGAGGTGAAGGGCGGCGCCTTTACGGAAACGTATGCCCGGTTCATCGCCGGGCGGCTCGGCAGCATGAGCGGGAAGACCCCCTGCGCAAGCAGGGATAGTTCACCTCTTTTTGGGGTCAACCGTATTCCCTTTCCTTAGTTCTGCCGTCTCTCAGTCTGATTATGCAGGAGCGGTGTGGTCGCGGCTGTAACGGTGCTCCCTCTCCTTCTTCCATCAATCCGGAGGGTTCGGTATATCTTAAATCCCGTGCCACCTTAATGCATGGAGATCGCAGAAATTCTCAACGTCACCGTTCCGCTCTCCGACATCACGCTCGAAAGCGTCGTTCTCGCCGTACTTGTCGCGATCATCGGATGGATCGTGGTGAAAATTCTCACGTCCGTCTTCACAAAGATGCTCTCCCAGGCCTCGAAACTGCCCGCCCTGGTCGTCGAGTTCCTGATCAGATTCTTCTCGATCCTGCTCTACGTGATCCTCGCCCTCATCGTCGTCGCGACGATCGGGTTCGACATCTCCTCCGTGGTGCTCGGGCTCTCGGCGGTGATCGGGCTCATCCTCGGCTTCGGCCTGCAGGACACCGTCACCAACCTCGCCGCCGGAGTCTGGCTGGCGGCCTTCCGCCCCATCGACAAGGACGAGTTCGTTGAGGTTAACGGCATATCCGGGACGGTCACTTCGGTCGGCATCATGGCGACCGAGTTGCTGAGGCCCGACAACACCTACATCACCATCCCGAACTCCCTCGTCTGGGGGAGCCCGGTGATCAACTCCACCCGGATGGAGACCCGCCGTGTCGAGGTCAAGGTCAGGGCCGCCTACGACAGCGACCTCGATAAGGCGATCCGGGTCGCCACCGACCTGATGGCGGCCCACGAGAGAGTGCTCCCGTCGCCGGAACCGGTGGTCGTCGTCAACGAACTCGCCGACTCTTCGGTGAACCTTGCTCTCCGGGCGTGGACGAAGACGTCCGACTTCTGGGACGTCCAGTGGGACCTGAACCGCGAGGTCGTCAGGGCGCTCAAGGAGGCCGGCATCGAGATCGCCTTCCCGCAGGTGGACGTCCACCTGGACCGGGTCCAATAGATCTCTTCTATTTTTGCGGATTCGCGTCCAGGGCCTTTCTGGTCTGGTGGGGCTCTCTATGAGCATCGTCCCTGTGGCTTTAGGGCTCTTCCCCCTGTCTGGCAGAGGATCTGGCGCTCCCTGCTCCCCGGAAACAGATCGCCGAAGTGTTCCGGTAAGGGATCGTCTATCACCAGAATGTCCTCTTATCCGGCCCACTCCGGCCTGCATTCCAGGATGCCGAACCGGGGCTGAAAGTGCCCCTGGATACTCCCGATGCGGGAGGAGGGCAGTCGCGCACAGTGTTCACCTATAAAAGTCGTTAAACAGGCAGCTCCTGTCCAAAAAGGTGAAAAGATCTGTTAGATTGTTACCAGATGTTATTTAAATTAACTTACTGTATCAGATGAATGTTTATAACAGAACTTTTTAATGTGATATTATGGAGGTAGCGTTGTGGTACTGACCGCGATAATGAACATAATCGGCGGACTGGTATTGTGTGCAGGAATTATAGGAGCCCTGCCCGTGCTCGGGGGTGTCCTTGAGAAGGCAGGCAAGTTCCTGGGCGGCTTCCAGGTCATCATAGGGATCATCATGATGATCCTCGGACTGCTGGGGATCTTCTCACTGCAGGGTATCGTTGCCTTCCTGGTAGGGGTCATCCTCCTGACCGGTGCGTTCCACGTGGTCCCGGCTCTCGGTGTGTATCTCGAGAAGTTCGGTACGTGGCTGGGCGGTTTCCAGACGATCATCGGTATCATCGCGATCGTCATCGGTATCCTGGGACTCCTCTGAAGATTCACCCACAGGGGGTGAAGGTGGCAGAGCAGGAACTCTCGCGGCTGAAAAGCCCGGGATGAACACAAAGCCACCCTTCTTTCCTTCTTCCAAGATATTAACGGCCTTTGACGCCGCTTTCACTATGAACCGGGAAGATTCCGGGTTTCAACGATCTGGAGACGGGTACGTCCTTGTGGATATCCATCACCCGGCTCCGGTCCTTCGTCACCCGGTACGTGCGAAGTCGATGAAGCCTTTGTAGGGGTCTGTCGCGAGCAAGCGGACGCGCACCCTCTGGCCGACCCGCAGCCCCTGCTCGCCCAGCACGACCCTTCCTTCCGCCGGCGGGTCGATCAACCTGACATACGTCCCCTTCTCGGAGGCGCCGGTGACGAACGCCTCGAACGTCTCGCCCATCCTCTCCCGGAGGAGGACCGCGGCCGCCGCCTTCCGGACGAAGCGTTCGACCTTCTGGGACGCCTTCTCCCGGTCGGTCATCCGGGCGGCGAGGTCGTCGAGTTCCTCGCAGGTATACGGGCATTCATCTCCGTCGATGACCGAGGTTACCAGTCGCTGGATGATGATATCGACGTAGCGCCGGTTCGGGGCGGTGCCGTGGGTGTAGTCGGTGACGGCGAGGGCGAAGTGGCCGACCGGCTCGTCTCCCGGCCGGAACGCCACGTATTCTCCTGCCCCCATCAGTTTCACGATCGTGAGGGAGAGGTCGGGGAAGCGGTCGGGGTCGGCCGCCTTCTGCCGGATGAGGAACCGGGTGAGCGCTTCAGCATCCGGTTCCGCGGGCAGGGCCTCGCCGCGTTCCTCCGCCTCCCTGACAATCCCCTCCCAGTTCTTCGGGGTGCGGACGATCCGGTGGATCATGGGGAGACTGGCACTGCCGAGGAACGCCGTCAGGGTTCCGTTCGCCGCGACCATGAACTCCTCGATGAGGCACCGGGCGAGGTTCTGCTCCTGGATGACGAGGCCAATGACCCGGTCGCCTGCCACGACCGGTTCGGCCTCGATCGTCTCGAGGGCGAGCGCTCCTTGCTCCGTCCGGCGCTTCTTCATGCGCGTCGCGGCCTCGTGCTGGAGGAGGACCTGTTCCACGAGCCCCGGCGTCCCTGCAACCGTCCCCGGGACGGGAGCGCTCCCCGCGAGCCAGGCGCCGACCTCCTCGTAGACGAGTTTCGCCCGGTTCCTGACGATCGCCCGGTAGATATCGCCGGGCCGCGTGCTCCCGTCGGGGAGGACGGCGTACTCGATGACGACTGCCATGTGGTCCCGGCCGGGCAGGAGCGATGAGAGACCCGCCGAGAGGCGGTCGGGCAGCATCGGGAAGGTCACAACACCGGTGTAGACCGAGGTGCCGTTATGGACGGCATGCCGGTCCGTCGCCGAGCCTTTCGGGACGTAGAGGTCGACGTCGGCGATGGCGACCCGGACCCGGATCTCCCCGTTCTTTCCCCGCTCGCAGACCTCGATCTGGTCGAGATCTTTTGAATCGTGGTTGTCGATCGAGGACCAGAGGAGTGACCGGAGGTCGCGGGGGTCCGTGGGGGTATCCGTGAAGGCGTCTATCGCGAGAGCGCCGACTTCCCGGAGGACGGACGGTGGGAACCCGGGGATAAAGCCGTACTGCTGCATCGCCGCCCACGCGATGCCCTTCAGGTTGACGGGCTGCTCGTTCTGCATCGCTTTGAGAGATTCGTTTATGGGTATAAAACCACTTGGAAATGTCCGGCGGTTACCGGTCGGTCGTCCGTATCACCGGATCTCAATTCTGTCGCCCGTCGCCATGTAGTGCACCTTCTCCGCGATCTCGCACGCATGGTCCCCGCAGCGTTCGAGATACCGGGCGATCATGACGTAGTTCGTGCACCGGGTGATGTTCTTTGGGTCCTCCATCATGTAGGTGAGACACTCGCGGAATATGGAGTACCTGAGGGCGTCGACGACCTCCTCCCGGTCCTGAATGCTGGCTATCACGGAGAGGTCTTCGCGTTCGAACGCGACCAGCACATCCGCGATCATTCCGTCGACAACCTCTCCCATGTGGGGGAGGCTGACGAGGTTTCCTGCGTGCGGCGCCCCGGCGAGATCCGGTACAACGATGGCGATGTCTTTCCCGTAGCGGCCGATGCGGTAGAGGTTCGTGATCACCTTCATTGAGGCTGCGATCGTCCGCAGGTCTTTTGCCATCGGCTGGTTGAGGGCGATGAGTCTCAGGCATTTCTGCTCGATCCTGTCGTCGTAATCTGCGAGAGTCTTCTTCTTCTCGTCGATTGTTTCGACGAGCGTCACGTCCTGGGTCTTTAACGCTACCACCGACTGCTGGAGCATACCCTGTGCGAGGTGGCCCATCGCGAGAACATCCGACTTCAGGGACGCAAGTTCCGTATGAAATTTCGCTACCATCAGACTCCCTACCCGAACCGTCCGGTGATGTAGTTCTCTGTCAGTTCTTCACCGGGATCTTCAAAGATCTTCGTAGTTTTGTCGAACTCCACCAGTTTTCCCAGGTACATGAACCCGGTGTAATCGCTGGCCCGCGCCGCCTGCTGCATGTTGTGCGTGACGATGACGACCGTATACTGCTGGGTAAGCCGGATGATGAGGTCCTCGATCTTTGCCGTAGCGATGGGGTCAAGGGCGGAGCATGGTTCGTCCATCAGGATCACCTCCGGTCCGACCGCAAGGGATCGCGCGATGCAGAGCCTCTGCTGCTGCCCGCCCGAGAGGGAGAGCGCGGGTTCGTGGAGGCGGTCCTTCACCTCGTCCCAGAGCGCGGCACCCTTCAGGCTCTCCTCGGCGATGCGGTCGAGTTCCTTCTTGTCGCTCACCCCGTGAATACGGGGGCCGTAAGCGACGTTCTCGTAGATGCTCTTCGGGAACGGGTTGGGTCTCTGGAAGACCATGCCGATCTTCTCGCGGATTGTGTATACGTCCACATTGGAGTCACGGATGCTGTTCCCGTTAAAGAGAATCTCTCCGTTGATCCTCGAAGAGTCGATGAGGTCGTTCATCCGGTTGAAGCACCGGAGCAGCGTCGATTTCCCGCACCCCGACGGCCCGATGAGCGCCGTGACCTTGTTTTTTGGGATGCCAAGCGAGATATCGATGAGGGCATGCTTCTGCCCGTACCAGAGGTTGAGGTTTGTTGTCTCAAGGATCGTGGGTCCATTCATTTAGATCACCGTTGCCTGGCTGTACCGGCGCCGGACAAGGATCGCGGCGAGATAGATCGTGAGGACCAGCAGCAGGAGCACGAAAGCGGTTCCGTAACTCTGCGTGGCCGCCCCCGGAACGGTTGTGGTGAGGACGAACAGGTGATACGGGAGCGCCATCACCGGTTCTGTGAGCGACGAGGGCAGGAATCTGGTGCTGAAGATCGCTGCCGTGAACATGATGGGGGCCGTCTCGCCTGCAGCGCGCCCGATGGAGAGGATCGCTCCGGTGAGGATCCCGGGGAGTGCCGGAGGGAGGACCACCCGCCAGATCGTCTGCCACTTTGTGGCGCCGAGAGCGTAACTTCCTTCCCTGAGAGAGCCGGGGATCGACCGGAGCGCCTCTTCGGTTGTCCGTATGATCGTCGGGAGGATCATCAGGCCGAGGGTGATCTGCCCGGTGATCAGCGAGACCCCGAAACCCAGGAAGAGAACCAGGAACGCGAACCCGAACAGCCCGAAGACGATGGATGGCGTTCCGTTCAGCAAGTCCACCGCGGCCCGGATGGACCGCGTCAGCGGGGTGGCGGTCGTGTACTCGATCAGGTAGATGGCCGTCGCGATCCCGAGCGGGAGGGCGATGGCGAGAGCTCCTCCCACGAGGTAGAACGTCCCGACGATCGCGGGGAAGATTCCGCCCGCTCTCCCGAGGTCTTTCGGGGACCCGGTCAGGAACTCCCACGTGATCGCTCCGGCCCCGTTGACGATGATCTCAAAGAGGATCACCCCGAGGATCACGAGGACGATCGCGACCGAGAGCGATACCAGGAGGAACGCGCATCGCTGCGAGGTCCTCGGGCGAAGAAGCCTTCCAAACGGTGCCGAAGCGGCATGGGTTATGCGTGAGGCCGCCCCGGTAATGGCCCGGTAAGGCGTGACGCGCCGGATCGCGGCCTTCACCCGCCCGGACCGCGTGGGCCGTGCCGTACCCTGTGTTCTCTGTATCCGGGTGATGATGAACCTTGCCAGGCTGTTGATCGCGAGCGTGATGAAGAGCAGGACTACCGCAACGCCGAAGAGCGCATGGTAATGCGTGCTTCCGAATGCGACCTCGCCCATCTCGATGCCCAGCGTCCCGGTCAGCGTCCGCACGGGGGAGAAGACGTCGTAGAGCGGGTCCGGGATGACGGCAGCATTCCCCGTGACCATGAGCACCGCCATCGTCTCGCCTATGGCGCGCCCCATGCCAAGTATGATTGCTGCGCTGATGCCGGAGAGCGCACCGGGCACGATGACGCGCCGGATTGTCTGCCAGTGGGTTGCCCCGAGGGCAAGGCTGCCCTCTTTGAACTCTCTCGGGACCGAACTGATGGCATCCTCGGCGACGCTCGTGATCGTCGGTATGGCCATGATCGCAAGGAGGATCGAGCCTGCAAGCCAGCTGGACCCCGACGGCTGGTCGAAGGCGACGCGTATCCAGTCGGTCAGGAGGATCAGGCCGAAGAACCCGTAGACAACGGAGGGGATGCCGGCCAGCAGTTCGATGGCGGGTTTTATGACTGATTTCGTCCTGGGGGAGGCGATCTCTGCAATGAAGACGGCGCTCCCGATGCTGAGCGGGACGGCGATGACCATCGCGAGCGCCATAACCAGGATCGTCCCGGTGATGAGCGGAAACACCCCGTAGGACGGGTTCTGCCCGGTCGGGTTCCATTCCATACCGGCCAGGAAGTTCAAGAGACCCGTCTCAAGAACGATCTGGTAGCCGTCGCGGAGCAGGAACGCGATGATGAAGAAGACCGCGACGATCGCGGCCAGTGCAGCGATAAAGAGCAACTTGCTGACGGCCCGATCGATTAACCGCCTGCTCGCTCCGACGGCTGGCCTGCCGGTCTCCGCCGTTCCGGGATCTCGCGGCCACCCGAAGTTCCGGCATCGAGCCCGTATACTGTAACCTTTTGCCATCAGCACTCAGCCGCCGTAATACTCCAAAAAATGGGGGGGCGTCGCCCCGTTCATCCCCGCACCGGGATGTAATCTTCGCTCGCTACGATCTCCTGACCTTCTGCGCTCAGGATGAAATCGATGTACCGCTGCGCAAGCCCCTCAGGCTCTCCGTTCGTCAGCATGTAGAGCGGTCGGCTGATGGGGTACGTCCCGTCCGTGATCTTCTGGAGCGTTGGCTCAACGTTGGTCCCGTTGACGTCCAGCGCGAGGGGCTTCACGCCTTCCGTGTAGCCGAGGCCGACGTAGCCGAACGCGCCCGGAGTCTGGGAGACCTTCTGCTGGATTCCGCCGTTCGAGTTGAACTCCTCCTGGGTCCTGATAAAGTCCTCCCCGTCCATGACAAACTCGGAGAAGAACTCCCGCGTCCCCGATGCACTGTCTCTTCCTACAACGACAATCTGCTGGTCGGACCCGCCTACCTGGTCCCAGTTCGTGTAGGTGCCGTTGTAGATGCCCCGCACCTCATCGAGCGTGAGGCTCTCGATGCTGTTTCCCGGGTTGACGACGAGGAGGATCGCGTCATCGGCAATGTGGTGCTTGACGAGGTCCGGGTAACTGGTGGTCTCTGCGGATTTGAGGTCCCGTGAGGACATGCCGATGTCCGCAGTGCCCTCGCCGGCGGCCTTGACCCCGACACTCGAGCCTCCTCCGCTCACCATGATCTCCGCGGAGGCATCTTCTGCCTCGAATGCTTCTCTCGCCTGCTCGGCGATGGGCAGAACTGTGGTCGATCCGGTTACCGTGATCCGTTCCGGCGTGGTCGTCTGGTTACCGGACGATTCGTTGCCGAGACATCCTGCCGCCATCATAACGACCGCGATGAGGCTGATAACGGCAACCAGGGTCAGGTTTCTTAAATTTCCTGACTTGATCTTCTCTATCATTACACTGAAGAAGGGTAGAGGCAGGTATATTGATTCTCGAAATAATCTATATTTCAACCATATTGAATATAGTTATATATTCTCTCCGCTGCCTTCACCCTTCCTTGACCCACCAGACCGCTGCGGTCGACCGCGCCGATAGCTCGACCCATTTCCCGGCCTCGTTCCGGGCGAGCACCCGTGAAAAGTACTCCCTGACCGGGACGAGGTCATCGAGATCCGGGCTATGCGTTGCCACCCAGGCCTGGACGGCCTCTTCGACCGAGTCGTAGACCGCGTCCCGGGCGGCATGATGTATCCGGACGTTCGGGTAGATCCCGGCGTCGTGGAGGATGTTGACCGGGTAGATGTAGTCGGGATACCCCTTCTGCCTGGCCGCTTCTTCTCCGAAGACCGATCGATACAGCGCCATCTCGCCGGGGCTCCGCCATTCGCCCGCGTGCCAGAAGAGGTAGACCACGCGGCGGGCCGCGGCGTCGAGTTTCTTGAGGGCAGCGGCGAGGTCGTAGAACCCGAGCGAGAACGCCGCGATGACCACGTCGTGCGGTTCGATGTCCCTGCCGATGACGGCATCCTCCCAGCGCATCTGAACGCAGGAGTAGTTCGTGCGTCCTGCGGCGGCCATCCGCTCCCTAAGAACGGAGAGCATGCCTTCCGAAGGGTCGAGGGCCGTCACGTGGGCGGCGGTCCGGGCGATCGGGACGGCAAGCCTCCCCGTCCCGGCGCCCACGTCGAGCACGGTATCGTCGGGTGCGATCTCCATCACCCCGATCTCCCGTTCCGTCGAGCCGGTCTCGTCGCAGGTGGCCCGGTGGTAGGCGGCGGCGCGCTTATTCCAGTGAGCGGCCGGATCGCGCCCCTTCTCGATGCGTTCGGGAGAACTTGCGTATATCGCCTTCCAGAGCTCGTTCCAGTCGATGATCCGGTGCATGGATGTTCCTCTCCCCGGTATGGTATATGCTGTTCTGTTTCCGGAACGTGCCCGACCGGCCTGGATCCAAATCTTGTGCCCCGGACGAAAACTCTATTGAAGATCATTATCCGCCTGTATTTTTGTAGCCGTCTCTGTAGCGTTCTATATTCTCCATAGAAAACGGCTATGTCTACTGTAATTCTATCACTAAGCAACTGATACTTCCATGCTCGACGTTACCGTACTCTTCATCGTGGGTATTATCATCATCGCGCTCTTCTTCGATTTCACCAACGGTTTTCACGATTCGGCAAACGCCATATCGACCGTCATCTCGACAAAGGTCCTGTCCCCGAAAAACGCCGTGATATTTGCTGCATTCTTCAACTTCATCGCGGCCTTCGGGTTCGGTGTCGCGGTCGCAAGCACCATCAGTAAGATCGTCAAACTCGATCACGTCGAAACCTCGGTCGTTCCTTTTATCGTGCTCTGCGGTCTGATTGGGGCGATCGCCTGGAACATCATAACCTGGTACTCCGGTCTGCCGACATCTTCGTCGCACGCGCTCATCGGAGGGTTGATGGGAGGGGGCATAGCCGCGGCCGGTGTTGCGGCGATTGAGTTCTCGACCATCCAGACCATCGTCCTCTTTATGGTCGTATCGCCTATCATCGGGCTCCTCATGGGCTTACTCTTTATGAGCGCGGCGATCCGGGTTTCCCGGGACATCCCCCGATCCGCGGCCGATCGACGTTTCAGGCATCTCCAGCTCTTATCGGCGGCAGCGTACAGTTTCAGTCACGGGACCAACGATGCACAGAAGACCATGGGGATCATCACCCCGCTCCTCTTCTCCATCGGCTACTATGGAGCCGGCGTCGATCCGAATCATCTGCCGGTCCCGCTCTGGGTGATCCTCGCCGCCCACACGGCGATAGCACTCGGCACGCTCTTCGGGGGGTGGCGGATCGTGAAGACAATGGGCTACGGGATCACGCGGCTCCGGCCGGTCCATGGGTTCTCGGCGGAGACGGCAGGCGCCGCGACGATCATCGGGGCTTCGATTGCGGGAATTCCCGTGAGCACGACGCATATCATCTCTTCTTCCATCATGGGCGTCGGCATCACCAAAGGGGCGAGATTCGTGAAGTGGGGGGTTGCGCGCCGGATCGTCACGGCATGGCTTCTGACAATACCGCTCAGCGCGTTGATCGGGTATCTGGCGTTCACGCTGCTTCACCTGATGCTGGGGGTATGACTGCCCCACAGCAGGGCGGTGACGTGGGCGACGGTCCGGGCAATTGGCACGGCCAGTCTCCCCATTCCGGCACCCACATCGAGCACGGTCTCGCCGGCCGCGAGATCCAGGATCGCGAGTTCCTGCTCGGTCGCCCGTTTCTCGTCACGGGTGGCCCGGCGGTAGGCAGCGGGGATGCAGTTACGGTGGCGGGTCTTCTCCGACGTCCCAGAGATCCCGTCCGCGATCGGTGGCGTCTCCCGGCAGATCTACGAGTTCGATGGGGTACGGGGCGAAGAACGACTGATTCATCAGGTACGGCTCCCGGAACCGGATCACCCACGACCGGAGCAGGCTGCGGGGTTCGGCCAGCGTGGCGCGGCCGTGCCTGTAGCGCTCGATCATTTCGATGCCGTATGCCTTCTCCTCGCCTGAGATACGGTCGCTGAAGTACCCCAGGGCGTGCTGGAGGACGTTGACGTTGCCGGTATGCCGGGGAGCCCGTACGAGCGCGATAGAGAGCATCCGGCGGTACCGCTCATACAGCGCTCCCGGTTCAACCGTTGCCCGGGACGCGACAAGCTGTCCCATCTCCCGTACCATCTTCTGGCTGCAGGCGAGCAGGAGAAGTTTGTTTTCCGCGTGGAACTGCACGAGGGCTTCCCGGTCCAGGGTTCCCTCGACGCCCCGGAACGTCGCCAGGGTAAAGACCGCGGAGAGGAAGTGATCGCGGATCCGTTGATTGTTCAGGCGCAGTTCGTCTTCTATGGGGAGGTCCGGGTAGCGCTTCAGCACCTCGCGGGCGAAGAAGCCCGCAGACTTCGCTATCGCCGCGGACTTCTCCACCGACGGGTACACCCGTACGTTCCGGGTTCCGGAGGTGGGCGAGCCCCCTTTCAGGATAAACCCGTCGACAGCGGGGAGCGTGTCGAGAAACCCGGCTGCAAAGGCGGACATCTCGGCGGTAACGTCCCGCCCGGTGGCCGGCTGCACGAGGCGATCGGAACCGCCTGTCCGTACGATCCTGACGGTTGAGCGAGGAATCCCGAGTCCGATCTCGACCTCCGGGCAGACCGGGATGCAGTCGGCATACTCACGCAGGCGTGCTACCGTGGGGGAGGGAATCTTTGAGCCGTCGTAGCGGCACGGGTCGAACTCGATGCAGCGGCTGACGACGAGGCGGGGGCGCGGGTACTCCCGGGTCATGGGGCCCATGATACGGCGGGATGCATATGAATCCTTCTGATGGTGGGAGCGGGTATACCTGCTGAACCGTATCCGGAACCCTTATTCACCCGCCCAAAAGAGGTACGATCATGAAGGTGCTTGGGATCAGCGGGAGCCCGAGGGCGAGGGGAAACACCGCCCGCCTCCTCGCGGAGGTTCTCCGCGGAGTCTCCGCTTCAACGACGGCATGACGCTGCTCTATCCCCGCATCGTGGACGCGGATGCACCCGTTCTCGGCTCGCCCGTCTACCACTACAACGTCACCAGCCAGATGGAGGCGTTCATCGACCGGCTCTACGCCTTCTACGACTTCACCGACGAGCGTCCCCGGGGCTACTCCAGCCGCCTTGCGGACCGGAAGCGGAAGGCCGTGGTCTTTGCGGTCGGCGAGCAGGGCGACCCCGGCGACCTCGGCGTCGCGCTGGAGGCGCTCTCCCTGCCGCTCCAACCGCTCGGCTACGAGGTGGTTGCCGAACTCCCCGTCGGCTCAGTTCTTGAAACTGTGAATCGGTGCGGGTATCCGTCCGCCGCGGTTGATGAAGTCCGCGCAGCCGAACTGGTTTATCCTCTGGACCGGTGCGTGCCCCAGGAGGCCGCCGAACTCGACGGTCTCGCCGACATCCTTCCCGATCACCGGGATCAGCCGGACTGCGGTCGTCTTCTGGTTGATCATCCCGATTGCCGCCTCGTCCGCGATGATGCCGGATATCGTCGAAGCGGGTGTGTCGCCCGGAATCGCGATCATATCGAGGCCGACCGAGCATACGCAGGTCATCGCCTCGAGTTTTTCGATGGTGAGGGCACCGCGGTTCACCGCATCGATCATCCCCTGGTCCTCGCTGACGGGGATGAACGCGCCTGAAAGTCCGCCGACAAAGGAACTCGCCATGACCCCTCCCTTCTTCACCTGGTCGTTCAAGAGAGCAAGAGCGGCCGTCGTCCCCGGCGCACCGACCGACTCGAGCCCCATTTCCTCGAGGATCCCGGCGACGCTATCCCCGACGGAGGGTGTGGGCGCGAGAGAGAGGTCCACGATCCCGAACGGGATCCCGAGTCTCTCCGAGGCCTCCTGGGCGACGAGCTGCCCGGCGCGGGTGACCTTGAAGGCCGTCCGCTTGACCGTCTCGCAGAGAACCTCGAAGTTCTTTCCCCGGACACCCTCGAGTGCATGCTTGATGACGCCCGGGCCGCTTACGCCTACGTTGATGACCGCATCCGCCTCGGAGACCCCATGAAACGCCCCGGCCATGAACGGGTTGTCGTCGGGGGCGTTGCAGAGGACGACCAGTTTCGTACAACCGATGGAATTCTTCTCCTTCGTCGCCTCGGCGGTCTCCCGCACAATCTCCCCCATCAGTTTCACAGCGTCCATGTTGATCCCGGTCTTCGTCGAGCCGATATTGACCGAGCTGCAGACCCTCTCGGTCGAGGCGAGAGCCGCCGGGATCGAGCGGATGAGCGCTTCTTCGTTCGAGGTCATTCCCTTTGAGACGATGGCCGAGTACCCCCCAAGAAAGTTGACCCCCGTATCCCGTGCGGTCCGATCCAGCGTCTTTGCGATTGTTAGAAAATCTTCCGGGGACCTGCAGGCCCGCCCGCCGACGAGCGCGATGGGGGTTACGGATATTCTCTTGTTCACGATCGGAATACCGTACTCGAGTTCAATCTCCCTCCCGGTCGAGACGAGATCTCTGGCGAGCCGGGTGATCTTATCGTATATATTCTGGTTTAAGGCATCGAGATCGGAGTCGCAGCAGTCGAGAAGGCTGATGCCGAGCGTGATGGTCCTCACATCGAGTTTCTCCTGCTCGATCATCTTGTTGGTCTCGTTCACTTCGAGGATGTTGATCATGATGCTACCTCAGATGCGGTGCATCTTCGTGAAGATGTCCTCGCGCTGGCACCGGATCCGAACGCCGATCGCACCGCCGAGTTCGTTCCAAATCGGTGCGAGGCGCGGCCCGGGATCGAGACAGAAGAGCTCTGCTCGAAAGCCTGCGGACGGGGTGGCGTGGATCCACTGCGCGGTGGGGGCGGGATCCTGATCGAGGCTGGGGTCCTCCATCAGCAGACAGAACCGGTTCAGCTCCCATTGAAAGCGATCGAGCGGATCGTCCTGGCTGATCGCACCGGTCTCGAGGCGGTCCAAATAGTATTGCGCGGTGATCTCCTGCAGTCGCTGTTGGTACAACTCCCAAGGGATCTGGGAAAAATCGGCCTCGCGCCGATTGTTCTCTTTCGTATCCGATAAGGGCTGCGCCTGATTCCAGGCACGTTCGAGATCAGCCTGCATCGATTCGAGCCAATCGATGAGAGCGGAGGCCGGATCGGGGTTTCGCATGGCTTGAAGGCGCTCGATCCAAGCGTCCGCGCCATCGAAGTCGAGCACCGCCGAATAGTAGTCGCAGGCCCGATCGATCAGGTTGTGTGCCTCGTCGACGATGACCACCCATTTCCGAGTCTGCTCTTCGCTCTCGAAATCCCGCAGACGGATCTCCGGGTCGAACAGATAGTTGTAATCGGCCACGAGAACGTCACAGGCGGAGATCATTTGGCGTGCGGCCTCGAACGGACAAACCATCATCTCCGTTGACAGATGGCGGACGACGGTCGGCGACATTTCCAAGGGAAGCCTTGGCGGTGTGGGACTGCACCATGTCTGAGCCCAACGGTCGCCGTAGTGATCAAGAAAGGCGCATGCACTTGGTTGGCAAAGGAAGACGTCGTTGATGCAGCTGGCCATTTTGTTCTGCAACTGCAGGGCATGGTGTGGGAACCCGTGTGCCGAGATCCGCCGGATGGTTTCCAGGACGTGCGCCTGTTGCGTGCCTTTGGCGGTGAGAAACATCACGCGTTTGCCGGTTTGAGCGGCGAATTTGAGACTGCACTGCAGGGCGCACACGGTCTTACCCATGCCCGTTGGGGCCTCCACCATCAGCGGCAGATCGGAGGTCAGAGCGCGGTC
>ENA-UOOK01003142-UOOK01003142.1-fermentation-metagenome-genome-assembly--contig:-NODE-3142-length-19169-cov-8.379512_pt1 | contig 19169 bp, 13 predicted proteins | sample MGYA00245777_ERZ724023 | MGnify/ENA primary metagenome ERZ724023 (study PRJEB28704, sample SAMN03018312) | fermentation metagenome | biome: anthropogenic terrestrial biome; feature: soil; material...
AAAACGAATAAATATAACTTTTTTACCTGAAAACGTTCTTTTTAAGTTTCTTTTTACTCCTTTCTACTTCTTGTTTCTTTTTGGGTAGGGCCGCCAGGCAAGCTGGCGGTGTTTAAGATACGATGTGAATTTAAAACCCCTTCTTGGGATAAGATACATTCTCTAACCCGTAAAATGTTATTCACTTTACAGAACCGCCTTTGTCAAGCTCGACGCAGGAGAGCAGTCTTTTCCATGAAGAAAAAAGAAAAATAGAAACTAAATAATGTAGAGAAAAGACAGAAATTAATAAGATAAAAACTCGATAATGGTGTACACAAGACAATAAATACTACTTAAATATCTTCTTAAAGAAAACAAATGAAGAAATAAAAATGAATAAATAACGTTTTTTTTCTTTTTAATAATGAGCTTGTTTCACAATTTCTTATCCGACCTCAATATTATCGCGACCTCAATATTTTCTGCACATGCCTTTTATAAAAATGACTGAAATGCCCGGAAGGGCGAGTTTTTCTGTAATAAGGTCCGAAAGTTCTGGGCCAGAGGACTGCTTTTTTATTTCACTCCTTGCCCCCTTTCCGGCTTTACTTTTGTCCTGTTTTTTCCAATCTTTGCCTTCTTTTCCGTTCTCGTCATCCATATCGAAAACTGAGACATCAGGAACTATTGCTTCCACCACTTTCCTGAGGTCAGGAACTTTCTGCCCCCCTGTCATGGCTGCAACTTCGTTCTGGAGCACAAGGACAAGCACTTCATAACCTTCGCTTGCAGCATTTAAGAGCCCGAGGATGCCGGAATGTGCAAGGGCAAAGTCCCCTATTACGGCTATGCCTTTTTTCTCAAAGCCGCAGGCAACTGAAATTGCCGAACCCAGTGCAAAGCTAACATCAACTGCAGTAAGAGGTTCGGGGGCGCTCCGGACAGAGCATCCCATGTCCCCGGCGATCCTGACATCAGGTATGCGGAGAAAATTGTAGAGTGGGAGATAGGGGCAGTCTTCGCAGATTGAAGCCCTGCCTTTCTTTCTGGATTCAATAAGTTTGAAATCCGCAGGTTTTGAGACCTTTTCTTCTTCAATGTGCTCAAGGGCAACCTCGATATCTTCAGGTGTTATTTGTCCGTATGGGAGGTGTCCTGTCTTTTTGCCGCAGATGTTGCCTGAAATCCGGATCTGCTCTTCTATGAAAGGCTCGGACTCTTCAACTACCAGTACCTTCTGTTTATCTTTCAGAAAAGCTCCGATTTTCTTCATGGGAATTGGGTTTACAAGGTTGAGGACAAGGTGAGAGATTTCCTTATGTTTGCCTGATTTTTTCAATGCATATTCTACAAGCGCAGATGCAAAACCCGAAGAGATGATTCCTATCCTTTCGGCTCCTCTGGTCCGCTCAACCCCTTTTCTTATTTCATTCAGGTCGGTATTCTCGGCTTCTTCTTCAAGCATCGGATAAACTTTAGAGTGAAAATGCTGGTGTTTTTCCATCATCCGGAGCTTCCAGATAGAACGATCAAATTCGGGGTGAGGAGCTGAAGCCACAGGAAAGCGTTCGATTTTTCCTTTACATTTTTCCAGACCTGCGGTTACTCTTACTATGACCGGAATGCGACTCTCTTCCGAAAGCTCATAAGCCCTCCTGAGCGTTCGGTAGGCAGCCTCAGGGCTACTCGGGTCAAATACCGCAACCTCGGCTATTCTGCCGTACCAGCGGGAGTCTTGCTCGTTCTGAGAGCCTTTTACACCTGGGTCGTCTCCTGCAATGATTACCAGTCCTGCCCCTATGGTGTGTGTAACTGAGGTTATAAGCGGGTCGGAAAGGAGATTCATGCCGACATGCTTTACAAGCACAAGAGCCCTTTTACCAGAAACCGAGGCTCCAAGAGCCATTTCCAGCGCAACTTTCTCATTTGTAAGCCAGCTGGCTCTGTAAGTTAAAGTGTGTGTTTTAGTTGACTGAGTCTCTGTTTTCAAAAAAAGTTCCATCAGGGAGGTAACAGGATATCCGGGAACTCCTGTTATAAGTGTGACGTCACTGTCAACGGCTGCAAGATAAAGGGCTTCAAACCCGTTACATATTGCTGTTTCTTCGTTCAAGTTGACCCACCCTTCCGGGAATTATAGGAGTTTTGGTATATTCCGGCAGTGTTTAATTGGTTTTTTCCATTATCATTGGCTTTATCTCTGTTCCTGAAACAATGGATTCTTCGGGCCTTCCGAACCAGGGCAGGGAGGCAAGAGCACCTATTACCCCATTGCCGTTAAGCAGGACTTCCACATTATTTTCTTCAGCGCAGCGCAGGGCATACTCCTTTGAAACTCGTTCTGTCCGGCAACGGTTGCTGTACGAGTAAAGCCCTTTTGCGTAAAAATCAGATAACACTACAAGCCCTGTTTCTTTCGATGCGCTGTATTTTTCAATGGCTTTTTTAAAAGAATTGACCAGCCTTGACTTTGCTTTTTTGTCTACACAGCCAAACTCCAGGACCGTTGACATGCAGTTCTGGGTCTTTTCAGGGACAGGGAAGAGCTGGACAAGGGCATGGGAGAGATAAACGGCTTCCTGACAGTCCAGTTCTTTTGCGATATTGTGAGTCAGGGTCCAGGTGGCTCCTATATCCTTGGAGTCTGTATCATCTATACCTATAAGGACGCGGTCCCTGCGTGGAACCACAACAGTGCCCTTTGCACAGCGCTCTCCTCCGGATTCGGAAATTCTGTAGCGCAGGACCCCGTCAGCAAATGCTCTGCAGCGGGTTGCACCAACGCCTCCGCCTCCCAACCCTGCATAGGTGATCTCCACTTCATCCCCCTGCACTATCACGGATTCGATACCTGCGGCTGCAACCGAGGGTTTGAGTTCGAGTTTTGAAGCCCCGGTTTTCATGAAATAACGGATCATGTTTCCCGTTGAACGGGCCTTCAGGATAAGGGGAGCCTTTGCATAATGGTAAAGGGACCAGGCTGCCCCGCTGTAGCAGTTGGAGTGTTCGATAATCTCCGCATATTCGTTTTTAGCGTCACAGACCGCATAAATGCCCCTGTAAGGCACGGTATAGGGATCATCAAGATTTACTTCTTCAGTCTGTCTGTTGTCCAGTGCACAGGCGTTTATATGTTTTGTAATGCCTAAGGCCTCCTTTTTACGGAAATAGAAAGTGGGAGGATAAATTGCTTGTCGAAAGCCCATTTCCTGTAGATATATAAGTATATAGCATTATTCAAGATATCAGGCTGTTTTACCTGAATTCAGGCTATTTTACCCGAATTATAGAGTTTAATATTATTTATAAGTTAAAGAGTTGGAATAGAATGATACGATATTAAAATGGCTGCTTAATATAAATGCTTCGCAAAATACAAAGAATAACTATCTTATGCAGATAAAGCAATATGTCCACATGTGCAGAAGTTAAAGTAAGTATATAGCCAATCCTCAAGTAAGTATATAGCCAATCCTCAATCATATAAATATACGTTGATTTTTCCAATAATTCTCATTTTTACCTTCTCTTCCGTAACTTTGCCGGTTTACCTTTAAGTTGACTAAAACACTCCTGCCTTAATTTCTGTTATCAATTACTTTTCAGCGGTTTAATCGGCTTTTTTCTTGAAAAAAAGCCATCCTCTATTCTCTCTTCCGTACTTTGTCTTTATCAGTACGTACTCCCCTTCAAGTTTTTCCCCGTGAAGCGTTACAACAATTTCTTTTTCATTACGTTTTAAAAGCTCAAAATTACCTTTGTCCCAGATCTCAACCATACCGGCTCCGTACTCCCCTTCAGGAATTTCTCCCTCAAAACCTGCATATCCGAGCGGATGGTCTTCAGTCTCGATAGCAAGCCTTTTGATGCCAGCATTTTTCGGAGGCTCTTTAGGGACTGCCCAGCTTTTAAGGACACCGTCCATCTCTAGGCGAAAATCATAATGGAGGTTGGTTGCATTATGGCGCTGAACCACAAAAATAGGTTTGCCGGAACTTTTATCATCCCCCATAACAGGGGGTTCGGAAGTCTTTCTAAAATCCCTTTTCTTAGCATATTCCTCAAGCATGGAAGATCAATAGAAAATATGTCAGCGCCGGGTATAAATGATTATTCGGCAAAGCTTGAAAAGAAACACACGAAAAAGGACCTGGAAAATATATACGAAAACATAATATTTTCTAAAAGATATCAAAAAGTTAAATATCAAAAAGTTCGCTTTCTGTTATTCTTATTTAACTGTTCTTAGTTCATTTTCTGGCAAGTGAGTAATCTGCGTAAATCATTAAAAACTCCTCATCAGCCTGTAGGAGTACGGTCTCAAACATGGCGACATGGACCTTTTCCTGTCTTGCGAGATCAAGCAGAATTGTGCGGATTTCCTTATTTTTTGTCAGGTTTGACATCTGTTCATATAGATTGATTGCGTCCAGTTCTGCGATCATTGCGGCTCTCAGAATTTCCTTATCAAGGTCTTTCTGGCTGGTATTCTCAACTTTTGTAAGTGTTTCCGAAAGCAATTATTTACCCCCTGTAACTGTGCCCTGTAAGTCTGCATGTAATAAAAATAAATAAATAAATAAATAAATAAATAAATGCTAATAAAATTTAAGTTAATAAAATATATTACATTGACATTAGAGAGATCTGATATTAGAGAGATCTGATATTAGAGAGATCTGATATTAGAGAGATCTTTATCTGTTTGCAGCTTCTCTCATTTTAATCAAAGTTGCGCTGATGCACACAGCAACAATTATGTATTATATACCAAAAATTAATAAAAAAGTTAGAAATTTAAGTTATGTTAGAAACTTAAGTTATATATGTTCAACTTGACCAGTATGGCAATTGTAAAAATATTCAACACTAAAAAAATAATAACTGGAATTGCCATGTCTGCCAGCATACTCATCCACGTATTTTCGATCTTTTTATCCCAAGCAGCGAAATATTCTAGATTCTTATGTTTTGTAGGCTTAAACTGCATTTGTTTTCCTCGATTTCCAGGTACGTTTTTGATAGTCTTGCTGTTTCGTGATTTCTTCCCTTCAGTAGTTTTTTCCTTTCATTTCTTAATAAGTAATGATTCGTGAGTATATCGGCAAGCAGAAGATTAAAAGCCAGATTCTATTTAAATGCCAGATTATCTTAATAGTATCTCCGCACATTAGATAGGTAGATTAAACAGGTAGTAATGATTTCAGTTATATTAAAAAAGATTAATAAATTTCTATATAAATTTTTATAGTTACTCAATATTCGGTCTGTTTGGCTTAAGAATAGAAACTACTCCGTAGCTAAACACCAAAAAACAGTGATGTTCACTGGTTCACATAAAACTATTAAACCATCCATATTATATAAATATTGAGCCTATCCCATAACTCAAAAATGCGTCTCTAAATCTTGAATTTGGAACAATTTTTGATTTTTATGTCTTCGATTTTGGAGAGGGTTAACATATTACCATTTTAAGAATTAACATATTACCATTTAAGGAAAACCCAGATTGTAAGTAATTGATACCATCATACCAACCTTTACCTTACCAACCTTTACCTTACCAACCTTTACCTTACCAACCTTTACCTTTAAACCTCAAAAGGATAAACTTCCTCCCATTTATCACCTATTATCGAACTAATACCTCCTTCCTCTACCCTCATCTGCATTGTATCCCCCTCTAACCTGATTGTTATGAGGTTTCCATTTTCGTAATAATCGCATTTAACAGGAGAAGAATCTCCATTGTGTAGGAGGGCAGTTCCGCAGTCATACAAAACAAGATAGTTGTTTCCAGATTTGAATTTTCGCTTCATGTGAAGGACGTCCTCAATAATTTTGTTCTATGGCCTCTAGAAATTTTTTATATGTTTAATGGTGCCTCTCTTTATTAATTTTTTCAATGATTATTTGGTTTTTCCTTGATACTTATGCCCTAAATATATTTTCACTGATAACTTAATTTAATTTGAGGACGGGAAAACTATGAAGACTGGAATGGTTTTCAATATTTATGGGCATCTTCACCAGCAGCTTATCTGGCAGCCTGCAGAAAAAAGAAAAAATGAGAGGAGGAGGCTCTCCTTCGTCGAACGTAACAGGAACGACACTGGATTTCTGATACTTATCTCTTCATTGTCTGTTTTCCGTGTCAGCTGTATGTTCAGAAACCCAGTTCCCTATCAGTTCAAGAGCCGCTGGCGAAATAGTCTCATTAATTTTTGCGTATTCGGATGGGGACCCTGTTTGAGCGGTCTGGAATAAGTGATTGAGACCTGGAAGTTCTTTTACCGTATAGTCTCTGTTGCCCCCTGCTTTAAGGGCTTCTTCTATTGCCTGCAGGTTTTCTTTGGGAGGTACCTGGAGGTCTTTTTCACCGTTTATAGCAAGGACCGGGCATTTTACCTTCATCAAGGTAGGGACGGGGTCGTATGTAAGGAAAAAGCGCATCCAGGGCGAGATAAGATTCTGGACCTGAGCATTAACCTGAGCGTCAAGGACATCTTCAGAGTAGCCTGAATTCATTTTCTCCTTTTCGCTCATGTTTTCCACCTCATCCACTATAAGTTTGCGAAGTTTTTCTGCGGCTATGGTATCATTTTGTTCCTCTTTTATCACAGAGTACATGCTTTTCATAAGCGCATTATTCCTGGCTATAGTTTCATTGTCTACCCCTTCTGCTCTGGAAATAAGGTCACTCTGGAGGTACGAAATCTCTTCCCCGGTAATTCCCTGGCCAGCCATTAGCACGATGAATGCAACATCAGGAGACTTCACTGCCACCATCGGAGCAATTAAGCCTCCTTCGCTATGCCCTATCAGACCGATCCTGTCAGGGTCTATCTCTTCGCGGCTTTTGAGGTACTCAATTCCGGCAAGTACGTCTCCTGCAAAATCTTCGGTAGTGCCCTGCGAGAACGTAGTTGCCTGCGAGAGGTTTCCGGTCGACCCTCCAACACCACGGTCATCGACCCTGAGTACGGCAATTCCCCGGCGAGTAAGATAATCAGAGAGTACAAGGAACGGGCGATGGCCTAGAATTTCCTCATCACGGTTCTGTGGGCCGGAGCCGGATATCAAAATTACTGCCGGAAAAGGCCCTTCAGACTGCGGAACCGTTAACGTGCCTGCAAGCTTTACTCCTGCTTCCTCATTTTCATAAACAACCTCTTCTTCGTCATAAGGATAAGGTTTCACAGGGTCCTGTTCTCTTCGTGTGTCAGGGGTTTCATCTATGCAAGAAAGCACAAGCGGAAGAGCAGATCCAGATTGTTTCCACTCGCCTTCGATTGTTTTTCCGTCCTCTTTGAGTGTCCCGTCAAAGGCACCTCTTATGGATTTTACTCCCAGGTGCAGATTACCGTCTTTATAAGTGACAACTTCTACGGGTATTCCTTTTACTCCCTGGTCAAGGCTGTCCATTGTCGCATTAACTGAGCCTTCAGGACTGGTAGAGATGTTAAATAAAAGCCTTATTTCCATTCCACCCTGAACCTTAAGGGTTCCAAGCCAGAGTCCTTCTATTTCTTCGATAGCCGAATTATTATCAATATTTCCATCAGATGCAGCTGGCTTGGAGATGCAGCCGGAACCAGCTGCGATAATAGCCAATAAGAACAAACAAATTACAATTTTTTTATTCATAAAGACTCTGACTCGATAACTTATTTAAATGTATCAGTTTTTTACTGACTTATGTTCCAGGTAAAAAAAGGCGCCCATATGGCAGTGCTGCTTGGTTGTATTCTCTACGGGATGACAGGCTTATTTCTTGCCAGTATTCACAACCTGCCCATAGCTTCAATAATATTTTACCGCCTGTTCTTCGGGCTTATTTTTATATTCACTTATCTTCTGGTAACAAACAGGCTTGGAGAACTGAGACCTGGAAAAAGAAAGTTTCGCCTGCTCTTACAGGGTATATTTGTCATGGTAAACATGTTCTTTTATTTTCAATGCGTAAAAGAGACCTGTTTCTCCATAGCTATCCTGCTCGAGTATACTGCCCCAATCTACGTAATGATGGCTTCACCTTTCATTTTGAAAGAAAATATAGGGAAAGAAAGTATTGCAGCCCTTTTGCTTGCAATTGCAGGTGTCTATCTGGTAATCCAGCCTGAGGGTGGGTTCGGTACCCTTGAATTTTCCGGAAACCATTTTACAGGAATCGCAACCGGACTCTTTGCGGGTATGGTCCTTGCAGTTATCATTATGAATGTGAGGGTTCTAAAAAGAGACCACTCTGAATTTGCGATTGCCTTCTGGAGTACTGCTATTAGCTGTCTTTTAATGTTACCTTTTGCTTTTGAGACTCCATTTTCTTTGCTTGCCCCAAACCTATTCACTCTTGCTGTTTTCGGGATCGTTTCCGTGGGTATAGGAGGAGTCTTAACGACCATTGGTTATGCAAACCTTCAGTCTCAAACAGGTAGTCTGCTTGCTTTAATTGAGCCGGTTGCAGGTGTCTTTTTTGATCTGGTCTTCCTTGGAGTTTCTCATTCAGCAGGCACACTTGCCGGATGTATTCTTGTGCTTGCCGCAGCTTTACTCATCAGTTACAGTGGTTCTTCAAAATCTTCTATAGCACATGCGGATTATCTGGAAAATACAGAAAGTTACTAAATACTGGGAAATTTGAAAAATCCTGATCACACAGCACTACATTGTTAATTTTTTCTCAATTGAAAGAGGATACCCAAAGGTTCGAAATAATAAATTCAGAGTTTCAAACCATACGAGTAAACCATACAACTGCGTAAGTCCTGCATTATTAACTTAAGAGAGCTTGACAACATACTCCCTTACAGGAATTCGTAGCAATTTCCTTTGTACTTTTTTATTGCTGTGGCGTTACTGCTCCGAAGTCAGGTACTGCAAATATTTGATACTCTCCGATCCAAACGTTGTGCCGAGTTAAGGATAATTATTCCTCATCTATTTTTGCCGTACTGTTTGGTAAACAATATAACTGTGGAACTTTAGACCGTCAGAAATCCACTCAAAAAAATGTATTTTCCTCTGTGTTTTTGAATTTATATTACGAATCCTGAAGTATCTTCAACCATGCCCAGTCCGCTTCCGGTCTCCTGCAATGTTATAACCCTATCCTCAGTCTCGGCCTGAAAATCAACAACATCTACAAGGTTCTCTATATACCTGAAATTGAAGTTGTTCGTAAAACTGAAGGACTCTTTGCAGTAGCTCTTCGTGACCATGAACACCCTGCCTTCTTCAGCGGTAATAACCCACCTTTTATCCCCTTTTTCCGATGGGCATTCGTTAACTTTTGCCTTTTTGAACCTGTACATCTTCCTGGTCTCAGCATCATAGAAGTCCATGGAGTTGTATATATTGTATTCTACTCCTCCAATCTCTATATTCGGTATGTAATAGGTCAGAATTGATCCGTTCCTGAAGACGATTCTCGACCATTTCCAGGGAATGAAAGGCCCTACAACAATTACTTTCTGCGCATAACATTTCCCTGAGAACTCTTTCTCAAACAATATGCCCTTGAAATCAAAATACAGGTTAGCAAGCCTGTACCCGAATAAACCTCTGAATTGTTCGGATACCTCTGAGTTATAGTTATTATCTGCGGGCTCTTTTATATCCAGACTGCAGATTATTTCACCGTTGTTTGAAATATCAAGCACATATTTCGGAAAGGACCCATAGAATTCTGCTCTCATGTCTTTACTTATGCAGGTGACCCTCTCATCTTTTACCTCAATGACCCCAAGGTCATCAGTGATGCCTCTCTGCATTTCATCATATGCCCAGGAAACGCAATACCCCTCTGTTTTGTTGTCTATTATCCTGCTGTTCTCCACATACTTGCCATTGACCTCGATATCCCCTGCGCTCCTGCCAAATGTGAGGAAAAACTGGCGTCTGGACCCGTCATCGGCTGTGAATTTCATAAACCAGTATTCTTTCCCGAAAAGAGGTAGTTCTTCAAAAGAGAAAAGAAGGTCGTCAATGCTTCTTTTGATTTCTTTCTTTAAGAGTAGCCTTTCTATCTTGTCCTCACTTTCCTTTATCTTCTGTATTGACTCGATAAATGCTTTCTTTTCAATTTCAGGTAGATTTTTGATGTAATCATTCCTTTCTTTTATGAAGCGTAAAAGTCTGTCTTTTTCTGTGATAATCATCTCTTCAAGAGTTGTAGTTATAGGCTCTCTGTCACCTGATATGTCGGTCATCTAATCCTCCCTGGAGATTCATGCAATGTTTTTCAGAAATATAACATCCATAAAGTCTAAAAAAATATAATCTTATCGTAGAAAATAGAGAATGTGGTTTATACATGGAATGTGGTTCATCCTGAAAACAAAATCTAAAGAAGGCAAAGAAGAGAAAAACAAACAAAAAACTATAAAAAAAGCTTTGGAAAGCTAAAAGGGAGAATAAAAAGCTAAAAAAGGGCTGAAAAGTAAAGAAAAAAGTAGTAAAGGCTTTAAAGCCGATTTTGTTTTGTTTTTATTTCAAATCTCTTGGCTGCTTATGCTCAGGCAAAACCGGCAAAGCCATAGTATTGATCAGAATCGGACTTTTGATGTCCTTTGCCCTTTCAATCACAAGTTCTTTCCCTTTCTGAGTAAGGGCAAAAAGCGGTACAGCAGTTCCGACCTGAGCAAGAGGCTTTACAAGATCTCTAATGGGTTTTGATGCACAGCTTGTTGCTATGTCTGAGGTTTCGACAAGAGCCTGGGCTTCTTCCCTGTCAAGCCCGGTCACGTGTACGGCGATAACCACAAGGTCGAGCCCGAGTTCGGCTTCGAGTTCCCTGCATTTTTTAGCGGTGTCAGCGAATGCGACTGTTACTGCGATCTTCTTATACCCAAGTTCGGCTGCCTTTTTAACTCCTGCAACAGGGTCCATTTTTGCAGTTGAGGGATCAAGCACGATTCCGCCGCGTTCGGTAATACCGTTTATTATGCCTTCGATGGGCTCGGTTTCGACCAGGCCTGACATCCTGCCGCCCATGCCCTGTACAAGGGTTGGGTTGTTGGAAATCACAGTCCCTGCACCTTCACAGGCGGTTACGGTTGTATCAAGTAAACCTCTGCTCAGGCCCGTCATCATAACTTCCGATGCTCCGAACCCTACAAAGTCCTCGAGTTCCAGCCTGCGTTTGTCAGTAAACATCCCGAAATCGCTGATCCTGAACTCCATATTTTTCTTGACTTCTTCAGGGGTAATTCTCTGGATCCCACGGATTTTGGCAAAGAGGGGGCACCATTCGACTTCAGGCTCTCCTACTTCGATTACCTTTCCATCTTTTACGACAACTTTTGTTTTTCCAAGTAATTCCATTATGTGAGGCATAGTTCCACCTTTCTGGCTGAGCAAAAATAAGATTGTTAAGAAATTCAAGTTAGAAATAAAGAACAGGTAAAGTTTGGGGTTGATTACTTAATAGCTTATTGGTTTGTAAATTTTCATCTCATTTCTTTTTGCCGAAGCTCTTTTTTCCTGTTTGGAAAGTGGATTCTATATTCTGAAAAAATTACTTTTTGGACTTTATTTTGTTATTTATATCGGTTTATAAGAAAAATATTCAGTTTTCAACTTATTTTAGAACTTCATTTGCTAAAACTCAGGAATTTCAGTTCCTTCTCCAACTTTGCGGGAAAGGCCGCTCTCCTTCGTCGAGCGTGAAGTTGCCCGGGGTCCTGAAAAGAAATATCTTCAAGGTGTCTGCTGTTTGAAAAATAAATCGAAAATCTTCCCCCGGCAGCCACCCGTTTGCGAAGCAAACGGCTTTTCTCATGAGATTGAAAAAAGAATATAAAATCAGTCATCAGACCCTTCAAGTTCCTTCAATTTCTGCTCGCAAAAAGCAATCATCCATGAATCATCAATTACCTTACCTATCGCAAGATATTTTTTCAAAAATCCAAGTTTTTCTCCTAGTTCACTAGCATTACAATATACAATCCAAAGCATTATAAGTTTCTCTGACAATTCGCACCCGTTATTTAATTTTATTGAAATTTCCAGTGCCTGTTCGTAATATTCAATTGCCTTTCTCGGCTCTCCAAGATCACTGTATGCGTTACCCAGATTTTTAAGATCGACAGCTTGTCCATATCTATCACCTATTTTTCTATTTATTTCGGAGGATTGTTTATAATATTCAACAGCTTGTCTGAATTTTCCCCTGTAATAATATATTGACCCCATATTCCCAAGAACTTCACATTCTCCTATTCTGTCTTCTATTTCTCTAGCAATTTTGAGTGCTTGTTCACAGTATCCAACCGCTTTTGTGTGTTCTCCAAGAAGGCTGAACGCTAGTCCCATATTTTCCAAGTTCCTCTCTTCATCTCTCTTGTCCCCAATTTCTCCATCAATTTTAAGTGCCTGTTCATAATATTCAATTGCTTTTCTGGGTTCTCCTATTTCCCTATATGTTGTTCCAATGTTTCCAAAGGTTATTGCTTCTCCACGTCTGTCCCCAATTTCAATTGAAATTTCCAGTGCCTGTTCGTAATATTCAATTGCCTTTCTCGGCTCTCTCAGATTAGTGTATGCTGTTCCCAGATTTCCAAGGGCTGCACTCTCTCCATATCTGGATCTCCTTTCTCTAGCAATTTTCAATGACTTTTCATAATATTTGATTGCCTTTCTAAGTTCCCCTAGATGACTATATTCGTTTCCCAGATTTCCAATGGCTTCCCCTTCTCCCTGCTTATCTTCGATTTCTTTAGATATTATAAGAGCTTGTTCGTAGTACTCAATTGCTTTTCTGGGCTCTCCAAGATGACTGTATGCATTTCCCATGCTTGCAAGAATAAATCTATGAGTTTTCTTGTTTTTGAGTATTGGCTTATCTTTGAAGTGATTTTTCGGTAATAGTTTCTCATAGATTTCAATCAGTGTTCTTGGCTTTCCCCATAAATCCAGAAGATAATGGATATTGAATTCCCACACCATGGATGCTGCCAGATCATATTCTTCAGCCTCACATGAGTGATAATGAGCTTCAACTATTGGCTGAAGGTCTTCTTTTTTGGTTGGATTTTCGGGTAGTGGAAGAGATAGGTAGTATTTTACTGCAAGCATGTGAGCTTCTTTTTTGTTTTTCAAATCTTCATAGGAGAATTCCTGAACTAGTGGATGGAGCCAATAATTACCATTGTGGTCAGTTTCGAGAAGAGATTTATCGATAAGCTTCCTGACGGCATTTTTTGGAGTGTTTTCCGTAAACATCTCCTTGAACCCTTTGAGATCTACAGGCTCACGATAGACCGAGACACGCTCAAGAAGTCCTTTTTCTTCACCTGCCAATTTGTCGAATAATCTTCTTGCCTTTTTGATGGTATCGTCTTTACTATTCTGATATATGCTCAGGTCTTCGAGGGTATCATTTACGCCAAATTCCTTTACCAGCTCCACGAGTAACTTCAGGGCAAGGGGATGACCGTCAACACCTATTGCCAGTTCCTCCAGTTTTTCGGGTTCTATATCTTCAAGTCCATTACTGGCAAGATAGTCAACTGCAAAATTCATTCTCAAGCCATTGAGATGCTGCTTTTCCTCATCTTCCACTACATCTATTAGACTTTCCCCGTTTTCGAGTATGGGCAGAATCCGGCTTGTTATGATGACTTTTGCATTATGAGTGTTGTATCGCAAGGAAAAAAAGAGAAGTTCTATCCCTTTGTCTGAAAAATTTTGGTCTTCAAGAATGGTGCTCAGATCATCGAAAATGAGCCAGATTTCGCTCCTTCTATGAAGTTCGCCGGTGAATTTGTCAATATCAGTTTTTCCGGGTTCTCTTCTCTCTGCTTTAAATGATACAATTTCAGGGGCATTTATGTAAGCAGCGAGTTTTTCAAGAATATCGTCCAGTTTTGCATCCTGATTATCATAGAAGCTGAACCAGAAAGGTTCAGGAGCGTTTACGGGTCTGAGATCTACAAGAGCTTTTGCTAGTGTGGACTTGCCAACACCACCTACTCCACTGATTAGTAAAATTTGGTGATTTTCAAGGTATGTAAGGGCTTTTATTAATTCTTCTGAACGGTTTTTGGTAACGAATTCTTTCAATCTGTTTGGATACTTCGGTAGCGTTGAAGGATTATAATGACTCAGGATCTCCTGATTTACCGCTTCTTTTCTTTTTTGGTCAAGATACTCGATTATCTTGATAAATTCGTCACCTGAAGGTTTTTCAAAATTGAAGAAATTATTGTAATTTCCTACCGCGAGTTGATCAATACTCTCAACGTTGAGATTTATAGTAAACTCTATTTCTTTTGCAAGTTCTGGATTTTCATTAAGAATTTCCCTTATTATTTGCTGCAAGTCCGCAACGGCTTTAGGGTCTTTAGGATCTCTGGCTACTTGCTTTGCACTTTCTTCCAGTTTTTGGTTCTTTTTGAGGTTTAATTTTGAGAGTATCTTTTCAGCTTTGTTGATAACTCCGTCACTCACTTTATCCAGAGCTTTGTCAGCCACTTTTTCTGTAACTTTTTTGCCTCCCTCAATAAGCATATCTTTGCCTTTGTCTGCAGCGGCTATGCCTCCTGCATAGATAAAAGGCAGGTAGGGAACGAGAACATCTGTTGCTTGCTGGGCGATGACTGCCAGATCCACAAAACTCCTCCAATATCTTTTTGGTATTGAAGGCGGTAGAAAATAAATCTTGTTATTTCAAACGGTTAAAATGACAAAATTTCAGATTCCAGCTTTTTTTCGGGTTACATTTGCTAAAATTCAGAAATTTCAGCTTCTTTGCAGACTTCACGGAAAGGCCGCTCTCCTTCGTCGAGCTGGAGGTTGCTCGGGGTTCTGAAAAGTATTACTCATAAAAGGCTGCTGTAAGAAACCATCTGGACTGTTAACAGATAAACTATCCAAGTTTAGTTAATGTCCTGGCAAGATTTCTAATATATTAAATAATAAATTAACCAGGGGGTTATATATGAAGAATTATATAATTATCATACTACTTGGCTTTTTGTTCACAATGCTAACAGGAACCGCCCTTGCAGCGAATGAAACCTATGCTGCAGAGGCTTTTCAACAGGCTCTTGAACAGGACGGATTCACTGTACAGGAAGGTGATCTGGCTTACTTTGATTTAATCAGGTTACTGGAAGAAGGAGTACTGCCCTCTGCGTATGGAAACAATCCCACCACAAAATATCTGATATATTTTGTTCCACCGGCGCCTGGTTATGAAGTAGAAGAACGGATTTCTAAAGTAACAAGTACTCTTGGAGTAAAAGGGAATACAACTCCCTTCTGGAACCTTGGTCCTGATGAAGCTGTTGTTTTTGTAGGAAGAACACCACCGGAATGCAGGTACTTCGGTTACGATTATTGCTTAATGCACAGGACAGTTGGGGATGAGAGAAGATGGCTCTTTGCCAATGTAGTAGATCCTGTGAACAACTTGGATATTAAAACCGAAGGTACTCCAGATGGTCAGCCTGGAAGTTCATTCAATCAAACCACGTTAATGATCATCACGACTGATAGAGGCATTGACCAGCGCATCCGGGCTGCTGCCCAATCAGCAGGGTATTCGGGCAATATAATTAACACCCAGGTGTTGCCTTCATCTATGCTGAATATGGGTCTTGAGAATGATTCCGATACTTTTGCTGCATTTGTTCGCCCAGCCCTATTCAATGACACGCAGGCTGAAGAAAATTACATTAATAATACGCCTGCAACTGTTTTCCGGATTACTCCCAATAACACTACTGAGCTGGATCCATATGATTATCCGGAGCTGAGGGTCCGCGGAACCGGGAAAACAGAGTTTGACCTTATGGATGATCTCAAAGAGCTAAGGGTTGAGATTCTCAACAAGTATAACGAATCGAATGCCACAGAGCTTCCAACCAGTCAAATTGTACCGATAGGAAGTGATGCTATTCAGAGAGGAATTAACGGCGTAGGTCCTACAAACGATGCAGCCTATCTATGGACAGGAAACCAGACAATTTCTTCGCCTACCCCTCCTTTCTTTAACACATCGGAGTACTATCCTTTCCTGCGAGACCCGGCAATTACTCTGGGAAACGATTCCAACGAATTCATAATCGTTTATGGGGTCAACCATGTAGCTACTGGAAAGGCGACGTACTCAAACTTTGCAGTATATGGGGCTGATGTGTGGAATGGCGTTAGAGCAATCACTGACGAGGATTTCAATGGATCTGCTGAGGAATACCTCCCTGACAATCCAAATGCGAAATACCTTTATGTCTACAAGCTAGCAAGGAACTGCAGCGAAGGTGATCAGTACTGTTATGAAGTTCCTTATGGTGTGGGAGTTCACGGCATAGAACTGGATCAGCCGCTTTTTGTTTTCTGGAGGGCCTATCTGGAAAACTCTACAAAAACCGGACCATCTTACTCAGAGATCGTATACGATCGGGCTATAAAGTTCGACCCAAAGAGTTAAGGTAAAAAGAAAGGATAATAAGGCGAATTCAGGCTCTGGTTGATATGTGTTACCTACAAACACATATCTTAATTTTTTACCACCTACATTCCAGAGCCTTATCTTATAATACATTTTTATTGTTTAGAACAGAAAAAGAATGATAACCAGATTTTGGCTTATTGAAGGCTCCATTTTAATAATATTAGAAAATTCAGCTTCTTCACATACTTTGCGGGAAAGGCTGCCCTCGGGAAAGGCTGCCCTCCTTTGTTGAGCGTGGAGTTGTCCTGGGATCTAAAAATAAGTACTCTAAACCGACTTCGATTTGAAAAAAATCTAAACTTAGTTTTACGGACGCAAAAAAGTTCAAGCAAAAATTCATTGATCAGGGTAGTCTTGCCTGAAAAGTCACTATTTCTTCGTTTTCCGATTATGGAGGGTCTCAGATTTGTATCTTCCCCAGGCAGCATCCCGTTTGCGAAGCAAACGGCTTTTCTCATGAAATTAAAAAAAAGACAAAATCAGTCATCAGCCCACCTTCCGCAGTAAATTTTCGCATATTCACAATTTTTCCTGCTATCGATTTCCAATAAAACGTGGATTTATTGGATTTTATGCAGGAGGTAAAGCAGCTTTTCCATGTAGTCTACAAGAAAGCGGAATGTGGGATCAGCTTCTTCAAGTTCCTTTAATTTTTGCTCGCAAAAGCTGATTATCCTCGGATTTTCAATCGCTTCTCCTATTGCGAGGGATTGCTTCAAAAAATCAATTGCTTTTCTTATTTCTCCGAGATCACTATATCCTACATTCGGCAGGTCGACACTTGAAATTAGAACATTTTTCCTGATGCCGTTTTAGGAAATTACCTAGCTAGATATGAGATTTAAAGTTGGTTAACGTGTGGCTCAACTCCCACCACATATATAAATACAGAATCATTTTTTCATTCAAGTATAGTATGAGATATTATTAATTGATCATATGTAAACCTGAAAGTTACGCACAATTATTAATTGTAAATTCAAAATCACCATCAATAAAAATTGTTAAAAATGAAATGTCGACCTGCCGAAAGAAGGCTATATGTTAATCCTAAATTCCCAACGTCTATACCTTCTGCGCGTCTGTCACTTATTTTTTCAGATGTTTTCAGAGCCTGTTTATAATATTTTATTGCTTTTCTCACATGCCCAACCTGTTTATACGTGATTCCAAGCCCACAAAAAACAGAACAGCTCATTTCCTTGCTCAAAAAGACTTTATAAACTGTTCGAATGGACAATTTCCAGATTTTGGCTTATTTAAGACTTCATTTTAATAAAATTAAAAATTCCAGCTTCTTCGCAGACTTCGCGGGAAAGGCCGCTCTCCTTCGTCGAGCGGGAAGTTGCCTGGGGTCCTAAAAAGCAATATCTTCAGCCCGATGCTGTTTGAAAAAAGAAATCGAAATTGGACTGCCAATTTGCAGTTCGATTGTTGCCAGTTTTTTCTTACTGCCACTTCCGCCAGGCTTTCAGTTCCTCAATTCCTGCTTCCGGTTGGAAAATTCTGTCAGATGTCTGTGCCAGTTCCTATCCGCGCAGCGCTCCTGTCCGGGACTGCCCTTGTATTGATGAAAAAGAAGAAAATAAGGACTGAAGAACCTTCAGATTCATAAATAATTTTAGAGTGCTTATTAATATGAATTAAATATGAATTAAATATGAAGTAGACTTCCATGTTGCGGGGAGATTTATCCATATCTTTAAGGATTATTTTATAATAAGAATAAGTTATTCTATATATTTTATATAATGTTTAATATATATTATTTCATGGTTTTTAGTTAACACTAAGATTTGAGGAATAATTAGCTGACAGGGGGATATGTTATTGAAAAATTATACACTATCTATAATACTTGGCGTTTTGCTCACAATGCTAACAGGAATTGCCCTTGCACAGAATGAAACGTATGATACGGAGGCTTTTCGTCAGGCTTTAGAGCAGGATGGGTTCACCGTACAGGAAGGCGAATTGGGGTTTTTTGATCTAATCAAGTTATATGACGAAGGAGTACTGCCTTCTGCTTATGGAAACAATCCCACGACAAAATATATCACATATTTTGTCCCACCGGCACCTGGCTATAAGGTGAACGCAAAGTTTTCTGAAATATCCAGAGCGCTTGGACAGAGCGGGAACACAACTCCATTCTGGAATCTGCGTCCTGATGAAGCTGTTGTTTTCGTGGGAAGAACACCGCCTGAGTGCAGGTACTTCAGTTATGATCATTACTTATTGTCCAGGACATATGGAAATGAGACCAGATGGATCTTTGCCAACCTGGGAGATACGGTAAATAACATGGTTATAAATACTGAAGGGACCCCAAATGGGTCGTCTGGAAATCCTTACAATCAAACTACGATAATAGTCGCTACGGCGGACAAAGGCATTGATCAACGCATCCGTGCTGCTGCCCAATCAGCAGGATATCCGGATGGCATATTTAATACTCAGGTGTTTCCCTCAGCCATGTTGAACATGGGCCTGGAAAATGATTCCGATACTTTTATGATGTTGATTCGCCCAGCTCTCGTCACAGATAAGCAAGCTGGAGATAATTATGTCAATAATACACCCGCTACTGTTTTCCGGATTACTCCAAACAACACTACAAAGCTGGACCCGTATGATTATCCGGAGCTAAGGGTCCGCGGAACCGGAAAAACAGAGTTTGACCTTATGGATGATCTCGAAGAGCTAAGGGTTGAGATTCTCAACAAAT
>ENA-UOOK01003144-UOOK01003144.1-fermentation-metagenome-genome-assembly--contig:-NODE-3144-length-19153-cov-26.266311_pt1 | contig 19153 bp, 17 predicted proteins | sample MGYA00245777_ERZ724023 | MGnify/ENA primary metagenome ERZ724023 (study PRJEB28704, sample SAMN03018312) | fermentation metagenome | biome: anthropogenic terrestrial biome; feature: soil...
ATTGAATTATGAATCTGCCCTATTCTGAATATCTTAATATTGCTCTATTTCTTTTTTCTTCAATAATTCTTTTTCTTTATGCTATAGATAGCTTAGGAAAAGAGTTTTTGGATCTGGCAACAGAGAGTTTTAGAAAAATAATATCCAAATTATCTAAAAATCGTTTATTAGGTGCATTTGCAGGTGCTATTAGTACTGCTCTAGTTCAATCCAGTACTGCAATGACAACAGTATCCATGACACTGGTAAATACTGGGATTATTTCCTTTCATGACAGCCTGGCAATTATTTTTGGAAGTAGTATAGGTACAACCCTTACTGCCCAGCTTGCTCTTCTTACCTCTACTCCGGTAGCTCCAATCCTACTAATAGTTGGTTTTCTATTTAGATTTGCACCAAAAAAAATAAAAATGGCAGGAAAGCCAATTTTCTTAATGGGTTTCGTTCTATTTTCATTAAATCTGTTAACCATTGCTATAGAGCCTCTTAAAAGTAATCCAACATTTCTAAGCATATTTTCTTCGCTTTCCTCTCCATTTGCTGCATATATACTTTCAACTTTTTTCACAGTCATAGTCCATTCCAGTTCCATTACTTCAGGAATTGTGGTCGTTTTAGCTGCTCAGGGTTTGTTGCCAATTCCAATAGCTATACCAATGATTCTTGGTGCGAACTTAGGAACAGCTGTAAGTTCTTTATTAGTAACCGCAGATATGAGTCTTTATGCCAAAAGAGCGGGATATGCTAATTTCTTATTTAAAGCCATTGGCTCCTTTGTGTTTTTACTTTTTGTTGATAAATTTATTCTACTTTTAACGTTTATAACCTCAAATTTAGGTCAACAGGTAGCTCTAGGTCATCTAATTTTCAATGTGATAAATACTACCGCTTTCTTGATACTACTCAATCCTTTTGAAAAACTTGTAAATAAGTTAGTTCCTGGTACGGAGGAGGAAATTTTATTTCAGACAAAGTATATTGAAGATATTGAACCAAAAAAGGTAATTGAAAGTTTTGATGACATCAAAAAAGAAATAGGTCATTCTATAGAAATCACTATCAGAATTTACAAAAAAGCGTTAATGCTCTACTACAACTCTTCTCAAAAAATAGTAATGGAAATCAAAAAATTTGAGACTTTGAATGACTTTTTGGATGATGAGATTACGAAGGCATTACTTTCGACAACAGGTAATAGGTTATCAAGGAAATTAGCGAAAGCATCAATTATGTATGTTAAGGTCTCAAATACCATTGAACAACTTGCAGATTTAGGGATAGATTTTAGTAAAGTTTTTATCAGAATGCATACCTTGGACGTATCTCAGGATGAAATCCCTATAGGGAAACTTACTGAGATTTTTAATTTGCTTATTAATTTATTTAAAAGTATTGAGTCCCAGATTAATCATCCGAAGGAATCAGAGTTACTTGAAATCAAATTAAAAGAAGAAGAGATTTATGGAATTATTAATGATGAATTTAATATACATGTAAGAAAGTTACAAGAGAGTCAAACTTATCATGGGAATATTTTTGTAGATGCCATATCAATCATTGAACTTTCAGTATCAAAAGTTCGTGAAATTAGAAAATTACTTCTCAAATATGTAAGAGAATTTAATTAAGAAGGTTATAGAATATTCACTTCTGGTATCAGCTCAACCCTAAAATTCTTTTTAACATCCTTTTTCATCTTATCGGTGAATTTTTTTACTTCAACTCCCGAAGCTTTCATATTTGTTACAACGCAAAGAGCATGCTTCTCATAAACTCCTACATTTCCTTCCCACCTACCTTTCCATCCGAGCTCATCTAAAAGTCTTCCTGCAGGAATCTTTACATATTCTTCATCTTTGGAAGAATTTTTTTGCTTGGTAAAGTTCTCAACAGGGTATGCTTGTAAGTCAGTAATTTTTTTTGACAGCTCTAAATACTTCTGTTTGGGAACAATTGGATTTTCAAAAAAACTTCCACATGTCCCACACTCATCTACATTTGGTAATCTTTTACTCCTTTGTTTAATAATTGCTTCCATTACATCTTTGATCTCATATGGTTCTTTTGCAAAAGACTGTAATTCTTCTAAAATTGAACCGTATCTTCCTGCTCTCTCGTGATAGCTAAGTTCAAACTCCTTTGTATGCTTTTTCAAACGGAAAGTTGCGGATGTAATCAATATTCTGTTTCTCCAAATGTTTTTAAAATTGCTTCTTCGGTATTCATATCCGCACTCTGAAGGTAAATAGGTATTTCGTTCATTTGTTTCTAAGTTCACAGTATCAATATTCATTAGTGTATCAGTAATATTCTGCCCATATGCAGAGATATTTTGGGAAACTGCTCCTCCAATTGTTCCTGGAATCATTACAAGGTTCTCAATCCCTGCATAATTATTTGCCACACACCATCTCACAAATTCGTCCCAAATCTCTCCACTTCCAACTTGAATGTCAACATACTCTTCCGTTTCATTTATTATTGATTTCCCTTTTAAATCGGGTATTAGTACAATCCCATCCCAATCGTTAAGCAAAAGTGTATTACTTCCACCACCCAAAATTAATATTTTCTCATTTTTAATAATCTCGAGATTCTCAGCAATTTGTTTGAGATTGTTTAGGAGAAGAAAATACTTTGCTTTAGAATCAATTCTGAATGTATTGTATTTTTTTAGAGAGATATTTTTTCTAATATTCATTTCTTGGAAATTATTTAATATATTTTCTTGGAACTCTCTCAGTTACATTGCTTAAGAGATCCCACATTGATCTTTCACTTCTCTTTGAAACATCATGCAAGGAGATTCTGTCTCCCCACAATTCTACTTCATCTCCCACATATCCCTCCCCGTCAATGCCAAGGCTTGCCATGCATTGATCCATACAAATTCTTCCAATTACAGGATACTTCTTCCCATTTAATAATATAATTCCTCTGTTACTTAGTGAGCGAGGGTATCCGTCTGCATAGCCTACAGGAAGTGTAATAATTCTTTCTTGAGACTTAGTAATATATGTATTTGCATAACCCACAGGACTTCCTTTTTGTAAAACCTTAAAATACAATACTTTTGTTTTAAATTGCATCATGGGTTTTAGTAGACTTTGAATATCTTTGTTTAAAGAGTATCCATACATCATTATCCCAGGTCTTACCATTGTGAAAAAGGATTCTTCTAATTCCCGCGAAATTGCACCACTATTTGCGAGATGTATTAATGGGGGTAAAGAAAAATATTTTTTTACATATTCTAAAACGGTATTAAATCTCTCAAGTTGTAAATCAGTAAACGATGGGTTGTCATATGAATCTGCGAAATGTGAGAATATCCCAACTATTTCAATATTAGGAAGTGAAAAAGCTTTCTTTAAAAATTGCTCCTTTCTATCCCATTGAACACCAATCCTTCCCATCCCTGTATCGATTTTTAGATGTACTCTAGCTTTAACATTTAATTTTTGTGCAGCAATTGAGATGTTCTCTAATTTTTCTATGGAAGATCCTGTAAGATCAATATCATTTTGCAGGAAAAGGGAAATCTGATCATTATCGATTGCTCCTAGAACAAGTATTGGAATTTTTATGCCTTTTTCCCTTAACCACAAAGCTTCTTCAATATATGCGACTCCAAGATAGTCTAATTTCAATTCTTCTAATTTCTGGGATATTTCAACAAGTCCATGGCCATATGCATTCGCCTTAACAATTCCAAGAATTTTTCTACTTCCAACGATGTTTTTTATGACAGAGATATTATTCTCTAGATTGGATAAATATATTTCAGCTCTAGTTGGTCTATTTTCAAACAGATTGCTATTAAACATCAGTATTATTCTACTATCTTGGACTAGACTTGTTAAGGATGGTAAAATATTTAAGTAAAGTTAAATTATTATTTCAAAAAATATGGGATATGTAGGGAATATTGAAGAGATTACTGAGCAGAATAGTAATTTCAGAAAAGTTGTTTTTACTGGGAACCATTTACAGTTGGTTGCTATGTCTTTAAAACCTGGTGAGGATATTGGAGAAGAAATTCATCCAAAAGTAGACCAATTCTTTAGAGTTGAAGAAGGAGAGGGAAAGGTAATTATGGATGGACAGGAGCAGGCATTCTCAGAGGGTTTTGCAATTGTTGTTCCATCTGGGACATTGCATAATATTATTAATACGTCACTCACTGAGGAGTTAAAGTTATATACCATTTACACTCCAGCTAATCACATTGACGGAACAGTTCATGCTTCAAAAGAAGATGCAATGAACGACAAACAGGACGAGGCTTTCTCTGAAAAGGTAAATGCATAGGAAATAAGCAGTGGGACTACCTTGAAAAAATTCATGTGGTAGTCCCACTCTTTTGCTGTTTAAATTCAATGTTGGGCTTTGTCTCCGTTTGTTCTTTTAATACACGGCTTTTGTTTTTCTCTTTCCAAATTTTTACTTTCAATCCTTGTTGCCTTATCTGGCTTCTTTTTCACTAATCTCTCCTTTCCTGAGGATTAATAATCAAAGAGTGAGTAAATAGATAAAAAGTATTTTAAACAGCCATTTATTATAATAAATGGTTTAGACAAACGCAAACTATAATGCTTTCATAAATTATGATAAAATTGAACATATGAAAGAAAGAGATTACCCTTTAGATATTCTAAAAAGCATTGCCATTATGCTAATGTCTTTTGTTCACATAAACTCTCTTCTTCAAGTTAATTCAGGTATATTAGATAAAATTACATTTCTTGGGGCAACTGTTTGCTTCTCTGTTTTTCTTTTTGGCATTGGCTTTGTCGCTGGTAAAAAAATTACTAATGGAGAAAAAGATTCTTGGAAGAAGGTTTTACACAAGATATTGTTGATTTATGTTTGCTATTTGGTCATTGGTATCGCTTCCTACTTTATTTCTAAGGGACAATTATCATTTGTATCAATTTATAATATTGCCATACTAAATAATCTTCCTGAGTACTCAGAATTTCTAATCTCCTTAATCTTTTTTACTCTTCTTACTCAATTAATTCATAAACCTTTACAAAAGCACATAAGCAAGCCATATTTATTAATTGAAATATCTATTTTACTTTTTATTGTTGGTAGTATATTAAGTACATTTGAATTATCAAATAATTTATTAATTTGGTTGCAAAAACATTTAGTTGGTTCTCAAAATGGGACTCATGTATTCCCAATACTTCAATATATGCCAATATATGTTATGGGAATTCTATTTGCTAAATACAGATCAAAAATTGTATATTTTTGGGTATTCTCATTATCTTTCCTCCTCCTGGTAATTTTAATGGCACTAGGAGCTCCTGGGTGGTATAGATGGCCTCCATCTCTAAATTTCCTTCTTTATGGTGTAATATTCATTTCATTGCTTATGTTTGCTTTTCAGTTTGTTAAAAGAAATCGCATAATTGATTTTTTTAATAAATTTGGAAGGAATCCATTACTCTCAGTTGCTCTTATCACAATACCAAGTTTTGTTCTTGCATACTTTTTAAATACTCCAATTAAGTCTGATCTAATTCTTTGGGGAATTAATCTTGGTGTACTTCTCTTCGCCTCCATAACTCTCTTTTTCCTAAAAAAGTAATTTCATGGTATAATATACTATGGGACATAACAATGAACAGAAATTTACAACTTTTTTTCTTTTAATCCTAATATTGGCTTTAAGCCTTGGCGTATTTACAATTTTCAAAAATAATTTTGATGCTCAGTATAAAGCCAAAAAAGAAAGTTCCCAAGAGGTTAAAGGGGATGCCAAAAGTGTGGATTGTGCTACGATTCAACCTTTAATCCAGAATGTAATAGAAAACGCTTCTTTGCCAAGAAAATGGTATTTAAAAGAGAGTGTTAAAGGAACAACTCAATCAGAAATTCTTCTTGAACTAGTAAATTCATCAATCCAAGATACCGATTTAGAATTCTTTACTTTAAAGTATGCTGTTGATAAAAGTGAGAATTTTAAGGAGATGGAATACAGTAAAGCTCAGAAAAAATGGTTGGGGAAAATAAATTTAGATGAATTAGAAGTTGGGGAGCATTTAATTAAGATATTTTCTGATATTAATGGTTGTGATTTTGCTTATGCCAAGGAGCTACCCTTTACTTTATCATATCCTGTGTTTGTTACTTGGACTTTAGACTGGGAGGGAACAGATGTAAAAAACAGTAATTTAGATAGTATTGTTGAAATTTCTTCAAAATATGAAATTCCAGTAACGCACTTTTTTAATCCATATATTTACTACTCTACTTCAGAGAGTAGATCAAAGTATATTACCAATTGGATAATTAACAGGAAAAATTTGGGTGATAGTGTTGGCTTACATTTACATATGTATGACAAATATGTTACTGCTGCAGGTGTTACCCCAGTAGAAGTTAAATGGGGATACAATGGATACGGGGAGGGTTATGATGTGCCCACTTTAGAATACAGTTATTCAGAGTTTAGAAAGATCCTTTCACTTGCAAAAAGCGATTTCCAAAGGAATGGGTTGAGCAACCCTATTCTTTACAGGGCTGGTGGATGGTTTGCGAATGGAGAGATCCTTAAAGCGCTAGAGGATTCTGGTTTTGTGGCTGATTCTTCTGGGAGGACATCATATGTAATCGGTACAAACAAATTAGTTGGTCCTTGGAAGCTAAGTACTAATACACAACCCTACAAATTAAATATGAAAGATCAAAATGATACCCAAAATGGTGATTCCAAATTATGGGAGATCCCTAATAACGGTTTAGATTCTTGGTCTTTTAATGCGAAACAGATGATTTCAGCTTTCACAGAAAATTACTCTACTGGTGTAAGCCAAAATACTAAAGTTGTTACATATCTAAGTCACCCCCAAGGTTTTGAGCATGACTACTCAATCTTAAATGAGGTATTTACCTATATATCAGAATTTAGTTTTAATACTGATTCAGGTCCTGTAATTTTTGTTACAATTGACAAGCTTCCAATGTTATCCGAAAATAGATAATTATGGATATAGAAAAAATTGCAGGTTCTCTTAATGGTTACCTAAGTATTTACGAGATAAGGTTTCTTGTTATATTTTCTACTCTCTTTTTTATTTCCGCCTTATTTATTATTAAAAAATTTTTATCTAAGTACTCTTCGTTAAAACCAATTCTGCTAATTGTAATTTTCTTAGTAATAATAATTTTAGGAGGGCTACCTTTTATCTATTATAAAATGCCTTTAGAGAAATCAAATATTATTTCTGTTCTACTAACTCTTCTCCCCTTACTATTTCTTTTTTTTGCCTTTATTTTTAACAGATTATCAATTAATTCCATTTCAAAAGGTAAGAAAATCTTTAGCATATCAAGTTTTATATCAATTTCCTTAACTGTCTGCGCATTAGTTTTCGTTCTCTTTATCTCTCTTTTTGCAAGACCCTATGTCTCATTAGCTGGTCTACAGGAAGATACAGTGATTGAAGAAGATAGTAGCTTTAAAATGAGATTGACGGTTCCTGTGATGAAGGATTCTCTTAATGTGGTTATTTCTCCACAACAGGAGATAGAAATTAAATATGACTTTGTTGCTAATTCTAACCATTGGATTGATGGATTTGAGGTTGTACCAACTGAAAATTGTCCGGCAGATTCAAAGATTGTTGTTTATGTAGTTGGTCTCTCAAGTATGTTTCCAGGAAGTAAAGTACACGAGCAGAGTTTAGAGTTCCTTGCGCCGACACTCCCTAATATTAGCAGTACAAATTTTGATGGTATAACTGAAGAGGTAAATGTAGAAAAAGATTTAGAAATTCAGTTGGATAAAAGCAATGTTATCTCTGCGAAGTGGAGCATTGAAATTGAGCCGCCTGTTGAGAATGATGTAGAAATTAATGGAGATAAAATAAATGTGAATTTCAAAAGTTTGGCACAGGGGACATTGTATTCCGTAAAGATTTTTAGAGCCAACAGAATATACAATGCAAAGACTAAGAAAGAGGTGTCAATTCAAAATCAAAAGCTGATAAAAGAGTTTTCATTTAAAACGATAAGTCCTCCAGGAATAAAAAGTTTTAATTGGGACAATATTTCTTTACCCAATTCAACTCCATTGGTAGTTGAGCTGTCCGATTATGTAAGTTTAGAAACTTTTACAAATCTATATAGAATTGAACCAAGCATTCCTCATTCGATTTCTATTGGAACTAATGGAAGTTCTTTTATTCTTTCCCCTAAAGGGGGATTTGCCAAAGATACTAGATATACACTGTCTTTTTTGAAAGGATTAAAAACTAGAAGTGGAGGTTTTTTTGAGCAAGATGTTCCTGTAAGCTTTAGAACTGCGGGATTGGTAAAAGTAATTGCATTTTCACCTAGAAATGGTATTTATGGTGTGAAAAGGGATACAAACAGAATATCAGTTGTATTTGACCAGCCGGTTGATAAAGCATCTGCTGAGACAAGATTTAGAATGGAACCAAACATCTCAGGGACTTTTTCTTGGAATGGAAATACTATGATCTATACATTAAGTAATTCCCTTGATTTTTATACTAAATACACGTTGTCAATTCTTCCGGGAGTAGTATCTGTATATGGGATTGACTCGAATCAAACATTTTCTTCCTCATTTACCTCAGAAGAACAAATTGTGATTTTAAATGTTCCTCAATACTACCAACCTAGGGGTTTTGATTGCAATCTATATTCTGCAAAAATGGCTTTGGCCTACAAAGGAGTTTCTGTTTCGATTGAAGGTGCGAAGGCCAGTATTGGAATAGGAGAAGATCCAAATTCTTCCTGGGTCAATGAATACGGAACACATTGGGGACCTCTTTCAGCTTTTGTGGGCTCATATAGACCTGTGTCAGTTAGAAGTGGATGGAATGCTGCAGGGTTAGCAGAAGAAATTGTAAAAGGAAATCCATCAATTCTGTATGTTTACAATGGCTCATCTCAACCTGTTGGAGCTTTTGAGCTTCCTGGGGGATTTACAGGCTATAAAGGGATGCATTCGGAGGTAGTTGTGGGATTTACTGGAAGACCTGATAATCCTACTTCTATTCTTACTAATGACTCATGGAGAGGAAGGAGAAAATATACTATTGGGAGTTTGTATAGTATTTGGGGATATTTAGGTAACAGAGCAATTATTGTTTATTAACAAAAATCTCCAAAAATGGTATACTATGGGCTAGTAACTTTACATGAATTTATTTATGGACCCTAAAGAAAAGGCAAGCGAAAAATCTTATTTAACAAATTATCAAAAAGCGCGATTAATTTTAGCAGCCGCTCTAGTTGCTTCAACGACTGTTCCTAAAGGAGTTAAGGCACAGGAAAGTTATCAAGACCCTATCCCAATGGTTGAGCCATTAAGAGCATATGGACCCTACCCTAACAAAGAAGAGATGTTCAACAATCAAAATCCCAGATATTCTCCAGTTTGTTACCAATTAGAGGTAGGAGACAATATTTCAGTTCAATTGGAGGAAGAAGAAGATGAAGATGAAATTATTCGTCTTAGTGAATTTGAATTTCCTTCATTATCAAAATACTCTCTGGAATCCATAGAAAATATTAATGAAAACAATATCATTAAAACAGAACAAAATACTTTAATTTATTTTATTCCTCTTGATTTAAATAATGATATTGTTGATTCTTCGGAAGTAAAACAGTTTGTAGTTAAACCAGGAATGAATTTTGAAGTTGCTCAAAAGCGAGTATTAATTGATAAGGAAGGAAACAAGATAGAGATTCAATTACTTGGAAATACTTTTGGAGGAAAAAATTTTGTCGCTGCAATTTTGACTGGAATAGAAAAGAAAAATTCTGAAAAGAATAGCCTGGTGTCAAATAATAGTGAAGAAATTGAAGATGTCTCCACATACATAGTTACAAAGGATTCTGTTTATCCAAACAAGATTTTAAATATATTAAAAGCTTTTGGATATCTGACAGATGTTGGTCAATTAAAGAAGGATGAAACTTATTATTATCTTTCGATTATTGGTCTTGATAATAGGGAGATGCTAAAGTCGTATGAGAATGGAAGAAATAGTGGTGGTTCTGTTGTTACTGCAGGGGGTGTTTGTGCTACAGCAACAGCTCTCTCTTCTTTGCTTTATCATGTGGAAGGTGTTGAGATTTATCCCTTAGGAGTTGGTAGATGGACTCATCCAGGGCCATATGCACAGGGTCCTTTCAGTCCATATTGGAAGGAGGTTGATGCAACGGTCGCATACAACAAGGAGGCTGGAATGAGATTTGATTTTATATGGAAAATGAATAGAAATGGTTATATCAAAATTGATCCTCAGATATTCCCAACAGATGTGGATTTCTCAGCTACTGATGAAGACGGATTAGGTCATATATCTGATGTTAATGCCATTATAAGTTTGGGCTTCACGGAAGATGAGCCAATTGGACAGAAGGAAGATCTTCAAGCATTATGGGAGACATATTTTAAATATAGAGAAAGTAAACATGAACAACCTCTTCCAATGCAAAATGAACTTAAAGAGAGTTCGTATTCACAAACAGAAGATGTTAGGAGAGCAATGGAATTACTTTATTTAATGAAAGAGCCTGAGGAATCACAGCATTAACCTGATTTAATAGAATGTAAAAAAATAATTGTCTATAATGAAATATGGAAACAATCAATCAATCTGAAAAAAATGCAGAAAGGGGAAGTCTAGGGAATTTCAGAAAAGCCCAATTAATTTTAGCAGCCGCTCTAGTTGCTTCAACGACTGTTCCTAAAGGAGTTAAGGCACAGGAAAGTTATCAAGACCCTATCCCAATGGTTGAGCCATTAAGAGCATATGGACCCTACCCTAACAAAGAAGAGATGTTCAACAATCAAAATCCCAGATATTCTCCAGTTTGTTACCAATTAGAGGTAGGAGACAATATTTCAGTTAAATTGGAAGAGGAAGAAAGAGAATTCGATAAATCTGTTTTAGACTTATCAAATTGGCAAATGAACAAGATGGAATTGGAATCAATTAATTTTAAAGAGGATGGATATTCAGTAACAACAATCGCAGAAGAAACTGATTTGTATTCGATTCCCCTTCTTCAAAGCACTTTTATACACAAAAAATACAATGATAGTAGACCTGTCAAAAAGGTTTCAGTCCCACCTTCAATGAGCTTTTCAATACTTCAGGAACGAACTCTTCAAGGGGAAAACGGTGAGAGTATAAAACTTGGTTTAATATCAAACGAGTTTAAAAACCAACAAGCACTTGTATTAGTTATGTCCGCAAAGGACAAATACGGTGTAGAGGAAGTATTTGTTGAGAAAGAGGCGATTGAGGATGAATCTATTTTAGCTTCGTCAATGGATATAACCAATGGACTAATAAGAAAAGGAGGTGATCAGCAATTCTATGTGAATGGAAATACTTCAGAACAAATAGATTTGCTATACAGCCTTGAAGATTTCACCTTTTTGGAGGAATTTATTAAAGATGATCAAACTATTCAGAGTTTTATTAACCTAAAAAATAAATTCTTGGAATATGATACTTCGACAAATGATTTGCCCAAATTTCTCCAAACAACCGATTGGTATAAAGAAATGGTAGAAAAAAACGGGGAAGAAGTTGTTAAGGAGGCATTGAAAATTCCATATATTGTTAGGATTCCTTCCCAACCACTTCAATGCGTTGGTTTTGTTGAAATGATGGAGGAACTCTATCCAGAATTAGATATGGTTGATATATCATCTTTTCCTACAGAGAAAGGAGCACAAAGTCTAATTCCTGCTTCTCTTTATTCAAATTATTACAAGGAGGAGCCAAATGTAGCGAAACTATATAATGGGGGGATTGGAATCGGTGGCTACCCTATTCCAATAGATGAATATAGACGTGGAGATATTTTTGTTATTTCTGGTGGTGATTTTGGTCATACAGGATTAGTCTTGGGGAAATACGAATTTAATGGTCAAAAATTGCTCTTGCTTGCAGACTCAAATAAGCTAATTGATGGGATGGTAAGGTTGTATGTTGCTAATGAAAATAACATTGACAAATTATTAGGAGAGCAGAGATTTATTCTTAGAAAGAGCAATTAATGGAGGGTTCTAAAGAAATACTTTCAACATTTAAGTTAGAAAATTATATTACTTCATTAAATATCCAGGCTATCATCTTCGATCTTGATAATACAGTTTTCTCAACAGATGCTTACTACATAACGAAGAAACAAAATGCCTATCTTGAAATTGCACAATTGTTTCCTATCAAAGGTCTTTCACCAAATGAAATTATGAAAGAAATATCAGATGCGGTTCATAAAAAATTTATCGAAAGAAATTGTAAACCTCTTCCAGTAATAGAAGAATATGAACAAGGTTTAAAAGAGTTTTACCAAGAAAAATTTCACCCCCAAATGTCAAAAATATTAAATAAGCATTTTTTGGATTTTTACAACAATTCTCCAGAAATAATTCCTGAGGCTATTCCTCTTTTTCATTTCTTATATAGCTATCCTCAAATTTCATTCTTTGCTGCAAATACTCTTGCTGGTCAGGGCTGGACCCAAGTAAAGATTGAACAAATGAAAAAAATGTGTGGAATAGATGAAATACCCTTTTACACGACTGAAATAGAGAATTTAAAAGATTGGGGGAAGCCAGTATCAGATGCTTTAAATATGGGATTATCATTCCAAAATATTCTTGTTATCGGAGATAGCTTAGATTCAGATATTCTCCCCGCTCGATCTTTGGGTGTAAAAAATCTGATTTGGATTGATAGGAGAAATCAATACAATACTTTAGAGCAGTCATCCATAAAACAAGATTTACATGTAGTCAAATCACTTAGTGAGGTTTGGGAGATTGAATAATCACTATTGCACAGAGTAATTATTTTTGGAATAATAATGAGTAACATTATCATAATTATTCCATGTCTAAGTACGATATAATTGTTGTAGGTGGCGGTCCGGCAGGTTTGTTTGCATGTTATGAATTAATTAAAAGTGGGAGTAAATTAAAAATTGCTCTCATTGATATGGGTAAAACTTTAAACAAAAGAAAACCCACAGAGGTTATGTCGGGAATTGGTGGTGCAGGAACATTCTCAGATGGTAAACTTCATTTTACAGCGGACTTGTCTCATGAGAAAGCTTTTCATATACTTCCAAAGAGTAAATATCAAAAAATACTTGATTATGTAGATACGGTATTTACTGAATTTGGGGTTGATTCGGAGTATTTCCCTAAATTTACTCCTGCATATGACGAGTTGATAAGAAGCGCTGTTTTAAATGATATTGATTTAATTGTTAGAAAGGCTAGGCATGTTGGGACGGATAAATTAAGAAATGTGATACAAAATTTTGAGGAATTTCTTGTTAATTCAGGGGTTGAAATATTAGACCAAACTGAAGTAGTAGATTTAATTGTTCAAAAGAATGCTGTAAAAGGAGTGATTACAAAGAAAAAGGAGGAAATCTATTCAAAAGTAGTCCTTCTTGCTCCTGGAAGGATAAGGGCTTCTTGGATGCAAGATATTGCTGATAAATACGGAATAAAATATATATATGACAAAGTTGAGGTAGGAGTTCGTGTTGAATTTTTAGCCGAAATAATGAGGAAACAGGCAGAAACACTGTATGAGACTGTTTATAAAATACGAACAAAGACATATCATGACATAATAAGAACATTTTGTAGCTGTCCAAATGGAGAGGTCGCTACAGAATCATATGATGGCTATGTTTGTGTTAACGGTCATTCAAATTCTACTCATTTGTCAAAGAACTCAAATTTTGCATTCTTAAATGAAGTGCACTTGACAGAGCCTGTTGAGAATTCAATAGCATATGCCAAATCGATTGCTCAAGTAGCTTCAACAATTGGTGGTGGGAAGCCTCTTTTACAATCTCTTGAAGACTTGAAATGTGGAAGACGAAGTACGTGGAGAAGACTTGAAAAATCATTTGTAGAACCATCACTAACGGATGTTACACCTGGAGATATTGCTATGGCACTACCCTATCGAATTGTCAAGAATATTACAGAAGGATTAGAAACTTTAGAAAAGGTTATGCCTGGAATTAACTCGGGTTCTACTCTACTGTATGCTCCAGAGGTAAAGTTTCGATCTTCTAAAATTAGTACAGACAAAAAATTACAAACCTCTGTTAACGGTTTGTATGTTGCTGGTGACGGAGCAGGGCTCTCTGGCTCTATTACGGGAGCTGCGGTTACTGGAGTGATTTTTGCTCGTTCTCTTTTTTAATTTTTATATCACTTACCTTTTCAGGTCTATAATCCAATGGTGCTGCAGATTTTATCAAAACGTCGCAACTATCAAATTTTTCTTCAACAGCGTTAAGCATTTCTCTTGTCGTACTAACATTCACCACTTCTACACCTTTTGGTGTATTTAAACTAGTAGGCCCAGTAATTAGTACGACTTCTGCTCCCCTATTTCTAGCCTCTCTTGCAAGTGAATATCCCATTCTTCCACTAGAAAAATTGGTCATGTATCTTACAGGATCTAAAGGTTCTATTGTCGGTCCAGCTGTTATAACTACTTTTTTGTGTAATAAATCTTTTTTGTAAAATGAACTCTCTATAAAATCAACAATTTCTGCTGGTTCTTCCATTCTACCTTCACCATAGGTGCCACATGCAAGTCTTCCGACATTTGGATTTATAAATTCATATCCTAAATTCTTCAATTTTTCCATATTACTCTGTACTATTGGATTTGAATACATATTGCAGTTCATAGATGGAGCAAAAACTACTTTTGCTTTAGTTGCCATAATAGTTGTTGATAGCATATCATCTGCGATTCCATTTGAAATCTTTCCAATAATATTAGCAGTAGCAGGTGCCACTAAAAATAAATCTGCCTTTTCTGCTAGTGCAATATGTTCTACTTCCCAGTTTTTAGGCTCCTTGAACATATCTGCATATACAAAATTTTGTGATAAAGTTTGAAAAGTCAATGGTGCTACAAATTGAACTGCTGTTTCAGTCATAATGACATTAACACTTGCTCCTGCCTTTTTTAATCTGCTCACTACATCTGCAGTCTTATAGGCAGCAATTCCTCCAGCTACACCAACAACAATATTTTTACCTTCTAGCATATTATCACCTACTTAATTCCTTTGATATCAGGTCTTGTGTATGTTATTTTATCTGCTAAAATTTCCTCTATTGCAATACTTACTGGTTTAGTGCTGCTGGTTTCTATTTTGGGCTTTGCGCCATCAACTAATTGTCTTGCCCTTTTAGCAGCAAGCATTACTAAAGTATATCTACTATCTGCCTTTTTTGTTAATTCATTAATGGAAGGATATAACATAATAAACCTCCTCTATAATATAATATTTTTAATAATATCTATTTTCCTTTCAGTTTTACACTTTTCGGCAGTTATTATTGATTCAACTTTTCCCACCGCATCTAATAACTCATCATTTACTACTAAATAATCGTACTCTTTCGCATAATTCAATTCTTCATAAGCTGTTTTAAGCCTTTTTAAAATATCAGATTCAGTTTCTGTACCTCGCTTTATTATTCTGTCTTTCAACTCATCCATTGAAGGTGGCAAAATGAAAATGTAAACACCTTTAGGATAAATCTTTTTTATCTGAAGAGCCCCTTGAACATCTATCTCAAGAAGCACATCTTCACCTTTTCCCAATTTATCTAATACAAACTTCTTTGGAGTTCCATAAAAATTGCTATGAACATGTGCATACTCAATAAATTCGTTATTTTCAATCATTTCTTTAAACTTTTCTTCACTTACGAAAAAATAACTTTGCCCATCAATTTCTCCTACCCTAGGCTTTCTAGTTGTGGTAGATATAGAAATGTTAACATTATTATTTCTTTCTATAAGTTCATTGCATATGGTTCCTTTTCCACAACCAGACGGACCAGATACTACGATTAATAGACCTTCTTCCACCAAAATCCCTTCTTTCTAGTTTATTTCTATATCTAGTGCATCTTTACTATTTAATCTATGAGCAACAGTCTCTGGCTGAACTGCAGAAAGTATTATATGATCACTATCCGTGATGATAACAGCTCTTGTTCTACGTCCATAAGTTGCATCAATAAGCATCCCTCTATCTCTTGCCTCTTGAATCATTCTCTTTATTGGGGCTGACTCAGGGCTCACAATTGCAACTATTCTATTCGCTGAGACTATATTGCCAAATCCAATATTTATCAACTTTATATTCATTGTTTGTCCTCCTAACTATTCTACATTTTGAATTTGTTCTCTAATCTTTTCTATTTCACTTTTTACGTCTACTACTAATTTAGTTATCTCAAGGTCACTTGCCTTAGAACCAATAGTATTTATTTCCCTGTTCATTTCTTGAACGAGAAAATCAAGTTTTCTTCCAACAGGCTCCTCCATTTGAAGGCTGCTGATAATTTGATTAATATGACTATACAATCTTACAATTTCTTCATTGATATTACTCTTATCTGCAAAAAAAGCCACTTCATTAGCCAACTTGCTATCATCTATTTTATATTCTTCTTCCAGCAATTCCTCAACTCTTGCTTTTAGCTTTTCTTTGTATTCAAGCACAACTAAAGGAGCTCTCTTCTCAATTTCTTTGACCATCTCTGTAATATTAGCTGATTTCATAGTGATATCTTTTGCAAGTTCTTTGCCTTCTTCTGAACGCATAACCATCATTTTATCTATTGCTTCTTCCAATGCGCCTTTTAAGCAAATCCAAATTTGCTCCTCATCTTCTTCTTTTTTTTCAGCCTTAATAACATCTGGTATTCTAACAATCTGGTCCAAAGAAACTTGCTCATTAATATTTAATCCCCCTGCTATAGATTCAATAGCTTGCTTATATGATTTAGCCAAAGGCATATCTACCTTTATATCTATAATAGATTGATTGACATATTCTAGGCTAATAAATACTTCTGCTCTTCCTCTATTAATCTTTTCTTTTATTATTTTTTTAACACTTTCTTCAAAATAACTAATGTGCTTAGGCATCTTTACAATAATATCATTATATCTATGATTAAGTGTTTTTATTTCAACGGTAAAATTATGGAAACCATCACTATTTTCTCCTCTACCAAATCCAGTCATACTTTTAATCATCTTTTTCATCCCTTTCTTTCTTAATATCATAGTACATTCTACCATAATTTCTAACAGTGTCAATGTAACATCTATTTGCAATTATAATATTAAAATTAAAATTTATCCACTTATTATTACAAAAATTTAATATTTATATTTACTAAGTATTTCTATTTATTAAAAATGGCTAAAATGTTATACTTTATTTAATTTAACTTGTTGCGCTAGTTCAATATAAAGTGGTTAGCACGAAAATGAAAATTACAGATTCACTTAGTTTAAACCTTTGACAGTTCTACAGCTCATTCCAATGAAAAACTCTAAAATTGGCAAACTCGCTTCGCTCAAACATGCCAATTTCTTAACGAGTTTTTCATGGTAATGAGCTAAGAACTGTTGCAAAGCTTTAAAAATGCGTTCACTTGTAATTTTCATTTTCTTTTAAACGTTATATTAATTAGTACAATAGATTAATTTAAATAACACTGATGGAGGAAAATAATATGGCTTTTGATGGTATTGTAGTAAGTGCAGTAATTGATGAATTAAAGAAGAAAATATTAAACAGCAAAATAGATAAAATTTATCAACCAGAAAAGGATGAAATAATCATCCAAGTTCGCAACCTAGGAAAAAACTACAAACTTTTAGCTTCAGCAAGTAGTACCAATCCAAGATTGTACTTAACTGAATACTCTAAGTCTAATCCTAGTAACCCTCCAATGTTTTGCATGCTTCTAAGAAAACACTTACTGGGTGGTGTAATTGTAGATATTAAACAATGCGGATTAGACAGAACAATTATTATTGATATTCAAGCCTATGATGAAATGGGTGAAATAACAATTAAACAGCTAATTGTTGAAATAATGGGCAAACATAGCAACATTATTTTAATAGATAAAACTTCTGAAACAATAATAGACTCCATAAAAAGAGTGCCATTGGATGTTAGTAGAATAAGGCAGGTTCTACCTGGGTTAAAATATGAGTATCCTCCAATGAAAGATAAATGTGATACATTAAGATTTGACAAGTCACAACTTTTAGATAAGTTGCAAAAAGCAGATAAAAATTTAGCTGTTTATAAATTTTTATATACAAATTTCATTGGGTTAAGTCCTTTAATATCAAGAGAAATTTGTTTCCTTGCGAACATTGATTTCGATAAATATGTAGCTTCACTAAGTGAGCAAGATATAGAAAATTTATATACTAACTTAAAAATTATTGTTGATAAGGTCAAAAAAAATGATTTTGCCCCAAACATTATTAAAAATAGTGTTAACTATGAAGTATTTGACTTTCATGCATTGGAAATTAATCAATATACCAATATGATTAAAGATTTTAATCCTTCAATGAGCAAGATATTAGATGAGTACTACCATGAAAAAGATTTGTTAGATAGAATCAGTCAAAAATCAATTTCCATAAAAAAGTCAATACAAACCAAGCTCGAAAGGTCTTTAAATAAATTATCTAGACAAAAAGAAGAACTCCTTGAAGCAAAAGAGAGAGAAATATTTAAAATATATGGGGATTTAATTTCTGCCAATATCCATAGAATTAAAAAAGGTTTAGATAATATTGGACTAGAGAACTTTTATAGTGAGAACCTAGAAAAACTAATCGTTCCTCTAGATCCAAAGTTGTCTGCATCTGAAAATGCACAAAAAAATTACAAAAAATATGTTCAAGAATACTATGAGTTTTGGATATAAATCTGCCGATAAATAAAAGCCTATTATTCCAATTGTGTTATACGGAGCAAATATTAATAATAAAGTAATTTTCTTAAGATTAATTCCGCTGGACTTCCATAAAAATAAAAAACAGCAAATAAATATTGGGAAACTTATTATTGTAAAAAAATATATCATTTCATGAGCAGATATTTTAACCGACATTTTTACTAATTCATTCTGAAAATGATTGTATCCTATAATACTTGTTATTAACAAAAATATTTCAAAACCGATAACCCAAATTTTTAAGAACTGTTTAATTAACTTATTTAGTCTAAACATATTTTTATTCATAATAAAGCC
>ENA-UOOK01003145-UOOK01003145.1-fermentation-metagenome-genome-assembly--contig:-NODE-3145-length-19143-cov-6.576435_pt1 | contig 19143 bp, 19 predicted proteins | sample MGYA00245777_ERZ724023 | MGnify/ENA primary metagenome ERZ724023 (study PRJEB28704, sample SAMN03018312) | fermentation metagenome | biome: anthropogenic terrestrial biome; feature: soil; material...
GACTATAATCTCGACTACAAACTTATGGAAGGCAGTGACGCCACCATGGTCGCAGCCCTTAAAACAGCTATCGACAAGAAGGAATGGGTAGTTGTAACCGGTTGGATTCCCCACTGGAAATTTGCCCGTTGGGATCTTAAAACCCTGGACGATCCCAAAAAATCCTTTGGGGAGGAAGAAACTATTAATACCGTGGTTCGCCCCGGACTTCAAGAGGATATGCCCGATGTATACGAATTCTTCGATAAATTCACCTGGACTTCCGATGATTTGAGCCGCGCCATGATTCTGGCCGAGGAAAACGAAGGCGACAGCAAAAAAGCAGCTCATCAGTGGGTAGCAGAAAATCAGGAACTGGTAAAAAGCTGGCTTCCCGCCACGAAATAATGTGCTTTTTTAGTAGCACATTAAATAAGTCCGGGGACAGTCCCCGGACTTATTTTATAGATCCCTTCAGGGCAGACAATAAGGCGGGGAAAGCAATCGTTGGCTTTCCCCGCTTTTATTACCACTGTTTTTTGCTATTTTCTATGGTAATAAATCTACTGAGACTGGACCGTTGCAATTAATAATCATCTTGTGTTGACCCGCACCAAGGTTAAGACTACCCTCTACCCTGGTTGGTTCTTCATATTCTGAATCCGAGTGACTAGTGGGCGGTCTATCCTTAATTATCCACCCCGCATTGCCCTGCAGGTCACTTTGCCTGTTTACCTGAGCCGCGATATGAATATTGGATGCCGCGGGTAAATCCAGGGCTACACTCTGAATATCATTTATATAACAATCATTTAAAATGTTCCTGGCATGTATTTGTACATCGCTAGTCTCACTGCAGATCCTGATCTTTAACTGCTCAGGCAGATACAGGCTGTATCTTTGCCTGCCCAGACCCGGGGATATATTGCTGACGGGAGAACTGGAAATACAAGTAATGTATAAAGTGTCTCCTTCGCGCCGTGTCTCCACCCCCTGGCTTTCTTCCAGTAATTGCAAGGCCGCCTCGCGTGATGGAGCAGTTATGTCAGCCCTATATGCTGTAGTAATCTTATCCGTTGGCCCGCTGAAAATCTCCAGGGAATTAGCGGAACCCTCAATAACCACCTGTTTCAGACCGGCATCCAAGGGGATAGGATTAGATGTTTTTTGCAGCTCATAATTTTCCGAGACCAGCAGGGTTTTGCATTGCTCTATAACCCCGATCTCGCTTAAGGCCTGCATGGACAATCCGAAACATAACAGAAAGCCTATAATAAATACACTTAAAATATCGTAAACCACTCGCCCATCTGTTTTTTTAGCCTGATGGGCTTGCCACAAAACTTCTGCTCCCAGGAAGATAAAAACCAGTGGCCACCAGTGGCTAGCCCAATCCAGCACCAGCTTCTCATTTAATTGCGCATAGAGGAGTCCTATCCCCAATAATAAAAGGGCAGCCCCCATGGTGAGGGTACCTACTCGCCAGGTTCGCATGGGCTTTCCTCCTTTTCTGGCAAGGAAACTTCATTTTTCTCACCGCGTAATAACTTAATCCCACCCAGAATGAATAATAAGGCGACTAAACCGGTGCGCAGGTATTCTTGCATTTGCCATGTGATTATAGGGAACAGCAACCGCTCGGAAAGAATGATGATTCCGAATACGATGAGTCCCCAGCCTAACCACTTGGAATGATCTAGCAGGAAAGGAAATATTGCTGCACTATCAATGACTGATTCCACTTCACCTGACTCATATAGATGATAAGCACCAAAAACACTGTAACACCAGATTACTGGCAAAATAAATCCTATCAGGCTGATACCAAGCCAGCCCATTAAGAAGGTCGCCAGGAAAAAACCTGTCATCAGGCGAATGCCCTGATTCATCAACCCCAGATACATGTGCCCGGCACCCGGGACACAGGAAAAGAATATGGTTAACCATTTACTCTTATTTTGCATCTTTCACGTTCCTTTCTCTTTCAATTGGGAGCTTGTTCATCCACTGCGAACCATCCTTAAATAATTGCGAATACCAATCCCTGCTTACCTGAGCTTCAATTTTCTGGCTCTGCACCATACATATTTGCGAAAAACGCATGCTATGATCTGCCATCGTATCAAACACCCCCCCGCTCATTAGGGCCAGTGTCAATACAGCAGCAGTTACGTAATAAGCAAAGACATTTTTACGATTAAGTTTCGGCTTTTTAGTGGGGAAGTTTACAATAATAGCAGCAGAAGACTGCTTTTCCATTCTGTTCAGTAGAGCATCAGTGAAATTCAGAGGGATAGCAGCCTGAGCAAGAACCAGGTCGGATGGCTCAATAAGACCTAAATAGAATTCCTGGCAGCTTTCACAAAATTGCAGATGGACTTCCATTTCAACACAAATTTCCGGCTCTATGGTCTTTCGTTTAAAAGCCTGCCATTCATCGGTACTAAAGTGCATTTCCATCAACTGCCTTCCTCCTTCCATTGTTTTTTAATCATAGCCCGGGCCCGGTAGAGCCTGGATTCTACAGTTCTTATACTTATCCCATCGTTTTGCGCAATCTCGGCATAACTCTTGGACTCAAAGTAGTAATCTTGAATTACCTTTCCGTATACCGGAGATAATTGCCGGCAAATATCTTGGAGACGAGTTTTGTTTTCATTCTTCATTAATACCAGGTCAGGTGCGCGACTCTCATTTTCATCCGCCAGGTAATCAAAATCCAGATTTTCCTGCTGGCTATATTTGCTCTGCGAGCGTTTCCAGTCCAGCGTCTTGTTAAGGGTAATTTTGCCCAGCCAGGCCTTGAAATTATGGGGTCGGTACTCGGGCAGGGAACGGTAAACTTGTATAAATACTTCCTGAGCTATATCTTCTGGATCGCTGCTGGCCGGAAGAAGGTTTAGAATTATGGCAAATACATAGGCTTTATAGCGATCCACTATTTCTCGGAAGGTATTCTGATCATCTGCCAGAAATTGCTGCAACAATTCTTCATCACTTATAACCATAATCCCCTCCCTTCCCTCTTCAATAAGAATAACGTATCAGATTATTAAAACCCTGCAAAATATTTTTAATGTGGTATTAAAACTAAGAGGAGCAAGTATTCTATAAGGGGTAATGTTGTGTGAAAAACAGGCTGGTTTGTATTTGAGAGTCATAGGGTGAAGCTGTGATATGCTAAGTCGGGAAAAGGCAATTTCCTGTCTAATAGTTTTTATCTTCACTGGGCAGAGTAAGCTACTACCAGCAATAGTCCGAGGACAATAAAATGCTCCCCTTTCTGGTAGTAGGTTTTTTGCAACCTGTCTACCTTTAGGGGAACATTTCACTGTCCCCGGAATTATTTGTTTATTTTTATATCTACCACTCCGGAGGTAGATCCCTTAACTGTTTAAGATAATAAACCGGTCCATCGAGACATATAAACTCGCTGCCGATGTTGCAGCGGCCGCATTTGCCGATGCCGCACTTCATGCGCATCTCCAAAGTCGTTATGACCTGTTCATCATTGTAGCCCATCTTCTCCAGGGATTGCAGAACAAACTTAATCATTATGGGCGGTCCGCAAACCACAGCTATGGTACCGTTAGGACTGGGGTTCACTTCTTCCAGATAGGAGGGGACAAAGGCTACATGCCCGTCCCAGCCTTCTTCCGGATTGTCAATGGTGGTGAAGACTTCGGTATTGGGTTGTTTCGGCCACAGCTCAAAAAGTTCTTCTTTGAAGCAGAGGTCAGCTTTACTGCGCGAACCGTAGAGTATGGTGATCTTGCCATAGTCTTCCCGGTGCTTGAAACAGTACTTTATAAAGGAACGCAAGGGGGCCAGACCGATGCCGCCGGCTATGAAAAGCATATCTTTACCTTTACAGGCTTCAACCGGGAAGCCATTGCCATAGGGGCCTCTGACTCCTATCTTTTGTCCCACTTCTATCTGATGGAGTTCATCGGTTAAGAGTCCTACCCTTTTAATTGCAAACTCCAGGTATTCCTGTTCTTCCTGCCAGGTGCAGGAGATCATGGCTTCCCCGATGGGCAGATGGGAAACCATTCCGCACTGTCCGGGGGCTACCTGAAAAGGAACTCCATTCCCGTCTACATTTCTTACAAAGAAGCTTTTTACATCCGGGGTACGATCAATAATATCGATTACTTCTACAACAGTTGGTACCAGGGGTTGTTCACTGCAGGTGCATTTATGATCCTGATCAGCCATTAATCTCTGCCTCCTTTACTGCATCGATGATTCTCACGATGTTAACATCTGTCGGGCAGACGATCATGCATCTTCCACAACCGGTACATAACGGGGTCCCATATCTTTCTTTAAAAAACTGCAGTTTATGCAGGAAGCGCTGCCTAAAGCGCTCTTTGCTGGCGCCGCGAGGGTTGCCACCGCCTGCTTCCCGGGAATACTCTTCAAACATGCAGGAATCCCAGGCCCGGAAACGATAGCCTTCTTCTCCCCACATTTTGACCTGAATGTCAAAACAGTAGCAGGAAGGACAGACATAGGTGCACATCCCGCAGTTAATACAGGGTTCTGATAGTTTGTCCCATAAGGGGTGTTCAAACATATCTTTGAGCTTCTCGGCTACGCCGCTGTAGTCTACCTTCTGGGTGAAGGGTTTGGCTGCGGGCAGTTTAACTTCTTTTTCTTCTAATAAATCGGCGATCACGGCTGTAACCGCTTCTCCTTTTTCACTCTTTACTTCCCAGACATAATTATCTCCTGTATCGCGTAGGATGACATCGGCTCCGTCCGGGTCCAAAGAATTGACTTCCATGGCGTTGCAAAAGCAGTTAGGCCCGGGTTCATAACAGGCATTGGCGATAATGGTATTGCCACTTCTACGGGCTTTGTAGAAGCTGTCTGCATAGCCTCTGGTTAGAAATACTTCATCCATGGCGAGAATGCCTTTGACGTCACACCCTTTGGCCCCAAAAATAATGGTGGGATGGGCGTCTTCATAGGTCTTATCTATATTGACTTCCATGCCTCCGTTTTTAATGCTGTACATTTTCTCAGTCTGAGGGAGTACAACAGTTTTGGGGGACTGATAAACGTTCAGGGCGTCCAGCATGAGTTCATCTTGGCCATCTTCAAAGCTTTTCCACGTAAAGTATCCGCTCTGTGACCCTTTTTGCATGGGCACAAAGACTTCGTTTTGATCACTTAGTTTATTCAAGGCTGCTTGCAGCCTGGCTTTGCTTAATACCTTCACATTTCTCACCCCCTATAAAAAGTTGTCCGGGTCGTTTTCACGGTACACGCTCAGGGCCGGTTTGGCACCTTCCACATATTGCATACCGGCCTCAGGCCCGCCAAATAATTCACCGACGTCTTTGATTAGTTTCTGATTTAAGAGCATCAAGGGAATACCTACCGGGCAAACGCGTTCACATTCGCCGCATTCGATACAGCGTCCGGCCATATGAGCATGCTTGACCAGATGATACATCATATTATCGGTAGTGCTGGTTTCCCGTCCTACCCACTGGGGTTTCATCTCATCGAAGATGCAGGTCCGGCAGTCACAGGCCACACATACCTGACGGCAGGCGTAGCAGCGAATGCAGGTTGACAGGGTGTCTTCCCAGAATTTGTAGCGCTCATCGGCTGACATCTGTTCAAGTTCTTTGATTTTTTGAAAGCGGTCGCCCTGCTGCCTGGGGCTCTGTTCGGGTCCGACCAGTTCATCATAAATTACGGGATTAGGCTGGATGCAGTCCAGGCATTTTTTGGCCAAGCCATCTTCGGCTTTGGTTTTACTAAACCCGCCATGGTTTCTGGCTGCTGTCAGGGGATCTTTCATCCCCGGGCAGGGGATACCAACTATATAGAGACGCTCTCTTTTGATCTGCAGGTCTTCTAATAGTCTTACAATCCCCCGGGAATCACAGCCTTTAACGGCTATGCCGATTCTTTCCTGGCCGTCTCTTAATTTTAAAAGGGTGTTGGAGACGTTGTAGATGCTGTATTCGTTAAATACGATGTTTTTAACATCTTCGGCGTTCCGGGCTATATAGGAATTAGTTTGAAACTCGTATTCGCCCTGCTGTTCCCAGGCCAGGAAAACATCAATTTTACCTTCTTCAAAAAGCTTGGTCGCAGTTGCTTGTATTTTATTGGTTATTTCTTTCATTGCGCATCCCTCAGCTTTCTGTTGGGTCCGAGTTTTTTAACATCGGATACTAGTTTGGCCATGGTTTCTTGAAATTTTATCCCTTCGGCACCTGATATCCAGGAGGTCTGGTATCTCTCTGGCTCCAGACCGATGTATTGCATCAGGTTTTTCATCACTGTCTGCCGACGGCGCTGATAGTAATTGCCACTACCATAGTGACAGTCGCCAGGGTGTCACCCGGAGAGGAGTACGCCATCTACCCCGCGATTAAAGGCTCTTAGAACCAGCATGGGGTCCATTCGTCCTGAACAGGGGGTCCGAATGATGCGTACATCGGCGGCGTATTCCAAGTGGTTTAAGCCGGCCAGATCTGCTGCTGCATAGGAACACCAATTGCATGCAAATACTATTATTTTTGGTTCCCAGTTAGCTTGCGTATCTATAGACATAGTGTATCCACCTCCGATACTAGTTGGTCATTGGTAAAGCCTTTCAGGTTAAGGGCTAAGGTCCGGCAGGCCGGTATACAGGCGCCGCATCCCTGACAAAGGCTGCTGTTTACTTGTGCCACCTGGCGGGTAAAGGGTCCGTGTCCATGTCCACCGCGTTCGTTTAGCTCTTGCAATGATAGTGCGTTGTAGGGACAAATGGGTACACACAGTCCACAACCGGAGCATTTGGTAATGTCTACTTCGGATACCATGGGTTCGGTGGCCAGTTCTGTTTTGGAGAATAGGCCCAGAACTTTTACGGCGGCGCCGCTGGCCTGGGCAACGGTATCTGGTATATCTTTGGGGCCCTGACAGGTTCCGGCCAGGTATACTCCGGCGGCAAAGGTTTCTACTGGCTGCAGCTTGGGATGGGCTTCCTGGAACCAGCCGTCTTTGTCTACGGAGAAACCGATTTTTTTCGCCAGGTCGGTTGCACCTGCTGATGGTACCATGGCGGTGGCCAGGACTACCATATCTGCTTCTACTTCTATGGCTCTGCCTAAGAGGGTGTCTTCGGATTTTAGGATTAGTTTATCCCCCCGGGGGTAGATTTTGCTGACTCGGCCGCGAATGTATTTGGCACCGGCATTTAACGCCCGTTGATAGAATTCTTCGTAGTTTTTGCCGGCGGTACGAACATCCATATAGAAGACATAGGCTTCGCTGTCTTCGATCTTGGTTTTTACTTGATAGGCATGTTTGGCTGTATACATACAACAAGCTCTGGAGCAGTAGCTCTTGCCTTTGGTGTCATCTCTGGAACCCACGCATTTAATGAAGGCGATGTTTTTGGGTTCTGTACCGTCCGATGGACGAATGATATGTCCTCCAGTTGGGCCGCCTGCTGATACCAGTCTTTCGAATTCCAGCCCGCTGATAACATCCGGGTATTTCCCATATCCGTATTCGCCATAGGTTTCTTTCCACTCAAACTGGTCATAACCGGTAGCCATGACGATGGCACCAATTTCTAGTTCTTTGTATACTGCCACGTCTTTAAAGTTAATGGAGTTTGTTGGACATACTTTTTCGCAAACGCCACATTTATCTTTGGTCAACTTCAAGCAGTTTTCGGCATCTATATAGGGTTTGCCGGGCACAGCCTGCGCAAATAGTTTATGAATAGCGGTTCTTTTACCCATGCCAAAATTAAATTCATCGGCGACTTTTTTGGTGGGGCATTTTTCTATACAGGTTCCACATCCTGTACAGGCTTCCCAATCTACGTATTTGGGTTTTTGTTTTACGGTAACTGTAAAGTTGCCAATGTAGCCGCTTACTTTGGTTACTTCTGAGTAGGTCATCAGTTCAATGTTAGGATGCTGCGCCGCAGCAACCATCTTGGGTGTGCCTATTCAGGCTGCACAGTCCATGGTGGGGAAGGTTTTGTCGAGCTGGGTCATTTTCCCGCCTATGGAGGCCTCTTTTTCTACTATTATGACTTGCTGTCCGCCTTCGGCTATATCCAGGGCGGCTTGCATTCCTGCTATTCCACCCCCGATTACCAGGGCTTTTTTGGTTATGGGTACGGTGGATATATCCAGGGGTTTGTTGCGCAAGGCTTTGGCTACGGCCATTCGTACCAGGGTCTGGGCTTTCTTGGTGGCTTGGCCGCGGTCATGGGTAACCCAGGAGTTCTGTTCCCGTATATTAACCATTTCCATCATATAGGCATTGAGTCCCCCTGCAGCGGTAGCTTTGCGGAAGGTAGCCTCATGCATACGCGGCGAACAGGATGCTACTACTACTTGCTCTAGTTGTTGTTCCCGGATGGCATTTCTGATTAGTTCTTGTCCAGGATCTGAACACATATATTTGTAATTGGTGGCATAGACAACGCCAGGCAATTTTTTTGCGTATTCAGCTACTTGCACGGTATCTACGGTAGCAGCGATGTTGGTTCCACATTCGCAAATAAATACGCCTACTCGTTTTTTCATTTACTCCGTCTCCCTCCTCTGTAGAATCACTATTTACCCTTCATCCTTCATCCTTCGTTCGCACCCTACGGGTACTACTGGTGCATCCTGATGGATGCAATTAAGGTTGCTGACGCTCACTATTAAGGTTGCTATTGTCATGGGATATGATAATAGCAATGTTCTAATTTGATCGGATTAATCCTGACATTCGCCCTGCCGTTTCAGTTCTTGCTGTACGAAGGCGGCGGCAGCTTTTTGGGCTAATTCCATATCCTTGGCCATCAAGTTGGCTAGTTTTTCGATCCGCTTTTCATCTAGTATGGATGCCAGGATTCCTGCCTGGGCAGCGTCTGCCACTAGTTTAGCCGCCATCTTATCCGGGGTTTTTGTAAGTGCAGTTTTAAATGCTTCTATTTTCTTTTGGTCTGGTTCTGCGGTTGCATCACCGGTTTTGGCTGCTTTCCCCTTACTGGCACTGGCTTTTGCGGCGGCTTCCTGAGCGGCTTTTTCCGCAGCAGCTTTAGCCTCTTGGGCTCTGACTTTGACCGTTTGCAGGTATTGGCCTGCTTCTACAAAGTGTTTTTCGAGGCCTACTGTTTTCGGCTCATCTCCACAGGCTATGGCCAGTAATTCGGTTACGTAGTATATGGGCAGGTTGAATTTTTCTTTATATTCTTTTTCTACTGCTGTCTGCCTCATGTCCAGGTTTAGCATACAGAGGGGACAGGCTGTTACCAGGCATTCTGCCCCTGATTCTTGGGCGTCTTTTAGTACCCGATAAAGCATCCGGGTCCCTACGTCTGGTCGCGAGGTTACCAGGGCTGCTCCACAGCATTCGGTTTTATGTGACCATTCCACTGCGTCTGCTCCCAGGGCTTTCATTATTTTGTCCATGGTCTGCGGATCTTCCGGATCATCAAATCCGGTATGCTCTACGGGCCGTACCAGCAAGCAGCCATAGTAGGATGCTGCTTTCATGGTTGTAAGAGGGTTTTTTACCTGCGCTGCTATGGCGTCGGTCCCAATTTTATTGACTAGTACATCCAGTATGGAAAGGGTTTCGGTGGTCCCTTGCAGTTCCATGTCTAAGACCTGTTCGATCTTCTTTTTCATTTCTGGGTCATGCTGTACGGTATGCTCTGCATTACGGTGCCGGCTGTAGCAGGCAGCACACGGAGCGATCATCATATTAAGGCCTGTCTTTTCTGCAATTGCGAGGTTTCTTGCAGGAAGCGCCAGGGACAAAAGCTTGTTCGTATTATGACCTGATGTTGCCCCGCAGCAATTCCAATCTTCTAGCTCCTGCAGTTCAAAGCCGAGTATTTTGGCGGTCCTCTCCATTGACAGGCCGTATTCGATTCCGCTGCCATCTGCTGAGCATCCCGGGTAATATGCAAATTTCATTATTGTTCACCCCCGAGCTTTTCGGCTCGTTCAAATATCTTTTTCATTTCGTCACGAGCTTTTATTTTTTCTGGAAGTACGCTTACTTTGCCTCGTTGCATCATCGGCAGGCCCAGACCCATGTCTTTGAACAGCTGTCCGGTGGTCAAGTTATATTGCAGCAACAAGCCTGCTTCATAGGTTCGGCCAAAGTTCTTCACGTTGAATAAAAAGGCTTTATTGAAGGCCGCCACCCTTTTATCTTTCTTGCCCCTTTTTAATGCCTCGCGCCTCATCGTATCCATCAATGAGGCAATATCGACCCCACGCGGGCATCTGCTGGAGCAGGTTTCACAGGATGCACATATCCAAATGCTCTCTGCGTTCAACGCTTCTTCTACAAGTCCCAACTGCAGCAATCTTATTACCTGGCGCGGCGGGTAGTCCATCGCAAATGCTGCCGGACATCCTCCCGTGCATTTCCCGCACTGGTAACACAGGTTTATGCTGGTCCCTGCTTCTGCTTCTATACCACTTATTAAAGCCTTCTGACTGCTGTTAGCCGGAGATAACAACATAGCATTCTCCAACTTTCTCGCCCCTTTCCACCGTATCTGCCATATTTTCTCTGTTCGGTAGTATGATCCGAACATAAATGCCTATAATTCAAGTAATTTTAACATAATTCGGCCTTCATCATAATGTATTTTTACGGCATCTGCAATGTATTCAATTGGTAAAAGTTCATGGCCAAATCCTTTATTGATGTACATTGGTTAATTATACGTTATATATGATTCATATTAATGTTAATAATATGTTAATATTCGCACAAACAAGGATGCAACCCACTAGCATTTTATCCTTGTTATTCTACTGCTTCAATCCCCGCAGCTTAGGTTCCATAGTAATGAGTGAAAAAAAGAAATGAAAAACCTAGATTACCATATTATTACTGAATAATAACCCCGCATCTACGCAAAATATAACCAGAGACAGCAACGGTTATTTCAATGGAAGCCGTGGTAATGGTTTAAGTTCCCTAACAAGAAAAATCTTAAACCTGACAGCCGTTTTTGTTTCTACAATGATCCGTTGGGGAAGTTTTCATCTCAATCGATATTCGGTTGTGCATTTAATTCGGTTGTGCATTTAAATGGAACCAACGGATTAACTATTTTCTGTTTTCAGGGTTACCGGCCGCCAGATAGTAGTAATACGCCAGGCCTGGCACCGTCAGAAATAACAGGTAATAATAAACGGGTCTATCCAATATGGTCCAGGCTGGGAGTAGTGATACCAGTGGTAAAACTGGTGTATCCCACAATTCCAATATGAAAATAAAATAATAAGCAAAATCCGCTACGACGTCAAGTGACAATAACACCGACCCGACCAGAATAAATCCCGGCAGTTGCCAAATAAACGCAGTTAAGGCCTGACTCTGGTGATTGTGTAACATCCGTTGGCTGTATTTGCCTTCCGCCCATAGCAGATAAAAATACAAAATAGACAGAACAATATCCAGACCCGGAAAATACATCGCCAACCATATTGCTAGGATGGCGCTTATATGCAGGCAGTAGACTCTGAGTAATGAATTAAGAATTTTAAATCCCCTTTTCATATAGTTTGCTGACACTACGGCTGGCGGTGAAACTTTCCGGAGCTATCCATAAGTCACCAATCTCATCCAGATCAATTCCTTGTATTTTATAGGCTTGCCAGATAATCTTGGTACAGTTCCAAAATCTCTCTCCCTGTTTAAATGCCACCGGATAAAACATTTGGTTCTCGCGGGCCAGCGCATATGCTACCGCCCTATTTTTAACCTCCTGGCTGGCATTCACCTTGAGCAGGCAAACCTCTGAATAGGTCAGATAAGTGCTAAGTTCTTGAATACTCAGACCATAATCGACATAACCTTCCAAGACTTGGTTCCCTCCAATATACAAACCGGCATGAGAAAAGCGGCCATAAGCAGTGTTGGGCCACCCTCCTAAAACGATATCCCCCGGTTCCAATCCATTAAATGATACCCGGTCAGTAGATGGTTCACCATACCCGGTTCCAATTTCCCCGTTCAGGAAACTGTCGGCATAAGTATAAATAACAGACTCCCTGGATCCGAAAAAAAGATGTCGGTTGTCCATACCGATAATGATCAGCAAAATCAAGAAAATCACCGGGAAAACCAACAACCTCCATCCTCTGCCTCTCCTCATATCTATAAAGAATCCCAATTTGGTTTCCCCCCTTTTATAAGACTGCCCTATATTATTGTGCCAACAAATACTATGGCTAAATTATAAGCTGTAGGTCTAAAATTAGTATAGAATATATAATAATGATGAAATTTGTTTGAGCAAAACTATCGACGTCCGGGACAAGGAGGATCGATCCATGCAAAAGACTAGCCTTTATTTTTTATTGACTCTATTATTAATTATACTTTGCACCCCGATCGGCTGCAAATACCAAGCAGACAAGCCTGCACCGACCAATCCTCCCAGTATAGCAGAACAGCCCGTAAACCCTGCCCCTGCCCCCTTAGTGCCACCAGTTGAGAAACCGGTCCAGGAGCCTCAACCAACTCCGATAAACGAGAAGACCTTGTCCTGGTGGTTTACAAGAAATCAACAGCATCAGGTACCGGCTATAAACCAGGCAGCGGCTCAACTGCTGGCCCAAAACAACGCTTTTTATGTCCTCCCCAACAGCAGTAAAAAGATTTATTTGACCTTTGATAATGGGTACGAATTGGGTTATACTGCACAAATACTAGACATACTCGATCGCAAACAAGTAAAGGCTGCTTTTTTTATTACCGGTCAATTCATTGAAACGCAGCCGGGTCTGGTTAAAAGAATGCACTCATCGGGACACCTGGTCTGTAATCATACCTGGAACCATCCCGATCTGACCACCGTTTCCCAGGATAAATTAAGTCAGGAAATCCAGTCGTTGGAGCAAAGATTTACCGAGCTGACGGGTGGGCAGATGCCGCGCTACCTGAGGCCTCCCATGGGCAACTATTCCCCCACTTCGCTCCAGCGGACTAATGCCTTAGGTTATAGGACAGTCTTCTGGAGTATAGCCTTCCAGGATTGGAATCCCAACCAACAGCCAGGTGCGGAGTTTTCTCGCCAACATGTGTTGAACAACATTCACCCCGGTGCAGTTATCCTGCTCCATGCTGTTTCCCAGAGTAACACTCAAGCTCTGGAGAACATTATTACTGACTTGCAGGCCCGGGGATATGTATTCAGTACGTTTAGTGGATAGTTGATAAGGGATGGGGGATAGTGGTTATGCGGGTGATTTTAAGGAAATTGTATCGTCATCAGGTATTAAATGAAGAGGAATATGCTAATCTCATGCATTATGCGGAGGACTTGCGAAATTCTTCACCGCAGTCTTATGCTCTATTTTATGAGCGATTCGCTGCCATCTTGTACCAGGATTATTATACCTGCCTGCCTCGTTTTGCGCATGGAATTGATGATTTATTTGAGTATCTCCTCAATAACCCCAACCTTGTAGCAGAATTGAATTCAAATTCGTTCTCCATAGAGATGTTCCCCTCCTATCTGCACGAATATTTGCAGTCCACTTATGCGGACGGGATAATGGCAACCTCCATACTACCCACCTTGGAATTTATTAAGCCGGATAATGATGCCATTTTCAATTTGCCAGAACCCCGCTCCAAAAGCCTGATCTGTAAATATGAAAGTGGCAACCCTTATAAAGAAAAAGGATTAAAGAGCCATTTTGAACGAATTGGCAGTTATTCCTTTGTAAGCCGCTTACAAAGTATCCGCTACTTGCGCGGCAGTAAAGCCAGCGAAGATAGAATCGAAATTGTTTCCGGCGACTGCCTGGGAGGTATTTTCACTAATAAAGAGAAGTCAATATATTACTATATATTTTTGACAGAAAATGACCCGGCCAAAGCATTAAATGCCTGTCGGGTGCTTAATGGGGCTCTTTATGGAAACTACGTCGAGGAATGAATATAATGAAAACTATTATAAATAAATTTAATGTTTCATCATCTGGGGAGGATTTGTTTCTTTTCTGGCAAGATGAATTCCAACTGCGGCAGCAAATTAGAGTTGCTGCAGACAGGGAACGAGTTCGCTTAGAGGGCAGCGAAGAATTTGATTTTCTCAAACGTTGTCTTTATTATGGACCTAAGAAAGAGATTTTTTTCGCCATTTTATATCAAAACATGGCCAGTCTTCCCATCCTCAATCGTGTGCGGGAAGCTCCCTTAACATTTATAATTGAATTTTTACGTTTCATTGCCGGGCATATTCTTAATCAAAATCCGCCTGCCCGGGATCTGCAGTTTTTAATCAATATGTATCGAGAAGAATTCCGACCCTATTACATTGAGCTCCTTAGCGCAATGGATACCGATCTTTGCGCCCATCTGCTATTCCGTACCAGCAATAATAATCTGCGGGATCTTCTCAAAGCCAGGCAGGATCAGATATCGAAAGAATATCATTTTAAACACTACGGGCTTATTGATGCATCCCTTTCAAAATACGATTATCCCACCATTTATGGTGATAAAATTCAGCTTATGGCTGCTGCCGCCCAAACCCTGAAGGCTTGCCAACTGCAGACTTCGCCCCTGGGCCGCGATACTATTAAAATCCTGCTGGATGGAGCCGACTTGCTATTCCGGGCCGGATTGCTGGCCGATTGCCTGGCCCTGCTGGCCAGGATACTCCAACATCAGGAAATAGATGATCAAATCCGACTCTTATCCAACGAAGATCCTTTCCATAAACAAATAAACGTTATACTGCGCAAAACTCTACCCATATACAGTTTGCTGGTCAACCCGTCAGATCCTCACCGTTATGCCCTTGAGCTTTATAGAAACTTATTCCCGGGTTTTAACCCCGACCTGGTTTCCCTTTTGTATTTAGATATACATTCCATCGTAATAGCCAGCATGCAGGGGCATCGCCAATATGCCCGCTACGAACTTGCCCAAAAGGCTGCTAATATCTTTAATGGACGCCCAGATGATTTGCTGGCTGCTGTCCTGTTGCGTTGGGGTAAGAAATCCACTATAGATGACTTATCCGAGTTGGAACAGCTTATAAAAAATAGAATGCTGGCCCAGCCTCATGAAGCCTATGTAATAATGGAAGTGCTGCGGCTTTGGTTGCAGGATGGATATATTATATTAGATAGACTGACCGCTACTAACCTTTTACGCGGCTATCTGCAGCTTTTCTATTGGCTGCCGGGGGCTCCATTTATGAACGAAATGTTGCTCAAACAATTGGGCCCTTTTGTTGATGAGGAAATGAGAAAGACTGGAGAACAAATTATTGCCGCCCTCCATGAATCCTCATTCCAGGATTATATGCAAAATCTTTCCGAGCTAAAAATCACTGACCAGGCCAAGGATAAATTACAGCAGCAGTTATGTCTTAGTAAATATATGGGGGTGTTTTAATGTTTGATCCAGCTTTAGATGCCGTCCAGTATGGAGAATATATGGATAGATTTCTTGTGCAGTTGAAAAATGAAGTGGATACGCAGAGCAAAGCAATTATAGCTCCCCATACTGACCAGGAATCACTGGACAAATACCTCCTGGATATAAACTCTTTTTATTATGAGAGCTTCCATCGCAGGTTTTTTCCTCAATATAAGAAAACAATTGAAGAAAACATTCGTAGTCTCTATCATATCAGTAAACAGGACCAAGCCCTTAAGAAGGACATTATTGCCAGCCTTAAGCAGCACGTTCGTTTATTCAACCAGATAAAAATAACTTCAGCGCTATTAAAGCGTAAACGCCAGGAAATCGAACCCCTGTTGCTCGCCTTTCAGCAGGGCGGTAATGCAAGATGTGCAGATTTGTTGTATCTGCTGAAAGAGCATTCCACTGACTGGACATCTTTTATGACCCAATTAGGCCATATCCAAACTCTGCTGGAGGATAAAAAACTGCTGGCCGCCATGAATCAGTATCCGATTTATACTGTGGTTAGCAAACTGTTTTGTGAATGGGAGCCCGATAATTCTAAAGCGATTCGATCCTTAAACCGCTTATTGGCCACATGGCAATTGGCTGCCAGGCTGTTGCTAAAACTGCAGGAGCAAACGATTTCCGACAAGGAATTATTAGGACAGCTAATAACTGAACTTGAGAAAATAGATGCTGGCTGGGACAATCGTAAAGTCCCTCCTGCCATTCGCACCTGGTATAAACAAAATATCCAGAGCATCTACCGTCTTTATTTGGAGGCAGTTAAACTCAATGGGGAGAGAAATGACCGCAAGCCCACTACCCGAGTGGCGGTTCAGTTCGAAAACTGGCTCAATTCATTATTGTATATGGTAGAACAAACATTATTATATAAATCCCGCGGTTGGAGTAATTTAATCAATCAACTCCATCTATTGAATCAAATGGATGAAAATTACTGTAAGGAACTGGTTGATTATGGTGATCGTTTTACGCGATCGATGCACGATTTAATCCATAGTCTTTCCTCTTCCAGCGAGACAAGTTATAAATACCACAGCCAACGCAGCAGTCAGATATTGTCTGATGCCCATCAATATTTACAGCAGCAGCTCAATAATGGCGCAGCCTCCAGGGGGATTATACTGACTCCTACTATGCAGCGCTTATTAAACCAGCTTGATCTTTGCGAAGGCCGCCTGGAACTGCTGGATGAAAAAGATGAGCACGCCCTGCAGACCAGTCAGCAATATTCAGCGATCATAGCTTCACTTGATTCCAATCTGGAATTGTTGGCTGCCATCAAGTATGAATTGGAACGGCTGCTGGCTCCTCGTAATATCAAACGTGATTTTCAGGATATAAACCTCAGGATTGACCATATAGCCATTGCCACTGGAGCCTTATTCCCTTCCGATTATTCGTACCTGGTTGACCAAGGAGTCATAGAAACTCAGGTGACAGATGTGCCGGAGGGCCGCATATTGTATGAAGATGGAGATATTTTCATCATTCAACTGGATGAATTCCGGGAAGAAGAAATCCCCAAAATAATTATAGCTAAGAAAGGTTAAAGATATGCACGTGGCGATTGACCTAGGAGAAACACATACTTACCTGGCCTGCTGGGATACGGGCCAGCCTGTCACAGATGCCTGTATAAAAGTCAAAATTCCAGGACTAGCTGTATTAAACTCCAACATGGGCAGCTCTTCATGGGCTCGTGATAGTCTGCGGGAATACATTTCTTATATACACCGCGAGTACCTGTTGCCGAGCCGAATGGTAATAGAGTCGGCCGCTCTTGCGGTGCCGGACATTTTTGATCTTAACTCCCGCCGGCTCCTTCTGGATGTCTTTGAAGAAGCATTGGGTCTGGCCGAGGTAATGATAATTCCTCATTTTATCGCGCTGGTTGCCGGTTACCAACTGCTCCATCAGTTTCCCCTGGCTGGCGATGTTATGGTGCTGGAAACAAAGGAAGCATCTTTTGATTGCGCTTTTTTAAGTGTTGTCGATGGCATCGGTATTACCCTGGAAAAGCAATCCCGGGGCATACTGAATCAGGTTATAAAACTAGCTGAAATGCAAGGCTATTGGTCCCCATCAGGATGGAAACTGGATCATCTTCTGCTGCCAGGAAATAGTTCTAATGTTCCAGAAATAGAAGAATTCGTCGCTTCTCTACCCACTAATCTAAATATTATTTCCGGCCCTGATCTATCATCGGCCACAACGGAGGGATTATCAAGAGCAGTATATGTTGACGATGATGTTAACCCTATTGGCCGTATGAGTATGATATACCCTTATCATTTTTATCTGGAATCATTTAACCCTGATCTTAATACAACCACCCTTGTCAAAATTCCTTTTGATACTTCCAACCTGGAATTGGATTGGGGTGATAAATACAGATTAATCAGCCTGAACAGTTCCAGTATTTGCAGCCCCGCCTCCGCAGAAGCCCGAGTAAATTTTCGTATCTATGAGATAAATTCCGACTATGAACCTGATTCCGAATTAATATCCAGATCCAATTTGGTGCTGGATATGGACAGTTTCAGGGATGATTTGCCACCCTACATTGAGCTGGGACTTGATATGGCTGCCGCCAATCTCCAGCTTGAGTTGAAGCCCCAACATAGAGATACAGCAATTATTGCGCCGCAAGCTTTTTGGATGCGCCCCCAAACTAACCATGAACAGCTTTATGAATTGATTAGCGAAAGAAAACAAAACGAGGTTTTGTTGAAAGATTGGGATCATTTTCTCTCATCATCCCATTCGGGTAGCCCTACCCTAGCCCAACAGGTTGAAACTACTCTATTTCATCTATATGGCCTGCTGCAACTGTGGCACGGTAAATAACTCTCCTTTATCAGTTTCAATAATTTCTCAATAATTAGAAGGATATAGGATAATTGTGTCGAATTTCACAAATTGTTGGTTATTCTTATTATTGGAAGGAGGATGATAGAGAGCTTTTTATAGAGTTACCCTACATAATTATCCAACCATTTTTAAAAGGAGGTTATCATGTCAACTGTCAGCGAAGTAAAAGTTTCAGGACACTTACAGGAACTGGTTGCCAATCCTTCACCACTGGGCTTATTGGGTCTGGCGATGGTCACTCTGGTCGCTTCTTCTCAGAAGCTGGGGATTACCTCGGGCGTTGCCTATATTGTTCCGTGGGCAGTTTTTCTGGGAGCATCTGCCCAATTCGTTGCCGGCTTAATGGATTATAAACACAACAACACCTTTGGAGCCACGGCTTTTTGCGGATACGGCTTCTTCTGGTTTGGAGTAGCCATGACCTGGTGGATGCAGTTGACTGGAGTCATCGGTAAGGGTGCTGCTTTCGATGCTCATCAACTTGGCTTTGCATTCCTGGGCTATTTTATTTTTACCGTCTTTATGACCTTCGGAGCTATGGGAGCAAATAAAGTTCTCTTCATAATTTTCTTCCTGATCGATTTATTATTCCTGGGCTTGTTTATGAGCACCCTGGGCTTGGGTGGGGAGGCCTGGCATGAGCTGGCTGCCTATGCTGAAATGGGTGTTGCTATATTCTCCTTTTATGGCTCAGGCGCTATCGTCTTGAATGCCCATTATGGGTTTACCGTCCTTCCCATTGGGGCACCTTTCGGTCCCCTGCATCGCAAAGCGATGGCACTAAAAGCAAAATAGAATCAGCTCCAAACTTCAAAAGCAGGCATCGTAATGATGCCTGCT
>ENA-UOOK01003146-UOOK01003146.1-fermentation-metagenome-genome-assembly--contig:-NODE-3146-length-19143-cov-4.288034_pt1 | contig 19143 bp, 17 predicted proteins | sample MGYA00245777_ERZ724023 | MGnify/ENA primary metagenome ERZ724023 (study PRJEB28704, sample SAMN03018312) | fermentation metagenome | biome: anthropogenic terrestrial biome; feature: soil; material...
AACCACCGCTGACAGAACCAAAAACTGTAGTGCTACCATTACACCATGGGACAATCTGTCTTTTGATGGGGCAAAGGTAGTACATTTTTATGCCACCACCAAATTTTTACGATCTTTTTTAACATCAGGAGCCATGCACCTCCCTGAAGGGATATACTCCTTCAAAGACCGAGCCATCAGATTTCACCCGATTATTTTACGGTAATCAGGAAATAATTTTTCTTTCCTTTCTGTACCAGCAGATATTTGCCATCGATCAGATCCTCCGATGTGATGGGACGATCAAAAGTCTGGACCTTCTCCTTGTTCAAGGACACCCCGCCACCCTTGACGAGTTTACGCATATCACTCTTGCTCTGGAAGATCATCATTCCTTCCCTATTGAACAGATCAACAGCAGAACACCCCAGATCATCTTTAGTCACCTCATAGTGCGGAACCCCTTTGAAAACATCCAACAGAGTAGCCTCATCAAGTTGGGCCAAATCCTCCTTCGTCGATTTACCAAACAAGATATTACTTGCAGCAATTGCCATCAGCAGATCCTGTTTAGAATGAACCATTGTAGTGACCTCTTCCGCCAGTTTTTTCTGCAGCATACGAAGTCCGGGATCTTTACGATGCTCCGTGATCAGAGCATCTATTGTAGGATGGTCCAGTGAAGTGAAGATCTTAATATACTTCTCTGCATCCACATCACTTACATTAAGCCAGAACTGGTAAAAAGCGTATGGAGTAGTACGGTTACGGTCAAGCCACACGTTTCCACTCTCTGTTTTCCCAAATTTTTTACCATCAGCCTTTGTGATCAGAGGACAAGTGAGGCAATAAGCCTGTGCATCTATCCCCAGCGTACGGCGGATCAATTCCGTGCCGGTAGTCATATTCCCCCACTGATCATTTCCACCCATCTGGAGCTGGACCCCTTTATGTTCATAAAGCCAAAGGAAATCATAACCCTGAAGGAGTTGATAAGTAAATTCCGTGAAAGACAATCCGTCACGGGCCTCCCCATTCAACCGTTTCTGAACGCTCTCCTTGGCCATCATATAATTAACTGTGATATGCTTGCCGACCTCACGCACGAAATCAAGGAAGGAGAAGTCCTTCATCCAATCATAATTGTTAACCAGTTCCGCTCCATTCGCTTCCTTGCCATCAAAGTCAAGGAACTTAGAAACTTGTTTCTTGATACATTCCTGGTTATGATACAACGTGTCCGCATTCAAGAGATTACGCTCCTGACTTTTACCGGAAGGATCGCCGATCATTCCCGTAGCTCCTCCCAAAAGCAAGTAAGGTTTATGTCCACAAGCCTGCAGATGACGAAGCATCATGATTCCACAGAGGTGACCGATATGCAAAGAATCAGCAGTCGGATCTGTACCCAGATAAGCCGATACCATCCCTTTCTGTAAAAGTTCTTCAGTACCTGGCATGATCTGCGCTAACATTCCACGCCATTTTAATTCCTCAACAAAATTTTTTGCCATCGTGTAACTCTTTATAGATATATATTTTATTCTTCATTTCTAAGCAGCAAGGGAAGCCCCTTCCTATTTCAATCCCTCATTCTCCTGACTGTATCTATCCTCAGGGTACCGGATCATAACCCGATCCTCCCCATGGATGACAACGGAGGATTCTCCTTATGGCGAGATACAGTCCCTTTAACGGTCCATACTTCAACAACGCCTGTCGGGCATATTCAGAACAAGTGGGAGTAAACCGACAACTTGGAGGAGTAAAAGGAGAGATAAACCGCTGATAAAATATAATAGGCAACACCAGTAGCCAGGTGATCAGTCTGAGTATCAGATGAATCCCCTTCTTCAACCCTTTAAATATTGCCCTCAGTACATTCATATTCTTTCACTGATCCGCCGCAGCAGAGATACGACCTTCTTCTCTATCTCATCCGTCTCATACAATTGAGGATCCTGCCAGAGAAAAGCGATCACGACCTGGTCTTCAGGGCAGGCAGACAAGACATGGAGCAAGAGGTACTTGTTTTTTCTGAAAGCCTCCCTTATCTGCCTTTTCACCCGATTCCGTTTGACAGCCCGTTTAAAGCAACGTTTAGGAACACTGATCAGCACTTTATCCTGCGGTTCTTCCGGTACACGTTCTACTATTTGGTAGACGGCCCTCAAAGGAAAGGCAGACAGCGAATGGCTACTGCTCCTCGAAAAGAGCCGGTCTATCAGCACTTTGCTACATAGCCGCTCGTTTTTACTAAATGTAAGCGATCCTGCAGGCATAGAGAATCTATCTTTTTTTGTTTTCTTTTTTCAGATAAGCACCCAGAGCACTGGTCATCGAAGGGTGATCCTGAGAAGGAGCCTGAAGATCCAGGCGGAACCCTTCCTCCCTCACAGTCTTAGCAGTAGCCGGTCCGAAAGCAGCAATACGAATTTTGTCCTGGACAAAATCCGGAAAATTCTGCTTCAAGGCTTTCACCCCCGTAGGACTGAAGAACACCACCATATCGAAGTCAAAATTTTTCCTTTCATCTTCCGTAAAGTCATTGCTCACCGTCCGATACATCACACACTCCGTATGGTTCAACTTTTTCTCATCCAGTAGGTTGGCAATCTTATTACTATGGACACTGCTCAAGGGTACCAGGAATTTCTCCCCCTTATGTTTTGCCATCAAAGGGATGAGATCATCTACTTTGCCCGTATTGCCAAAGAATATTTTTCTTTTATGATAGGGTATGTATTTTTGGATATAGAGAGCTATTGTCTCTATGACACAAAAATACTTCATGTCTTCAGGAATTGTGATCCGCAAATCCTTAGCTAACTTGAAATAGTTATCAATCGCATGACGAGATGTAAAAACCACTGCCGTGTAATTCAACAAATTGATTTTCTGCTGACGAAATTCCCTTGAAGAGATGCCCTCAACCTTAAAGAATGGACGAAATACGCACTCCACCTTAAATAATTTTTCCAAGTCATAATAGGGAGACTTTTCGCTTGTCGGCCGAGGCTGAGAAACCAGAATTTTCTTTATCATCTTGTCCTAAAAAGTTATTTTCATATCATTACCAATCATCTCCCAAATGCCCCATAACACAAGCATGGGGATGACTTCAAGCGTACAAAAGTACAAAATATTCTGCACAATGGCACTGATTCTTTGAGAAAAGATAATAAAGGCCTTATAAAAGGTGAGTAATTTAAACAAAACCACTACAATCAGCGCATAAATCATACCCGTCTGGAGTGGCAATCTGAAATAAGCCATCAGCATAATCATGGGGAACAGCACGACCCCTTCTGTGGATATCAGGAAGAAATAAGCATGAAACCATTGTTCGTTTTTCCGCTTATCAAAGAATATCCAGTTGATAAACCAATAAGCCAAGCCTTTCACGAAGAAATAGCCAGCCAGCACCACTGTATAAATTCCTATAATTTTATACCGGGAAATTGCGAATGTATCTCCAAAGACAGAACGAGTATACAGGAAGAAAGTCAATGCGAAAAGCAGACAAGTCTGGAGGATGAAAAAGAACTGGTATCTAAACTCATTGGAAGTTTCGGTCATCGCAGTTTGTTCCATTCGCGGAGGAAAGAAAAAATTCTTAGCCTGATGGTAAAAGAAAGAACGGCATTTAGCAAAAGCGACCATTGCCAGGATAAAACAGGCCAGCAACAGAACCGTCAACAGATCATCACCTGCAATAGTATAAGGAACAGGATCGCCTGCCACCCCCAATCTTCCTCCCGGCAGTTCAGGATGGAACATAGAGTCTCTAGAGAAGAAAGACTCTTTATAATAGGTCGGAAGGACAACATTTTTCACGCTCTTCCCTGCCACTTGTCCAGGCAAGTGAAGCGTATCCGGCATTGTACTCCAATGGACCTTTCCGGGATGGATGTTCCGCTGGATTGCAGAATCCTGTTGCCCGGGCGTAGCCCCCTCTGGCAGCCTTTTCAGCACTTGTGCTGGAGTAGGCTGATGCTGAATTGACCGTTCTAAGACGTAAGGACCGTGCATCAATGTTAAAAATAGCGGCATGGAATCTCCTAATGCCATAATCAACTATAAACCAAACTCCTTCTTTATTCTCTCCACCTGATCCAGTTTTTCCCACGTGAAAAGTTCAACCTCGACAGTTTTAGGCTCATGGTAGCGAGAGGTAAAGACCTTCTTCACCACTTCATTTTTCCGTCCCATGTGACCATAGGAAGCCGTTTCAAAATACATAGGCTGGCGAAGCTTCAATGCACGTTCAATAGCTTTAGGACGCAAATCATACATCTCTCCTATTTTTTTTGCGATCTCACCATCCGCCATTTTCACATGACTTCTTCCGTAGGTGTTCACGTAAACGCTCACCGGCTCTGCCACTCCAATAGCATAAGCCAACTGTACCAGCATCTCATCAGCCACGCCTGCTGCGACCATATTCTTAGCGATATAACGAGCCGCATAAGTTGCAGAGCGATCCACCTTTGAAGGATCTTTCCCTGAGAAAGAGCCGCCGCCATGTGCACCTTTACCGCCATACGTATCTACGATGATCTTGCGTCCTGTCAGTCCTGTGTCCCCATGAGGACCACCGATGACAAACTTTCCCGTAGGGTTAACCAAATATTTGATCTGATCATTAAAAAGAGCCAAGGTCTTTGCTCCACAACGCTTTTTAACTTCAGGAATCAAGATATGGAGAACGTCGTCCTTTATTTTAGACAACATACGAGAATCATTTTTATCAAATTCATCATGCTGTGTCGAAACGACAATCGTATCAATACGCTGAGGAATATTATCATCACTGTACTCAACCGTAACCTGACACTTAGAATCCGGACGGAGATAAAGCATTCTTTTACCTTCCTTCCGAATATCCGCAAGCGTCTTCATCATCAAATGAGCCAGGTCAAGTGAAACCGGCATATAGTTTTCCGTCTCATTTGTCGCATATCCGAACATCATGCCTTGATCACCCGCTCCCTGATCCTCTTCCTTCTCCCGGAGGACACCACGAGTAATATCAGGACTCTGCTCATGAATGGCAGAAAGAAAGCCACAGGAATCGCCGTCAAACTGATATTCTGATTTTGTATATCCAATATGCTTAATGGTATCACGAGTAACCGTCTGCAGATCTATATAAGTTTTCGAGCTCACTTCCCCCATGACAATGACCTGGCCTGTAGTGGCAAAAGTCTCAATAGCGCAACGCGCGTTCCTGTCATAAACGAGAAACTGATCGAGTAAAGCATCAGAAATCTGGTCACATACCTTATCCGGATGACCTTCTGAAACTGATTCTGATGAAAATAAATATGACATAAATTGGTCTCTAATTTTATTCTATTCCGTTTAATTATGCAAAGTTACGAATTTTCCGGATAATTCCAAACCGTTTATCCCTTTTTAAGTCCAAATCATGAATTATCTGTCATCCTTCAAAGTAAGTCGTTCAGGAAGAGATCCCAGCAACTATTTTCAGAATCATTTTCCATCCTTCCGTTCTGAAGGAAAAGTCTGTTGATTTCTCGGATGATGCTCCAGGATTTCCCTTCTCAGATCTGAAGTTTCCAGATGCGTATATATTTCCGTAGTTCCGATATTCTCATGCCCCAGCATGGCCTGAATGGCACGCAGGTCAGCACCGCCCCGCAGCAATGCCGTGGCAAAGGAATGGCGGAGAGTATGTGGAGAAATTGTTTTCTTTATCCCTGCATCCTGTGCCTGCTTTTTGATCATGATGAGTATCATGACACGAGTCAGATGGTGCCCCCGACGGTTTAAGAAGACATAACCTTCTTCACCAGGCTTTATATCCATCTGACGGCGGTCATAAAACCAAAGATTCAGTTCTTTGATAGCTGCATCCGAAATAGGTACCAGACGTTCCTTATTTCCCTTACCTATCACCCTGACAAACTTCTCATCCAGATACAGATTAGAAAGTTGCAGATTTACCAGTTCAGAAACGCGCAAGCCACAGGAAAACAAGACCTCGATAATAGCCTTATTACGCTGCCCTTCCCATTTTGAGAGATCAATAGAAGCTTCCAGTTGATCCACCTCGTCCGTGGTCAGGTATTCTGGCAGGTGTTCTCCTATTTGCGGAGATTCGAGCAGTTCAGATGGATCCATTTTCAGATAGCCCTCAAGTTGCAGATAGCGGTAAAAAGAACGCACGCCGCTTAATATCCTCGCCTGAGACCTAGGCCCTTCGCCTAAGTCATGTAAACCAGCTGAAAATTGTTCCAGATCTTCAAGTCGGGCATCTGCAGGACTTATCTCCTTCTTCCGAAAGAATTCAAGAAGAAGCAGCACATCCCGATGATAAGCTTCAACGGTATTGGGAGAATAACTCCTTTCAAGTTTAAGATACCTCAGATAGCCTTTCATTATCTCAACAGAAAAAGTCTTTTCCATTTTCAAACTTTTATACTTTTTATCTTACTGGCTGACCATTCCAAGAATTTTCATTAACTTTGCAGTTAAGATACGATTGTTAAGAACAAAGGTACAAATTATTATTGAATATGAAAATACAAATCATCAACGGCCCTAACCTGAATCTCTTAGGAATCAGAGAGCCAGGGATTTATGGAGATCATTCTTTTGAGAGCTATTTACCAAAGCTCAAAGCCAAATACCCCGAGATCCAGATAGACTATTATCAGAGCAATATCGAAGGAGAGCTGATCAACAAGATGCAGGAAACCGGATTTTCGTACGATGGCATCGTGCTTAATGCCGGTGCATACACACATACCAGTATAGCTCTCCAAGATTGTATCCGCAGCCTGAAATGTCCCGTAATTGAAATTCATATATCCAATATTTTCCAAAGAGAAGAATACCGTCACAAATCCATGATCAGTTGTGCCTGTCTGGGTACCATTTGCGGGTTTGGACTTGCGGGGTATGACCTGGCCATTGCAGGGATCCTTTCAACCAAGAAAGGATAATCGTCCTCAATAACCCAACGGGTAATTATTGTCCTTCAAAGATGAGCAAACAAAATCCAGGGCGATCCACATCCCTTGTCAACCCCAACGATGAAAGGCCCGAAGACAATCTGTTGGACCAGTACATCCGCGAGCATAGTGAACCGGAAGGAGATTACCTCTATCGACTCTGGCGCGCCACAAATATCCACACCCTCCATGGACGGATGTCAAGCGGATACCTGCAAGGACGGATACTGAAAATGTTCGTCCGAATGATTCGTCCACGAAACATTCTTGAAGTAGGAACATTCAGCGGTTATAGTGCGATCTGTATGGCAGAAGGACTCCCGCCGGGAGGCAAAATCTATACCTTCGAGATCAACGATGAGATGGAAGATTTAACCCGAAGATGGATAGAAAACTCTCCCGTAGCAGACAAGATCGAGTTGCACATCGGTGACGCCAACGAGGAAGCGCCTCTATTAGGCCTCACTTTTGACATGGCATTCATAGATGGTGACAAACGTACTTATCTAAAGACCTATGAGACCGTCATGAGCCTTCTAAGACCAGGTGGTTTCATTCTCGCAGACAACACCCTGTGGGACGGGCATGTCATTGATCCCCGATATGAACATGATGCCCAGACGGCCGGCATCCGCAGATTTAATGATTTTGTCGCTGCAGATCCGCGTACCGAAGACATCATCCTTCCCGTCAGAGACGGGTTAACCCTCATTCATAAAAAGCAGAGCACCTCACGATGATAAGATCTAAAAGGACATGATCATCACCGTGAAATCACTCATGCAAGCGACTTAACTTAAAAGTCTTTTGCTTAAATATCTAACAGGATAATAAACCGCAAGCCATCCCACAGCGATCACTGTCAGGAAAACCAGCAGAATATCCGAATAATGGACACTCACCGGATAAGCATCAACGATGAACGATCCTGCAGATTTCCCGAGAGAAACAAATCCATAAGTCTGTTGCAGCCAACAGAGAAGGAGCCCGATCGCAATTCCGACAATAGCACCGATAACAGAGATCATCCTTCCCTCAAAAAGGAAGATACGTACAATCTGCTTGTCACTGGCCCCGAGATTCCGCAAGGTGACCACATCATTTTTCTTATCAATGATCAACATGGACAGAGAACCGATGATATTAAAACAGGCCACTACCAGAATGAATGTCAGGAAAAGATAAGCCATCAGTTTCTCGATGGTCATGATCTTGAAAGTATCATCCTGCTGTTGAAACCGGTCTAGCACCCGGTATTTCTTCCCGGCTATTTTCTGCATCTCCCTTTTCACGGATTCAAGATCCGAATTCTGTTTCAGCCGAAGCTCCAAAGATGAAAGCATTCCCTGTTGGCCAAACAGATTACGGGCAAAAGCGATCGACGTTAAAATATAATTTTTATCATACTCCGCCTGCTTGACGGAAAAGACCACGCCCGGTGAGATGATCGAGTCCACGACAAAGCTATTAGAAGGATCAGCCAGATCCAACTGCCCCTCTTTTACCGGAGCAAAGATCTTCATATAACCATCCCAGTCTGCCCCCGCATCTAATTGCTGGGCAAGTTGAATCCCCAGGATACCATACTGCAAGTTAGCTGCATGGAGTTCAAAACTACCATTACCATAAAGAATATCCGTGATATGGGACAACTGGGGGAAATCATCTTCCACGCCCTTGATCATTACCATCGCCTGCTTATTATGATAGACCGCAAGGGCTTGGTCTTCCACACACTCAGTAGACACTTCTACCTGAGGGAGCCTACGGATTTTTGTAAGAACAGGATCATCCGCCGGAGCGGTCTTGCCCATCGCAGGAACGATTTCCAACTGAGGATCAAAATTAGTAAACAGGGACGCAATAAGGTCATGGAAGCCGTTGAACACACTTAACACGATAACCATTGCCATTGTAGCTACTGCAACTCCGATCACACTGATGGCGCTGATGATATTAATGGCATGAGTACTCTTTTTGGAAAAGAGGTATCTTCTGGCTATGAAAAGGGGGAAATTCATACGAATCAGTCAATGATTATTTCTCCTGCAGGATATCATCAATATGCTGCTGATAATCCAGCGTATCATCGAGGAAGAAACGCAACTCAGGTATAATGCGCAACTGTTTCCCTACACGCGTCCCCAGACTATAGCGAATGGTCTTTTCATTTGTACGGATATTTTTCACAATGTCATCCGCTTTCTCAGAAGGAAAAATTGAGAGATAAGCAGTACAGACACTCATATCAGGACTGATTTTCACATTGGTCACACTAATCAGGATACCATGAGTCCTGCGGGTCTGCTCCTGGAAAAGTGTCGCCAGTTCCTTTTGCAGGAGTCTGGCTATACGGTTTTGTCTCGTTTCTCGCATAATATAATCCTTTTATCTAACATCACAATCACTGGCGCCCTTCAGAAAAGAAGCTGTCCCTCGTGATTGTATTCAATGATCGTAAACCTTCAGAAAGACGCCATATTTGCCCGTTCTTTCAGGACAAACGGAAGAACTTATTCCAGATCCAGATGGTTAACAGGAACCACCTCATTAAGGAAAATTTGAGCGCTGCCCTTGAATTTCTTCGGGTTTTCCGTAGTATTATAGAGGCAAGTTCCATGCTTTGTGCACATCTGATCCATTTCCGGATGACGCTTCAGATAGTTCACGAGACTGTCTGCGACATATTTCCCTTGTGGAACAAGACGGACACTGGGGCTGATATATTTCGAGATCTTCGGCATAAGCAAGGGATAATGTGTACAACCCAGGATTATCGTATCAATCTGAGGATCTGCCTGCATCAGTTTATCAATACGCTTTTTCACGAAATAATCCGCGCCAGGACTATTCGCCTCACCATATTCAATCAGAGGGACCCAGAAGGGACAAGCTACGCCCGTGACCTTTATTTCAGGCCAGAGTTTCTGGATTTCAATATCGTAACTATGACTGGTCACGGTTCCTTCAGTAGCCAGAAGTCCGACATGGTTATTGTGAGTAAGCTTCCCTATGACCTCAGCTGTCGGGCGGATGACCCCCAATACCCTGCGATGAGGGTCAATAGCAGGAAGATCCTGCTGCTGAATGGTTCTGAGAGCTTTTGCCGAAGCAGTATTGCAGCCAAGAATTATCAGATGACAGCCCATTTCAAAGAGTTTGACGACTGCCTGTCGTGTAAACTCATACACCACATCGAAAGAACGGTCCCCATAGGGAGCTCTGGCATTGTCTCCCAGATAGATATAATCATATTCCGGCATGACCTGACGGATGCTATGCAGCACCGTAAGTCCACCATAGCCGGAATCAAAGACGCCTATCGGACCGGGGGCAGAAGGTAATTTCATCATAAATCTAATTAAACACCTATTCAAACTACAACCTTTTCACTGACGGGAAAAGAGAAAATGATCAGTCTTTCAACATCTCCGTGGCGCAAGCCATTAATCAGCGTAAAGCAGATTCCAGCGCAGTTGTAATATCTACGCCCAAGGAAGTATCGATATAAGGAACGGCATCATGATCAGTATTCAAGACGAAAGCCAGTCCCTGCTGTTTTCCAATTTTGCTCACAGCAGCAGTAACACTTGCTTTCAAAGGAGCCATTGCATTCTGTTCAGCCTGATCCAACAAGTGCTTGGATTGTTCCTTGAAAGCAATATTCTTCTCCATCAGGTCACGTAATTCAGCTTGTCTCTTTTCCAGGATTGAAGGGGCGAAATCCCTCTCTCCTTCCAGAAATTCCTCATATTTATTATTGAACTCATCTTCCTCCCGCTTCATCTCAGCATCATATTTATTACTCAAATCACTGAGATCACGACGAGTCTTGGCATACGCCGGCATCGACTGAAGGACCGTCTGATAAGAGAAATAGCCGAATCGCTGCGGTGAAGCAGGAACACTGGATACAGATGTCTCAGTCTGTGCGCTGGCCATACCAGGCAGCAACGCCAAGAACAGATACAATAACAGTTTTCTCATATAAAACCTCCTAATTACTTAATCGGATAAAACATGATGACAGAATACTTCTAAAAGAGTCAAAAGGGCAGACTCAGACGAGACCTGCCCCTAAATATCTTGATAGAAAAGTATACTTTATTTCAATTTCAAGACCTCAGATTTGCAAAGAGCAGTGACATCCCTTACAAGAGTATCGCTGATATAAGGCATAGATCCCTTCATGAAGATCGAAGTATATCCTCCCTCTTTGCCTACCTTTTCAATGACCTGCGACACTTTAGCCTGGATAGGAGCCAACTTCTGTTGCTGTGCTTTCTGGAAATCCTGCGATTTCTGCTGGGCAGTCTGCTGATATTTGTCTCCCAGATCCTGTAATTCCTTTTCCTTAGCCTCCTTAGCTGTAGCATTCATCGTAGAAGAACTTTTCTGATATTCATCATATTTCCGCTGAATCTCAGCCTGCATGCTTTGCAGGTCTTTCTGGTCCTGATCATTCAGGTTTTTCAGTTCTGTCTGAGCCGCAGCATATTCAGGGAGAGCCTGAGCGACCGCATCCAAGTCAACGACACCAAACTTCTGTGCGAAGATTGACATTGGTATCATCAACATCAACATTAAAAGTAACTTTTTCATTTTCTTTATTTTTATAGTTTGATTGCAAAGTTAATATGAATCATGTGAGTTGCAAAGTTAATACTTATTATTTGAATATCCTAATTTCCTCAGCACTTCATTTGAAATGTCAATTTTCGGTGAACCAAAAATAATGCCAGAATTACTGGCTCTGTCAACGACCAGAGAATAATCGTGAAGTTCACAAATATCTTTTATAGCATTGTAAATTTTTTCCTGGATAGGGGACATCAGGGATTCACGTTCCTTGGAGAGTTCACCTTCGGGTCCAAAATACTGCTTTTTCAGATCACTGGCCTGTTTTTCCTTATCTACTATAGCCTGTTGACGTGCCTTTTTCTGCTGTGGAGAAAGGAAGGCCATTTCATTCTGATAATTCCGATACATCGTACTTGCTTCGGTATTAATGGAATCCACTTCAGCCTTCCACTTTTCACCTACCTGATTGAGTTGTTCGTTTGCGCGCTCGTATGTTGGAATGTTCTTTAAAATATAATCCATATCCACAAGTGCGAATTTCTGAGCGCTTGCCGTCATTGCCATTAGGACAAAGAGGCACAATGTAATTACCTTTTTCATTTCTTAATCCTTTTTGTATTATGCTACACGGTCAGCTTTATCTATATGCCAGACCGGTCTCATCTCAATTTTACCATCACACCAAGTGGCAGATATGAAAAGGTCTGCCTCCTGGCAGTGATCAGACTACTCATTAAAGTTTGAATTCAGCTGGCCTCCCTTTAAAATTCCTGTCCGAGGATAAAGTGGAACTGACTTCCGCCCTTCTGCCCGAAGACCTTATCAAAACCATAGCCCCAGTCAATACCCATCAAGCCAACCATTGGCAGATAGATCCTGACACCTACGCCGGCTGAACGCTTCATATCAAATGGATTGAATTTCTTTGTATCTGTCCAGGCATTACCTGCCTCCACAAAGGAGAGTCCATAGATGGTCGTATTCCCTAAGAGGAACGGATAACGGAGCTCCAGGGTATAGCGGTCATACGCATAGCCCTCAGCTCCATAAGGAGTCAGGGAGCCATTTTCATAACCACGCAGCCCGATCGTTTCTTCGGCATAACCTGTAGAGTAACCGCTCATACCATCACCACCCATATAGTAGGTTTCAAACGGACTCTTCTTATATTTATTGTATGAGCCAAGAAGCCCCATTTCTACGCGGGTCATCAACACAAAAGTCTTCGGATTGCCACTCAACGCTGTATAGGTACGAGCCTTAAACTTCCACTTATTATATTCTATCCAACGGTATTTTTCCTGCATCTGACTGTTATAGTCCGGATCGAGTGAGTTAGTGGCCAGATTCTTATAATCCTTATGGTCCCAACTACTCCAAGGCGGGGTAAGCGTCACACTTGCTTCAAAATCAGAACCACGACGGGGATAAAGTTGATTATCCGTAGAGGTACGGTTCAGGGCAATCGTCATATTCAGGTTGTTGGCATCACCATTAGACATCAGGAAATAGCTCCAGTTCTTCAACATATATCGTGTATAGGCCAGTTGCAAGGAAAGGGTGAAATAATCATCGGGCCAACTCAAGCGTTTCCCCCATCCTACATTCACTCCGAACATCTTAACATACTTGTCCGGATCATAATAGTCTTCGTAACTATTATTGTAACTGCTGCCATAACCATACATATAATTATAGTAATTATTCAGATAAGAACTGTTGTAATAATTACTTGACACATCCGTCTGTTTGGAGAAATAAGCCCCTATGCTGAACTGAATAGGCCGCTTTCCGCCAAGCCAGTTAGTGGAATAGCTGACATCATAGTTTTGGTAATAGGTACCATTCGTCTGTGCACCGATGCTCAGCGTTTCACCATCGCCGATCGGCATGATGCCACGGTGTTCCTTGTTCATATTAAACAGATTCCGGATGGAGAAATTATTCAGTTTCAAGGCAATACGTCCTATCACACCCGTCTGTCCCCAGCCAAGGGAGAACTCAATCTGATCATTACTCTTCTGCACCAGGTTCCAGTTGATGTCCACCGTACCATCTTCATAATTCGGTTTCACATCCGGGTTAACCTTTTCCTGATCAAAGAATCCCATGGAAGCGATTTCACGAGCAGAACGCTGGAGAGCGTCCTTAGAGAACAAGTCACCCGGTTTCGTACGCAGTTCCCGACGGATCACGTTTTCATAAAGGCGGTCATTCCCCGTAATGCGCACATGGTTCAAGTGTGCCTGCTGCCCCTCATAGATTCGCATTTCCAGGTCAATGCTATCGCCTACAATATTAACTTCGGTAGGCTGGAGGTTATAAAACAGATAACCATGATTCCAGTACAAGTTACCCACTGCATCATCATCCTCACTCAAGCGCTTATTCAACAGTTTCTGGTTATAGACATCCCCTTTCTTCATACCCAGCACAGCATTCAGGTAATCCGTAGTATAGACGGTATTGCCCACCCACGTGATATTCCGGATATAATATTTCTTCCCCTCACTGACCTTAACATATACATTTACATGCTTCGGATCATAATTCCATACACTGTCTTTCAGAATCTGCGCATCACGGAATCCCAATTCATTATATTTATCTATCAGATTCTGCTTGTCCTTCTCCCAATTCTCCTGAGTAAATTTCTTACTCTTCAAGAATGTAGCAAACTTATCCGCCTCATGGGTTTTCTTGAAAACGCCTTTACTCAGAAATCCTCCTTTGATCCGGCCATCAGAAAGATATTTATTACCCTCTATGATAATCTGATGAACCCTGATTTTCTCTTTCTTATCAACGATGACATCCAGGATGACATGATTTGTGCTCGTGGTGTCATTCCGCTCATTAATCGTAATATCCGCATTCTTATAGCCCTTGTCATCAAAATATTTTTTAGCCAGTATCTTGGCACGGTCAATCATATTCGGTGTGATCTGACTTCCCTTAAGAAGTCCGAGTTTCTTTTCCATATCACTCCGTTCACTCTTTTTCAACCCGATATAATTGATCGTAGAGACACGGGGCCGAACTGCCAGGTAGACATGCAGATAAATTTTATCGCCGACCAAGGAATCAGCAGCTATCTGGACCTTAGAAAACAGTCCATGCTTCCAATAGCGTTTTACAGCATCCGTAACTTCATTTCCAGGTACAGTAATCTGTTGACCGACTGTAAGGCCAGAAATACCTGCAAGAACATAGTCCTCATAACCTTCAACGCCAGAAACACTTATTCCACCAATAGTCACTGTACGAGGTGTACCCGCATAGGAAATATCAGGATTGACAATCTTGTCCTGAGCATTTGCGCCCATCGTCAGTCCAAAGATCATGACGAGTAAAAAAAACACCTTCTTTATTGGGTCCATAACAAATATATATATCTTTTTCAAATTCATTCTATCTTTTAGGATGCTCTGAAGAAAATTCATGCTCAGCAACAGGCCGATCCGACACGAGCACCAGGAGACATCCGTCTTCCCTATTTTACTTCTTCAAATCCTTCTTCATCTGCTGAGACCTTTCCTGACTCATCCTTAGGTGACTCAACGATACCCTCATCTTTTACAGTCTGATGATCCTCATTTTCTGTTTTTTCGATTTGGGCTTCTGTTTTACCGAATCTACGCTGTCGTTTCTGATAACTGAGAATAGCCTTATAGAGATTTTGTTCCCTGAAATCAGGCCAATAGGTATCGCAGAAATAAAGTTCGGTATAAGCAATCTGCCAAAGGAGATAATTAGAGACACGCAACTCTCCCCCTGTACGGATCAGCAGATCCGGATCCGGCATAAAATAGGTCTCCAGATTTTTGCTGATCGTATCTTCTGTGACTAACTGGTCAAGTTCTTTATCAGAATATTTACCAAACGATTTTTTTTGCAATTCCCAGACAATATCTTTCACAGCTTTGGTAATCTCCCATCTCGAGCTATAACTTAAAGCCACCACCATCGTCATTCCTCCGTTAGAAGCAGTCGCTTCCATCGTCTCCCAGAGTTTATTCTGAACCTCTACAGGTAATCGGTTCATTTCACCGATGACACGGAAACGAACATTATATTTCATAAAGATATCATCCTTGAGAGCAGACAAGACCAGCCCCATAAGAGCCTGGATCTCTGACGCCGGACGATTCCAGTTTTCCATAGAGAATGTATAAAGCGTAAGATATTTCACTCCTAAGCGGGCACACTCAGCAGTAATCCGGCGAACCGTCTCTACGCCAGCCTGGTGTCCGCATGTACGCTCTTTGCCGCGCGCTTCCGCCCAACGTCCATTGCCATCCATGATAATGGCAATATGTCGGGGAATCCGGTTCATATCCAGCTGATTTCTTAAATCATTCTGTTCCATCTCTTCTATCTTTATCACCCATTTCCATGTGGTCTTGCTGCCCCTCATCCTTCTTCTGACCAGCAACGATCAGTCTCCAGGAAAATGCGCCTCATTCAAAAGGACCACAAGAGCCTAATTAGTAAAGCCCTTTTGGGCATCAGACCAACCTACTCTATTATGGCGTCCTCGCCATATATTACCTGTTGACTGATCAATGATCCAGAGATTATTGTTTTTATCTGAAGTGAAGGCATACCCTCTGTGCAATGTACCAATCGCACGAGTAAGCTTTTTGGTAACTGTAGAATCCACATGCCAGGTCAGGCCATGGTCATTACTGCTATAAAGTTTCAGGTCACTGCCAAGCGCTTCCATGCCGCTCCCATAAGATGCAGCCAGGAGCTTATCCGGCATTGTCCCCTTTACGTAAACCACACTATAAGATTTCTGATACCAGGCAGTTGGAGCCGTATAAGACCATCCCTGCAATTCTGCCCCCAATGAATACTCGGCGACATTATTCCACACCGCTACATGCTGCAATGTGTTGTCACCCACAAGAGTTACTAAATCCGTACTATCATTCGTCAACGATGGCTGGCAGACACAACTTACGTTTGCGGTAATCAGGCTGTCAACATCCCCGTCCATAGTCTGGTCCAGCCAACTGGCGCCATCATCTTTTGAATACATAAAGCCTGTTGCCGTAGTGCCAAAGAGCTGCATGGAACTTGCCCCCACAAGTGCTGTCAAAGACGGGCACGTCCCCATTTTGTCCCAGGTACGGGCATCCTGAGAACGGTAAATAGCGCCTTGACTTAAAGCATAAAGATAACCCTTCTTGGCTACAATATTATGGTAATCCTCAGCCTGTAAAGAAGCAGACACCGGGATCTCCGTCCAATTCTTTCCATCAGTTATCGGTGTTGAGAAAATCTTCAAACTATTCCCGTCCTCACCAAAAATATACATATTGTCACCGTTCGCAACAGCTTTCAAACTCGAAAGAGCAGCAATACTGGCATTAGCACCAAGATGATTCAACGGGAAGGAATCCGCAAACTCCTTATGCTCATTGACTTTAAGCGTATAGACTACATAGGCCGACAATTCACTGTTGAAAGCATAAAGATGCCGCGGAACGGAGAGGTCCAGAGAATCTGTACTCTGATAATAGACAATATTCTTCATATCAGAGGATTCTTTTTCCTTCCCCAAACTATCCACTTGCAAGATACCTATAATACCATCATTTTTGCTGGCTATGGTCGTTACGACCTTCTTCATGTTCAAACCTGCGGGAAGAGAATCCGTATTATAAATAAGGTGAGAAGCCTGATCGATATTAAACTTATATTTGGAACAATTTACCGTATCCGGTTTTCCATCAGACATTGTATCCACAAGAGAATTCAATGTTCCTACTGAGAAAGACGTTATGGCTGTATCATGATAATAGGTAACATCCTCATTACCCAGACAAGATGAAAGCATCAAGACGGCCCATAACATGACGACAAAAAATGACAGCGTTTTTTTCATTGCACTCTTTAAAATATTTTTGCTTGCAAATTTACACAGTTTTATTCAGATAAAACGCCTTTTGTGAACTTTATTATATAAATTATGGATTACAGATACGTTTTTTAAGTTTGTTTAGGGAAAGCAGGCCTCTCTCTAGCTGAGACGGAACATTCAAGGCCATTTCTCTACTCCTGCTCCTATACAAAATAACCATGACACGAAGCCCTTCCGGATAAGAATGTTTCTCTATCTGACGGCCCCTGAAATCACCTCCTCATACACGAAACATCCCGTCTCCTCATTACGAAGAAACGGGATGAATATTTAAATGTAAAACTTTACGCAAGTAATTCCATTAGAGTTTTGGACCGGCAGAAACCAAAGCCTTGCCTGATTCGTTACCCTCATACTTCTTAAAGTTCTTGATGAAGCGGGCAGCCAGATCCTTAGCCTTCTTATCCCACTCTGCAGGATCCTGATAAGTATCACGAGGATCAAGAATAGCATCATTAACACCCTCCAGGTGTGTAGGAACGACGAAGTTAAAGTAAGGGATTGTCTTCGTAGGAGCCTTGTCAATCTCATGATCCAAAATACGGTCAATGATACCACGTGTATCGCGGATAGAGATACGCTTGCCGGTTCCGTTCCAGCCAGTGTTGACCAGATAGCATTTAGCACCACTCTTCTGCATGTGACGAACGAGCTCATCAGCATACTTGGTAGGATGCAACTCCAGGAAGGCCTGGCCGAAGCAAGCTGAGAAAGTAGGCGTAGGCTCCGTAATACCACGCTCTGTACCAGCTAATTTAGCAGTAAATCCAGAAAGGAAGTAATACTTAGTCTGCTCATGGTTCAGGATGGAAACTGGAGGCAGCACACCGAAGGCATCAGCACTCAGGAAGATCACCTGTTTAGCAGCTGGTCCATGAGAAACAGGACGGACAATGTTCTTGATGTGATAGATAGGATAAGAGACACGAGTATTCTCCGTTACACTCTTATCATTGAAATCTACCTTACCATTCTTGTCAACCGTTACATTCTCAAGCAGAGCATCACGTGTGATAGCACCATAGATATCAGGTTCTGCGTCCTTATCCAGTCTGAAGACCTTTGCATAACAGCCGCCTTCAAGGTTGAACACCCCGTTGTCATCCCATCCGTGCTCATCATCACCGATCAACTTACGTTTCGGATCTGTAGACAAAGTAGTCTTACCAGTACCGGACAAGCCAAAGAAGATTGCAGTATTCTCACCCTTCATGTCGGTATTGGCAGAGCAGTGCATGGAAGCAATACCCTGTAAAGGCAGGAAATAGTTCTGCATAGAGAACATGCCCTTCTTCATTTCACCACCATACCAGGTGTTGATAATAACTTGCTCCTTGGAAGTTACATTGAACAGGACAGCGGTCTCAGAGTGCAGGCCCAGCTCTTTCCAGTTGGTCACCTTTGCTTTGGAAGCATTATAAACCACAAAGTCCGGTTCCTGCTCAAATTCCTCTTCAGTTTGAGGACGAATGAACATATTGGTAACAAAATGAGCCTGCCAGGCAACCTCCATGATGAAGCGAACCTTCATACGAGTATCTTTATTAGCACCGCAGAAGCCGTCGACAACATACAATTTCTTGTTAGAAAGTTCTTTCTTTGCGATCTCCTTGACTGCCTTCCAAGTAGACTCTGAAGCACGATGGTTATCATTATGATATTCCTCAGAATCCC
>ENA-UOOK01003147-UOOK01003147.1-fermentation-metagenome-genome-assembly--contig:-NODE-3147-length-19138-cov-4.255830_pt1 | contig 19138 bp, 18 predicted proteins | sample MGYA00245777_ERZ724023 | MGnify/ENA primary metagenome ERZ724023 (study PRJEB28704, sample SAMN03018312) | fermentation metagenome | biome: anthropogenic terrestrial biome; feature: soil; material...
TTAAGGATGGTGAACGGAGCGTTTTATTCTCTACCCATATCACCACCGACTTAGAGCGTGTCGCCGATTATATAACGCTCATCAATCGGGGGGAATTAATTTTTACCGGCAGCATGGAGGATTTATTAGCCAACTATCGCCTTATCAAAGGCAAGCCGGAAGACCTAACACAAGAGCTTGAAAGAAGCATTATGGGTTTACGGAAAACCGACATAGGTTTTGAAGGGCTTATCACCGCAAAAGAATCGGCAATGTATAAGAATTATGTTCTTGATAATGCAACGCTTGACCATATTGTAATTGGTGTTAGCAAAGGGGGAAAATGAAATGACAGGTTCCTTGAAGATGGCAAAGTTAGACTTTTTCACAATGAAGACGCAGTTTTTCGGATATTTGTCTTTGGCGGCACTTGTGCTGATATTTGGATATACGGACTCCTCCATCACTCTGCTAGGGATTAACGTGGCATGGTATACAGCATTGATGTCCTCCAATATCTTTGCAATACAGGAAAAAGACAATCTTGACCGTCTATACGGTTCACTTTCAATCAGTTTGAAAAACATTATTTTTGGACGCTACATTTTTATGGTTTTAAATTATATCCTTTCTTTCCTTGGCGCCATTATTTTATACTCCGTTCTTACGCTATTCCAAAACAGGCCCTTGGACCTAGTAAATACACTTTTTGCTTTTGGCACATCCTTCGTGATTTTTTCAGCCATTACGGGAGTGGAAATGCCCTTGTTTTTCAAGATGGGTTATACCAAAGCAAAAGTCTGGTTCCTGCTTGTATTTGTCGTCATATTGGCTCTGGCACTAAGCCCATTCTTTATTCCAGCACTGTCTGAGGCTATTCAACCAATGTTAGCGAATAAAAGCATCTGTGTTGTTATTGCTGTACTGGCAAGCTGTGTTATCCAGTATATCTCCTATAGGGCTTCTATTTTGGCTTATCGCAAGAGAGTGTAAAAAAGGTAATTATCCATGAAGCGCAAAGCCTGAACTTAAAAAAATGATACTTTACAAAGACCCGGAGCGATGTTATAATAACCTCACCCATTAACGAAATCAGAGATTTCGGATGGGTACCCGAGAACATTGATATTCGCAAGCTCATATTAATAACCTCACCCATTAATGAAATCAAAGATTTCGAATGGGTACCCGGGAGCATTGATATTCGCAAGCTCATATTAATAACTTCATCGCAGAAATCATAAAATGCGTGCTGCGGGCGATTAACTCAGTTGGTAGAGTGTCACTTTGACGTAGTGAAAGTCAGGGATTCGAGTTCCTTATCGCCCACCAAAGTAACAAAATCCGAACTTATTTCCATTAGGGGAAGAGTTCGGATTTTGTTATTCAGGCTTTCATTATTTCGTTAAGACGAAGAGAAGATGAACTCCGTTTTTAAAAAATTATAGATACATGTGAAGCGGATATGTTATGTATTGCGCTTTAGGCATTTTTTCTGTAGTGATATATCCGGCAGGAGCATTGATAAGCTGAGGAAGCCTGTTGACCAATGTTGCACAAGTAAGCTCAACCGTTCTTGGCTGTGCAATCTTGATTGCGGTATCCGGCTCGCCAATGATAGTCCAATCATTTCTGTCCACTTCATCCGGTGCATAGACTTTACCAATACATTGGGCTACAATAACAGGTCCCTGATAGGTTTCTGTGGTAACTACCGCAGACATTCCTGTTGCATCGCCGGCTGGGATTGTTTTATTCAAAGTTGATGAAAAGATATCTTTATTGTAAGTTGTCGGTACAAGCTCCTGTTTCATGGACTTTATTGACCAGCCAAACTGTGAGCAAAGCCATTCATTTGAATTCCAGACATAAGACGGGAGTGAATCATTTTCAGCTATTTCCTTTTTAAATTGCTCCAATGTAAGCCCTGCGCCATGAACTTTGGCTAATGCGATGCCATAGTCTTCGACATTGTAGCTGGTCGCCCCTTCTATTCTGTCTATCCTGTGGGTTGCTCCGGCAATTGTAGTAATTAAATTGCCCCAGAATACATCCTGATAGCCTGAGCCTGCTAATGTACAGTTATTTTCCTTTGCCAGCTTATCCAGTTTATTTGTAATTGCAGGAGACGTGGTCCACGGATAAAAGGCTTCTTCACAGGTTGTGATAGCATTTACCCCATGTCTTGCTGCCATTTCAAGATAAGGAACCATATCTTCCATTAGACTTGCAATTGCAATAATACACGCATCTGCATCACATTCGTTGAAGACTGCTTCGGCGTCTGATCTTACAGGGACATTTAATTTGAATCCGAGTCCTGCTACCTCTCCGGCATCCTTGCCAACAATTGCCGGATTGCTGTCAATGGCGCCAACTATTTCAGCGCCTTTCTCGTAGAGATATCTTAAAAAATATCTCCCCATCTTTCCGCAGCCGTATTGGATGACTCTGATTTTTTGTTTCATAATAAACTCCCCTTTCTAATGGTATATTGTTTATATTTTAACAATACACTTTATACCAACTATAAAGTCAATGGTATAATTTAAAAAAGGTTATTTATTTTTCATAATATTAAAATTCTATGGGTATCTGAAGCTTAATAAACATATTTCTTTCATTTTCCGGGAATACAGGCAGTTCTGCCACAACTTCGCATATATAATCACCGATTATTTTATATCCGTTATCCTTAACATGTTTTATAAGTTTACGGGCATAATCCTTTTCTTTATAAAAGCCATCGCAGTAGATGCAGGCATAGGCAGCGGAGGGGATGATTTCTATACCTTTATCAGCATTAAAGTCTTCATCTATAAAAAGAAAGATTTCAGTAGAAAAGAATTTTTCTGATTCAAGCAGATCTTTGCGAAGAATAGAACCTACATTGCAAAAATAGATCGTAGGCAGCCGATTCAAAATGATATGGCTTCTTAACTCCCTCAATATATACTCATAATTTTCAAGACCATGGTCATATATATTTATTTTAGAATCGTAGCAATATATTCTGCGCTGAGGTATATATTCTAATATGACTGTGCCCTCTTTGGGTGAGGAGGAATAACGGCGATAGCTTTCTAAGGATCTATTGACTGCATTCCGCATTTGATTAAGTTCTAATATTTTTTTATCAATAAAATTCTTTTGGTTCTCAAGTACTTTTTCAACAATGCTGATATCGCAGCTTTCAAGCTGCCTTTTTATATCTTTTAAAGGAATCCCAAGCCCTTTCATATATTGAATGATATCAAGCTTAGCGGACTGATTTATACTATAATATCTGTATCTGGTTGAATCATCAATAGAATAAGGCTTCAGAAGCCCGATTCTGTCATATAGTCTTAGAGTTTGTTCTGAAACATTATTAAGTCTCGCCATTTTCCCTATTGACAGTAAATCCATAAATCCACCCCATTCATGATCAGGCAGTATATAACTCAATTGTCACAGGATAAAAGCCGTAACTTTTTTATTCATGTTTTTGGATAGGGCTATTGGGCTTTTTCAAGGTAGACCGCACCAATATCCATATTGCCCTCCCAATCGGCCGGAACTTCTAAAGCGTGATCTTCTAAAATAGAATAATATCCATCCGCGCCTGCAATAACCGAGTAGGCAGCGCCAACGGGTACGTCATAGCAGGCAAAAATGCCGTCCTGATCAGCTTCTGCATAGGATTGTATCATGCTTTCCTGGGGATTGGCAGCAAAATCCTCAATTGCGGCATTGTCCTTTAAAATTACAAAAGCTGCGCCGGGAACTGCTTTAAGGGTGAAAGAATCAACCATTTGTCCATAGACGGTGATGGTTTGAACAGGTGCTTCACCGGAACTTCCCGGTTTGGGGATTTGGGCAAAATCACCTTGGGCAAAGGCCTCTTCAACCACCGCCAGAGCCTGATTGACCGGCTTTAAATAGAACATGACATCGTTATCCGCCCCTACCTGCTTAGCTGTCGGGATTCCTATCATTTCGCCTGTCCTATTGATGGCGGTACCGCCGCTGTTCCCATGGTTTACTACGGCATCGGTTTTGATCCAGTCAATTTCAGCATCATTGTTGTCATCCAGGAACCCTGAAACATGCCCCGCAGTAAAGGTAATGGTTTCCCCGCCAACACCGGGATAACCCAGAATATTAATATCGTCGCCGAGCTTCACCAAATCCGAATCGGCCATTTTGGCCGGAATAAGATTCAGCACCTCTGCCGAGACCTGATTCCAGTTAAGATCCATGATAATTTTAACCACAGCCAGATCCAGCTCCCTCACTCCGCTTCTGTACTGGGCAATATACTGGGGCTGAATATTTTTTTTGACATCGCCGGTAATGGCTATGGCCACATAACCTTCCGTGTTTGATAAGCCTCGCTCATCCCCTACGCAATGATAATTTGTAAGGATGTATCCGTTCTTGCTGATGATAGTGCCGGAGCCCATTGCAATAATATTCAGGTCGTCATCCAGGGTGTAGAGCTTAACGGTAGATTTGGAAAGCTCCTGGATATCCAGATTTGCGTTTTGATTAAGGCTTTCGGAACCCGGCTCGTCAGAGATCTTCACTTTCTGTTTCACACTCTTTGCGGAGCGGTTGCCGGTCAGGTCATAAGCCACCACATAATATTCGTATTCGCCTGCCGCGACATCATTGTCAATATATTCAATTTTGTCCACATCGGCAAGAATCTCGTCATTTCTATATAGAACATAGCTGTCAATGCCCTCGTCATCGTAGCTTTCACTCCACGCAAGGGCTACGGAGCCATTGGCAGTATTGGATATGGTAAGCAGCGGGGCTGTCGGCGGGCTATTATCCTCCGCCTTTTTGGCACAGGAAGCCGCAGTCATTGCCATTATCAGTACAACTGCCAAAACAGCTGATATTTTCTTTGTCGTCCCGGGTTTATGCACACCGGATCACTCCTGTCATATATTTCTCAAATCATCAGTCATTCACAAAAGTATATTGAACCTCGGATAAAACCTTATGATCCAATACGTAATCCTTATAGCTGGCTGAAATGGTAGTGATGTAAAGATATTCCCCCTCTATACTGATAACGTCGCGTCCATAACCTATAGAGGGCTCAGGCAGACTGCCTGAACCGGATCCGCCATCAATATACAGGTAATCTATCACATAGGTTTCCTTCCCTTTGGTATTTAGATAATACCCTTTTTCAGACTGATAGAACCGATAATTCATGCCGGATTTAATGGACCAGGCTGCAGCGGCATTTTGGAGCGTTTCTTCCTGGGAATGGGTTTCTACGCTGCATAGACTGTCCAATGGCAACTTTTTCACACTGACAAATTCCTGTTCCCCGCTTTTTATTATATTACCGGCCTTAAAAATATTTTCTTCATCTTCGATCCGGACCCAGCCGGAAGGATACATGATTTCTATGGTATTATCCACATTGTGGGCGGTCATGGCCTGTGATATATGCCCTGTTATAAAACCTGTAATCAATGCGGCGGCAAGGATGGCCCAGACCGGAAAAATCCCCGCAAAGGCCTTGCGCGGTTCTATAATATCCGACGTATTGTTCTCGGGCCGGGAGGAAAGCACCACGAGGATCGAAAAGACCAATAAAGCAACCAGAGCGGCAGGAATCAAACCAATGATGTAATTCACCTCAAAACCGTCCCGAATCACAGCGTCTAATAGAAATTGAGTGACGGCATTAAGAGCCGAAGCGATGATCACCGCGGCAGGAAGTCTCACCAAGCTTAATTTCTCCCTCTTTGAAACCCCCAGCACATAACAGCTCAACCCGGTGATGCTTGCATGGGCAAAGGTTTCAATAACGACCAGGGCCGTCACATTGGTAAGCATGGCCCCATTATTAGCCAGGATCAGATCCATGCTGCTCATGGACGCAAAACCGAGTCCCAGAGCCGAGCCATAGATAATACCGTCAACATTTTCGTCAAATTCATCGCTGGAATAAATACTGTAGCGTACAGACAGTAATTTTATGGATTCCTGTATAACGGCCACCAGTATAATAGTGACGGCATAATTCCCGGCTATAGCCCGGCTGCTGCCATCAGGAAAGATAAATTTCATCAGCGGCATATATAACGCCCGCTGTACCAAAGCGCCCAGTACAAGGATTTTTAAAACATAGCTCTTGGGCTCGGGATTCATCCGGTCTTGCCTGTAGAAAATAGTCAGCCACAAAATGGACGGAATAATCGCCATCATCACCGAGAGAATGGAAAGAAGTTCTTTATTAAAACTGTGGCCAAATTGTTTTTCCACCAGGGCTGCGATAACAACAAGGAGCAGAAGCCCCGCAACGGATATAAAGTTAGGCAGCCACAGACTGGATCTCAAATTTGTTAATTTGGCTTTCATTTCATTCCCTCCGCAACAAAAAGGCCTTATGTATTAATTGCAATGAATCACAATTATTCTAGCATACAGAAGAAGAAGCTGTCCATTTATGGTTTCTCAGTTTCTTCGATTTATAATTTAGTGCCGGAGCGATGTTAAAGTGTGCCGCTCTGCAGGCACATGCTTAGAGCAATATTTTTTCGTGGGTCTCTTCCTTAGAAGGGTGGAAGAATATCAACGGTTACCATGGTGATATCATCAGAGACTTTTTGGTCCGTGTAGTTCTCAACATCTTCAAGAATGGCTTCGGTAAGGTGATCCAAGCCCCATTTATAATGGCGCAGGATTGTTTTTTTCAGGCGCTCTGTCGTATATTTCTCATGGGCGCTGTTCCGGGCATCGGTCAAACCGTCGGTATAGAGGATCAATTTATCGCCGGGGAACAGCAGTATCTGACGGTTTACAAACTTCGGGTTTATAAGCTCCCCGAGCTTGCAGATGGCAAATCCGTCATTCTCCAACTCCTGAATGGAGCCATCGGGACGTATTCTCAATGGAGTTGTATTCAGGCCTCCCGACGCGTAGGAAAAAATCCCGGTTTGGGTGTTGAAAACCCCATACAGCATCACAATATACATATCATCGTTAAAATTGGCGTAGTTAAAGGATTCATAAATGTTTTTAAGAACGATGGACGGAATGGTCATATCTTCACCGTCCGCCTCCTCCATAATGGCCTGAATTTTCTGAAAGGTAAATATGGAGAGCATGGCGGCTGAAACGCCATGGCCCGAAACATCACCGATACAAATGCCGAAACGGTCTTTGTCAATTTTAAATACATTGTAAAAGTCCCCGCTTAAGTTTTCGGCCGGTATATATCCTGATGAAAAGGTCACATATTCATTTCCCGGCAGGCTTGCCGGAAGCATTGACATCTGCATTCCCCTGGCAATTTCCTGATCGGCCATGAGCTTTTCATTGATGCTTCTTAATTCATTGGTGCGCTTATCCACTAATTTGTCCATCTCTGTCAGATAGCTGTTTAATTCCGCTTTGGTCTGGGACAGGAGAATATAGGGCCCTTTTATTCCGTGAACGAAAAAGACGTTAAACATCATTCCATATGAAATCAGCTGGTAAACCTGGCTCAGCAGATTCTGAGCATCATAAAACCGGCGGATGCCCAGCATTGATACAACATTAAAAAACATCAGCACAAAGGTGCCTGCCATCATTTTATAGATTGGACCGCCGGTTTTATTGAACAGCTTCATAGCCCGGTTTGCATCATAGATATAAAAGATTGCTATGGTTACGGCAAGGACCACCCCCAGCGCAGTAAAGCCCGAGGTTTCTTTAAAAACGACAATTTTCAGAGGGTTAAAGGCGGCAAAGCATAAGGTGAGAATAACCATCAGAATGGAATATAAAATTAGATATCGCCTTTTAACCGCTTTCATGGGTTTCTCATCGCCCGCTAAAGCATAGCTGAAGCCTGCGGCGTTGAGAAGACGGGTGATCACCCATATCATCAGGGTCTTGTTTTCCCATTCCTGAAAACCAAAAATCATTCCGGGAATGCTTAAAACATGAAAGCCGTCAAGTAAGCCCACCACAAAGAAGGTTAAGGACACAATCAGAATTTGATAATTTTTAACTTGCGGATAAGAAGAAAAAGAAATCAAAAAAATGGACAGAGAAATTACCGATGACAAAAACAGCATGATGTGGATCAAAAAATTGATATTCGGTAATGTGAAGCCCAATAAGCCATTCAACACATAGACAGATACGTTTAAAAGGATGCAGGCAGCAAGGACAAAAAATACTTCTGAAAATAAGTTCCGCGAATCCTTACCAGATTTCCTGAAACCAGTGAAATCCATCCTTTACCCTCCTGCAGGCTTTATCTGTTGGTATTTTTATAACGCTGCCAATTCGTATTTTTTCGCTATAAACCAATATAATTTTATCATATTGTGGAGGAAGGTTGCAATAAAGTAATAATCCTTGATTGAACGGTTTTCAGTTTTCCTTCATCAAGCATGGAGCTATTTCCACTTATTTTTTCGAGAACATATCAATTAAATTGATCACGACCGGGCCCAATATGACAATGAAGATGGTTGGAAAAATGAAGACAACCATGGGTATCAGCATCTTAACAGGCGCTTTCATAGCCTTTTGCTGAATGATCTGCTTTCTGTTGTTACGGATCTGCTCCGACTGGATCCTTAATACCTTTCCCAGGCTGACACCCAACTGCTCGGCTTGAACCACAGCGCTTACAAAGCTTCTGAAATCCTGGACGCCGATGCGGTCCGACATTTGGTACAATGCATCCTTTTTGGATTTGCCTACCTTCATTTCCTGAAGGACCACTTCAAATTCCCTGGCCAGCGTTCCGGGCATTTTTTCCGCCACCCTGGACAGCGCCGAATCAAAGGACAGGCCTGCCTCAACACTGACGGTAAGGAGATCCATAATATCCGGAAGAGTTTTCATCACCTCGGACTGCCTTTTTCTGATTTTATTATTTAAGGACATATTCGGAAACAAGAGTCCTATCAAAGCCGCCGCCCCGGCCACTAAAATGATGCTCCTTATGTCAATGCACAGCTGGATATAAGTGAGCAGGATCAAAACGGGAAGGCCCAATACCAGTGCCGCCTCCATGACCAGCCAATTGTTGACGTCCCAGTCCCTGGGTCTTCCGGCCATAATAATTTTATTTTCCAGATTCGAAATCATTTCCTTGGGCGCAAGGCGTATAAGCGATTTGCCAACGCTTTCCAGGAAGGGCTTTATAACACGGTCGGAAAAAGACCGGTTCAATTCCTCCCCGGGCGTTTGCGAAACGGTCTGATTCCGGATTTTCTGCAATCGTTCAGAAATATTGTCCTCTTTATGATCTCTCACCTGCAGAAGGTTATATAGTAATAAAACAAGGAAAATGAACAGAAATAAAATCGGCAGCTGTTCCATAATAAACTCCTATATCTCAATATTGATGATCTTGCGCACAAATATGATACCGACGGTCTCCATCAGAAGAGCAACCGCAATGAGCACTTTGCCCAGCGGCGCTGTGACCAGCGTCATCATCTGGTCCGGGCTGATAGTGCTTACGATGGCTGCCAGTATAAAGGGCAGAAGCGCAATAATAATGCCTGACATGCGGCCCTGCGCGGTCAGTGTTTTAATCTCTCCCTTGGTTCTGATACGCTGGCGGATGGTATCAGAAATATTATCCAGCACTTCAGACAAATTTCCGCCTATCTGTCTCTGAATCAAAACGGCGATCACCATTAATTCCAGGTCATCACTGCCCACCCGGCTTACCATATTTTCCAGGGCAGTTTCAGTATTGACACCAAGGCTTATTTCCTTCTGGACCTTGGCAAACTCATCGGCCACGGGGCCCTTCATTTCCCTGGTTACCGAATCCACCGCTTGAAAAAAGCTATGCCCGGCTTTCATGGCATTTGAAAGAATGGCAATGGTATCGCCCAATTGACTGTTAATGGTTCGAAGCCTTTTATTGATATTTTCCTTTAAAACAAGCCCCGGGATCAGCCAGCCTGCGGCAGCCAAAGCGAGCATTAATACGGGGCTGCCAAATAATAAAGCCCCAAAAAGTCCAAAAACGACGCACAATAACAGGCAGATGGCCAGAAATTCCTCCGGCCGCATGGGAATATTGGCATTGTTAAGCCGCTTTCTTACGGTTTCCTTGTAATTGGTGAAAATACCGGCCTTTTCTATACTTTCTGCAAGTATGCGGAGGCCTTGCCGGTATGATTCCTGCTTCTTGACTTTTTCTGCCCTGTTTATTTCTATCTGGCCCGTATAGATTCCTATTCTTTTCACATAATTGTTTTTACAGAAAATACCGTTCAGGATCTGATACGCTGCGATCCATAAAGATAAACACAGAGCGGCAATCAAATAGATCATTTTTATCCCTCCGTTAAGCCTACCAAGAATTTCCGGAGCCCCGGGAACTTAAAATTCTTGATGGAATAATATATTTAAAAGCCTGCTGTGAAAATATCAGAGGGCAGAACAACACCGGTTTTCATGAGCTTATCCATAAACTTCGGTTTAATGCCGGTAGGCTTCAGTTCCCCTGAGTGATGCCTTGTATGGTCGTGTTCATCTTCCTTATAAAGGAAAATATCCTGAAGGGTAATGATATCCCCCTCCATACCGACCACCTCGGTGATATAGGTCACCTTTCTGGAGCCGTCCTTTAAGCGTGACTGCTGGATAATAATATCAATGGCCGAGGATATTTGTTCGCGTATGGCTCTTATGGGAAGATCCATGCCTGCCATAAGAACCATGGTTTCCAAGCGTGAAAGCATATCCCGGGGCGAATTGGCATGACCGGTTGTCAGAGATCCGTCATGGCCGGTATTCATGGCCTGGAGCATATCCAACGCCTCCCCCGAACGGACCTCCCCTACGATAATTCTGTCAGGGCGCATACGCAATGAGTTTCGTACCAGATCACGGATGGATATGGCGCCTTTGCCTTCCACATTGGGAGGCCTGGTCTCAAGCCTTACCACATGTTCCTGGTTCAGCTGAAGCTCTGCGGCATCCTCTATGGTCACGATGCGTTCATCGTGAGGGATAAAGGAGGATATGACATTTAAAGTCGTTGTTTTGCCGCTGCCGGTTCCCCCCGACACCACAACATTGAGCCTTGCCTCAACGCAGGCCTTCAGAAACTGAGCCACCTCCGGAGACAATGTGCCGAAACGGATGAGGTCGTTTACCGTAAAAGGCTTCTCCGAGAACTTTCTGATGGTTATTGTAGGGCCGTTAAGGGCCAGGGGCGGAATGATGATATTCACACGGGAGCCATTGGGAAGTCTTGCATCCACCATCGGCGAGCTTTCATCGATACGCCGTCCTAAGGGGGCGACAATTCTTTCAATAATGTGAAGGATATGATTATTATCCTGGAAGGTGACATCGCTTAATTCCAGCTTGCCCCGCCGCTCCACATACACCTGGTCGGCGCCGTTCACCATGATTTCGCTGACCTGCGGGTCCTGCAGGAGCGGAGTGATCGGACCAAAGCCGATGGTTTCATTGATGATTTCACGCACAATGATATTGCGTTCATTCCTTGTAAGGTATTGGGCCTCGCTTTCAATGACCTCGTTCACGACACTGCGGATTTCCTCCCGGACCTTCTGCATGTCGCAATCCTCTTCGCCGGTTATTTTTACCTCATCTACAACTCTTTCAAATATTTTTTCTTTGATCTCCTTATAGGGGTCAGCTTTTATTTCTTCTCTTTGGCCGGCTGCAGAGCTCTGTCCTTTACTCCTCTTACTCTCTTCTTCCTTGTCCATGGCCAGTCTTTCCAATAATCCCACAGGCGCATCCCCCTCTCTTAAAAGCTAAATATTTTCCATTTTGAGCTTTTTTCTTTGGCCGGCTGCAAATTATTATTCTGAATTTTATCCGACAGCTCAAATATGGCTTTGGCAACCTTTGTGTCGTCTCTTGTCATGACAAAGGGGATTCCCTTGTTGGCGCTGGTGATGACCGTATTGCTGTCTTCCGGAACATTCACCCATATGGGATAGCCTACTGTTTCCTCGAATTCGGAATACCGTACACCGTACTGTTCATTGGCTTTGTTGACAACGACCTGAACCTTATCCTTGTATTTGAGATTTTCCATAAGATTTAAGCCCACTTTAATATTTTTGATGGTCGGAAGATCCAGCGTGGACACAATCAATATTTTCTCGGAGTTATCCAGGGCTGTAAGGACAATATCCTGAAAAGAAGCGGGCAAATCAATAATGACATAATGAAAATTGCCGTTTAAAAAGCTCAGAATCTTTTCAATATGCTTGGAATCGATAAATTCCGAATATTCAGGCTTAACAGGGGCAGGCAGAACATCGACTCCGGTGAAATGGGTAGTAAGATAATCATTGATAAGATCTGAGTCCAGATTTTTTATATCTTTGACAAGGTCGTAAATGGTATTCTTCACCGAGAGGTTCATCATGACCCCCACATCGCCGAACTGGAGATCCAGGTCCAAAAGGCACACCCGTTTTTTTGCAGTTCTGGCCAGGGCCACTGCCAGATTGGTTGCAATGGTTGTTTTTCCGACTCCGCCCTTTGTGCTGAACACGGATATCACTCGGGTCTGGATAACCTGATCCAGCATTTTGGTATTATGCTTTCTCTTGTTTTGGGCCTCGTAGGTTTTGGTTATCGAAGCCACCAGCTCATCGGCTGAAAAAGGTTTGATGATATATTCCCTGGCGCCTGCAAACATGGCTTTTTTCAGATATTCATTTTCCGATTGGACCGACATGATAATCACGCCGACATCCGGGATGCTGGAGGTAATGAGATTCGTTGCCGTCAGCCCATCCATATCGGGCATATTGACATCCATCAGCACAATATCCGGCCTGAGCTTCTGACAAAGTTTTACGCCTTCCTTGCCTCCCTTAGCCGTACCAATTACCTCAATGGTCTTTTCATAAAGCCCCAGCAGCGTTTTTATATTTTCAACAGTGTCATTGCTGTCGTCCACAATGACAACATTGATTTTTCCATTTTCCATGAATGAACCCTCCAAAATTATTGTTTAAAAATGCTCTATTTTGCCAAGTCATTGAGCATTACGCCTGATGTATTGACCCTTTTGTCATCACTGCTTCCCCGGAGAGCAAGGGTATAGCTTGCAAATGTAGTTGTATAAGCCATCTTTTCCGCATCGGCCGGGCTCATGCAAAGGGTCACCGTACCGGGCAGATTTTCCGATGAATCCGAGCCGGCGTTACCGGTCTCCTTATTGACACGTCTTGGACCTATAGCCAGTATTTCAATATCCTGAATGATCGTTTTGCTGATGGTGTCACTGGTTTCTTCTGCGCTTTCTTTTGTAAAGTTTCCGATGACATCCACCCGGTCCCCTATTTTTAACTGATTTGAAAAGAGAGTGTTTTCATTGACAAAAACCGTAAATGCGCGCATCCCTTCCGGAATATTGGCAGCCAGGCTTAAATCCTCCCGCTCTGCAAGCCTTTCCTGGCGGAAGGGCTCCCCCATAATAATCGGTTCCCTGGCATAAAAGCCCTCGATATTTTCTCTGGTGTTGATAATTCCCGCAGGCGCTGAGTCTTCGGTTATATCCATGACATGTATGTCCCCAGCCTTTATTTCTTCACCCACATTTATATTGCGGGCTGCAACCAGTACCTTGATTTGGTCTTTTGTCTGCCGGGGTTCTTCCCGCTTCCCAAAATAGAAGTAAATCAGTATGCAGCATATCAATGCGAATATTAATGAAAGGATCAGCGCTTTTTTATTGATTTTCTTTTCCATGTAAACAGCCCCTTTTAGTTAAGCCTTGTTAGGATCATAAAATTAAAGACTATTCCACTCTCATGATGGAGGCAGAATTCAATACGGCCTCCCCGTCAGGAAAAAATTTATCGATTATGGGTGTAATCAGTTCACTTTTATAACTGACAGTTACCTTTACCTCAGTACCATGGCCCCTCGATGAATACGCAGGGGTGATGGAAATTGTCAGCTTTGCCAGTTCCAATGCAGTGGTAATATTCTGAATGGTTTGAACGATCTCCTCGTCTGTTCCACCCAGGGAAGCTCTTCGCGCTCCCTCCCGGGAGGCGTTGGAAATTAAAATATAATTGTTGAAAAGCAGCCCGAAATCTATAATTCCCATAATCAGAAGAAGCACCACCGGCAAGATCACCGCAGTTTCAACAAGCGACTGGCCCTTGCTTCCACGCCTTTGATTCCGTTCCATAGTACTCACCTCTTGCCTTTTAAAAAATATGCCCCTGCAATATACAGGGGCAGACTTCGAAAAAAATAACATTAGCATCATTCTATGAGTTGGATTATGGTGTTACGGATTAGGTGTCGCAGCTGCCGGATCTTCTAATACGCCGGTGATATCTTTAAAGATGTTTCCAAGTCCGCCGTTCAGCGCTACCAATGCTCCGACAAGAACAATTGCAACCAGGCCGATAATAAGTCCGTACTCAACCATACCCTGGCCTTTTTTATTATTTTTCATTTGTGAAAAGAAATTTACGGCATAAATTAAGATACTGTTCATTAAAATGAACCCCCTCTTTATAAATTTGCCCGAGCTTTGTTTCGGACAACTCTTATGCTTTTATTATAAAGGGGGGCCAAGACGTTGAGTATCAGACATTTATCGCATTTTGAGAGGGATTAAGGGTACAGGACCGTTGGGCCCTATGTACTAATCAGTCCGCAATTTTGTTTTTGATGGCATAGACGGCAGCCTGGGTCCGGTCCTGAACGTCAAGCTTACGGAATATGCTGGAGATATGGTTTTTGACAGTTTTTTCACTGATAAAAAGGTCGTTGGCAATTTCTTTATTCAGCATACCTTTGGACAAGAGCTTAAGAACTTCAAGTTCCCTCTCTGTAAGCAGGTTTCTGGGGTCGTCGCTGCCGCTCTTGATCCTTTTATATTCATTGACCAGCTCATTTGCCATGCTGGGCTGTATATAGGTCTGGCCGATATAAACGCTTCGCACCGCATCAATCAGCACTTTGGAATCCGCATCCTTTAATATATATCCCAAGGCACCTAGTTCTAAAGCCTTTAAGAGATATTCCCTGTCCTGGTGGAAGGTGAGCATTACCACTTTGGCCGAGTGGTCCAATGCCTTTACCTTTTCCAGCGCTTCAAGGCCATTGAGCACCGGCATGTTAATATCCATAAGAACCACATCGGGCTTAAAATCCAAATATTGATCCACCGTGGTCTGTCCGTCTGAAAAGCCTGCAACCACCCGAATATCAGACTCCAGCTCCAAAAGCTGCTTCAGGCCTTCCCGGATCATGGAATGATCCTCCGCAATAACTACCTTAATAATATCCATCATTAAACAACCCCCTGTAGTTCATAAGGAAACTGAACTCTCACTGTAGTTCCCGCACCAATAACAGATTCTATGGCAAAGGTGCCGTCTAAAAGTTCAACTCGCTCCTTCATTCCGTAAACGCCGAAGCCGCCGCTTTCATCCCGGTTAAACTCATTTAATGTCGAAACATCAAAGCCTTTGCCGTCATCCTTTATTCTAAGCGTTACATGCCTTTCTGCAAATTCCATTTGAATCAGTACAGAAGTAGCTTCGGCATGTTTGCGCGTATTATTGAGACATTCCTGAACAACCCTGAAAACCGCCAAAATAATATTTTTGTCTTTCAACTGGTTATAGTCGCCCAAAAACCTCAATGTAACGTGTATGGCATTTTGTTTTCTGAAATTTTCTATGTATTTTTGTAAGGTAGGCTTAAGCCCCAGGTCGTCAATGGACATTGGCCTCAAATCATATATAATCCTTCGGACATCAGTAAGGCATGATCTTACAACACTTTTCAGATTTTTCAGTTCGGCGGTGGCCTTGGAAATATCGACCTCAGCCAGCTTTTCACAAATTTCAGCCTTCAATACCACATTGCTCATCGCCTGGGCGGGTCCGTCATGCATTTCCCTGGCTATGCGCCGCCTCTCATCCTCCTGAGCCTTTATAATGCGAATGGCAAGCGCCCTTTTACTCTCAGAGTTTTCCATGTACTCATCGATACGTTGAAGGTCTCCCGATAAATAGTTGAATACCGTCCCAACCTGTGCCACAAGTTTTTCGGCCTTTCCCACTGTTTCAATGGCATTTTTCAGCCTGCGCTCCACATCATTGCGGCGCAAAATCACCTGACGCTCCCGTTCCCGGGCAACTGCCAGCTGTACTATTAAATTGTTTGCCTCCTGATAGGCCTTCTTCATTTCCTCTTCTGTATATCGGGAAAAATCCCGATTAATAGCGGCAAGTTTCCGGCGGCTTTTCACTACCATTATATCAAGCTTTTCACATTCGGCCATAATTTTATGGGCCTCGTGCTTATATTGCTGCAGCTCTTCTTTTAGATTAGTGACTTCTTTTCGTGCATTCTCAGCTATTTCAAATATGGCTCCCCTACTTTGATCAATAACGGAAAGCGTACTTTTGATGATATCGTTAATACGTTTCATGCCGATGTTCGACAAGGGGCAACCCGCCTTCATTTATCTAGTAGTAATTTGTTCAGCTCATTCATAAAAGTATTGATATCCTTAAACTGGCGGTAGACAGAGGCAAAACGGACATATGCTACCTCATCCATTTCCCTGAGCTTGTTCATCACAAGTTCACCGATAAACTCGCTCGTAACCTCACGCTCCAGAGAATTGCTGATCTGTGTCTCGATGGCATCAAGCACACTTTCGATCTGATCCATTGAAATGTTCCTTTTTTCGCAGGCACGAAGAATACCCTTTCTCACCTTTTCGCGTTCATAGGGCTGACGGGAGCCATCCTTCTTAATCACCATGATAGGAAGACTTTCCACTTTTTCATAAGTTGTAAAGCGCTTGCGGCATTTTAAGCATTCCCGCCTTCTTCGAATGGTCGCACCTTCATCAGTTGGCCGGGAATCAATGACCTTGTCTTCCTCACAAGAACAATAAGGACATTTCATCTTAATTTTATCCTCCGTATCCTCCATTATCTTATCATTGTATTTATCGGCATACTGTTACAATTACTTTTCTTTTTTATAGAATAACTAAGGTTCACCGGCATTTCGCTTATGAACCTTAGCATTCATTGTTGCATATTAAAAGAGAGGATATCACCGGTTAATTCTATCATAAATTTATTATACCATTTCAAACATATTTCTGCATATGTTTTAAAGCAGACTTTTCAAGCCGGGATACCTGAGCCTGTGAAATGCCGATTTCGTCAGCCACCTCCATTTGAGTTCTTCCCTGAAAAAAGCGAAGGTCAACAATTCTTTTTTCCCGTTCGCTGAGTTTCCCCATAGCTTCACTGATAGTAATGCTTTCCAGCCATTTTTCGTCACTGTTCTTGTCATCCTTTACCTGGTCCATGACAAAAATAGCGTCGCCCCCGTCGTGATATACCGACTCAAACAGCGAAATAGGTTCTTGAATAGCATCCAGAGCCATTACCACATCTTCCTTGGCGATGCCCAGTTCCTTGGCAATGTCTGTGACATTAGGTTCCCGGGATTCTTTCCCGACCAGCTTGTCTCTGGCTTGAAGGGCTTTGTATGCCGTATCCTTCAAGGACCTGCTTACGCGGATAGGGTTATTGTCCCGTAAATATCTTCTGATTTCACCGATGATCATTGGCACCGCATAGGTTGAAAACTTGACATTGTGTGAGGTATCAAAATTGTCTATGGCTTTGATTAATCCAATACAGCCCACCTGAAAAAGATCGTCTGCATTTTCACCTCTGTTTCCAAACCTTTGTATGACACTTAATACCAATCTTAAATTTCCCTGGATAAACTCTTCACGCGCGCCCATATCACCCTGTTTGATTCTCTTGAAAAGCTCATCCATTTTACTGCTGGAGAGCAGTGGTAGCCGTGATGTATTGACACCGCAAATTTCAACCTTGTTCATAAATCAACACACCTTTCCTTAACTGTCATCTAATCTCTATAGATAACATTCTTGTCTCGGGAGGTGTGTTTTATTCTGCCCGGCTATATATATATATTTAAAAAAGGCCTTGACAAGCGGCTTTTAGCCATCAATATTCTCCTTCAGCCGGAATGAGAGAATGCTTGTTTTGATACATAAAAGGATTCCCTGCAGCCATTTAAAAACAGCTGCAGGGAATTTGGAAGGTGTATTCAACAAAGAAATTCAAGTACTTGTGAAAGAATTAGCCAACTTTTGGTTGTTCCTGCTTAATTGAAGCAAGCTCTTCATCAGCTTCCTGTTTATCCAAGGTAATTGAAAGAGCATGCTGATTGCTGATGTACATATTTATGAGACCAATCATGATGACAATAGATGAAACTTTGATGACAATAGGAAAATATTGCTTATGAATAAATACGGCTAATGATGTAGCACTCTCACCGCCAATTATTAAGGCCGCCAGAAATCCAAAGAATGCCAATCCGCCGGCTATCAGCACAACATAGATGCCCCAGCCGAAAACCGTGTTTAGGACTTCTACAATTTTACTTTTCTTCACCATATCACCCTCCTACACTAATCCCCAAATAGGAAGTATTCCTAGCATCACAATAACCGATAGTGCATAGTGAAGTCCGACCCACACAAGACAGTTCTTTGTGGTCTCTTTCATGCCCGAACCTGCTATGCCCATTGCGGTATACATGCACAATGCCAGCGGAGGTGTCATACCCTCCATGGCTCCGGTAATTACCGGCAGCATGCCGGCAATCAAAAACGGATTGGCTCCGGCACCGGCCATAATAGCAACAATAGCACCTCCGAAAATAGCTGTCTGAGATGAGCCGGGCAGTACCATGCCAAGAAGAGCGCAGAATAATGGAATAAAGAAAGCCAGTACCCATAAAGGAAGTCCCCAGTCGCTGATAAAATTGCCGATGTTGGTACCGAAATCCAGTACGTTAAACAAATTGCTGATTGAATAAGCAAAAAAGATTGTCGCACAAACCGGAACGATACTTTTAACTTGGCCGGCAAACATGGTTGCAATGGCCTTAGGAGATGTTTCTGAATTTTTCCTGCCGATTAATAATGCATAGAGAGCTGCAAGCCCGGGAGTGAAAAGCAGTATGCAGCTGGAAAGATTACTTGCGCCTTTGCCAAGCTGGGCTGTAAAAAAGGTGGCCTTTAGCTGAGCATCCAGGAAGAAGGGCAAGAATATAATTACAGGAAGTAAAAGTGCCCTCCAGCCTT
>ENA-UOOK01003148-UOOK01003148.1-fermentation-metagenome-genome-assembly--contig:-NODE-3148-length-19137-cov-3.842627_pt1 | contig 19137 bp, 18 predicted proteins | sample MGYA00245777_ERZ724023 | MGnify/ENA primary metagenome ERZ724023 (study PRJEB28704, sample SAMN03018312) | fermentation metagenome | biome: anthropogenic terrestrial biome; feature: soil; material...
GTACAATGATTGAAACCATTGGCCTCTCCAAAAACATTCACCACTTTCATTCCGCCAAACATAGGCGTAAAATAACTAGGTTCTCCCTATATATTCCCGTTCCTGCTTCTTAGGAAATTTAAAAATCCCTACGTACCGACTTAAATTTCCCGTTTTTCTCTTTGGGGATATGACTCACATACTCAGGATAAACCTGTAATTCATTATTTAGCAGCATCCTTATCCTAGCCAAAATATTCTCTTCATCGATCTGTGTATAATTAGAATCTTTTACAATACGTACTGTAAGTTTATCAGGGGCATTCTGCACTAATTGGGATGCAATCACACTGTTCATTTCTTCCCAATATAAAAGCCAATAAATACGTTTGCCAGAAGGCGTAAGAATATAATCGTTCTTTCGACCAACCAATCTCTTAAATACAGGAAACGGCAGCCCGCAGGTGCAGTTCATTCCGGAATCCAACTCGATTAGGTCCCCTATTTGATACCTAATTAGCGGCATTGTTTCATTGAATAGCGACGTAGCAATTACTTCGCCCACCCCATTTGTGACGGCTCGTCCGGAAGAATCTAATACTTCAACAATACTATAATCATTGTGTATATGGAAATGCCCAAAGGGACATTTATGAGCAAATATCATCTTTTCTGAGCAACCGTATTGATCGGTAACATGACACTGAAATGCCTTTTCAATAACTGACTGGTGTTCTGGGAGTAAACTTTCACTAGATGTAATTATCGAAGATGGGCGCAGACGCGGCAAACCATGATCCAAAATATAGCGCCCGATCTCATACAGACTAGTAGGGTAACTTACTATCTCTTCTGGGTCAATCTGAATGATTTTTTGGCAATAAAGATCGATGGTCTCAGATGCAAGGTGATAATTCGAAAAATGCCAATTGTTTTCTGATAGATCATAGCGCCAAAAAGGAGGGGTTTTCTTAGCAGGATCCATGATAATTCTTCTATTAAATGTAATGCGCCGCATACCGGGGCGGACCCCGTTTATATCGCGCAGACGCTGAAAATAGCTATAATGGCGGCGCAAATCCTCCTTTGTGCCATAAATAGTCATTGCGGATCCAGTCGAACCACTGGTTGTCTCACTCATTAGCCGATTGGCCGGTATATCGTCAGCGACAAAACGCCAGGGATCCCGCCGTAATTCATCGCGACTGATAATAGGCAGAAGTTTTAAATCCGCTATTGAACGAAAATCTGCCACAGTGAGATGTTCACGTTTAAAATACTCCCGATAAAATGGAGTGTGTAACGCCGCTCGACTAATAATCTTTTTCAACTGCTCAAAACGATAATTTTCCAGTTCTTCCGGAGTCTTAGTCAAGTTTGAGTTAATAATGCTCCTAAAACCGGGATCTGCGTGCCAATAGCGATCCATGTGAAGTTTGAACCCATAAGCACTAACTGCGACATTTTGCAGCCAGGCTGGGAGTGAAAGATAAGTATTTGTCAAGCCCATAAGATCACCTCAATAGTTGTGAATAGTATCTGGATGAATATAAGCTTTGGGCTTAAGCAGTCGGCGAGCGATAAACCCAGCTACATCCTGAATCGCATACCATGGATGTTTCAAGACGTAACGAAAAAAGTGGATTCTTTCGGCAGAACGTACTGTCTCCAGCCCAGCTTCTATTTGCGCTTTCCCTGCAACCGGCAGCGTATCTGCATTGTTCAGACCATTACTCAAGCAATTCACATGAGATAAAACAGAACGTAGGTTAGATCCTTCAAGAGGACGAGGGAAATACCTTTCATCTGCGCTGACGGGAATTATATCATAAGTAAAGCCTGATTCATGAGGATTAGCCTTTACGGAAAGAATCATGCCTGTGCGAGTCAGACTACTGTAAGAATCAAACAGAAAGTTGCCAAGGCTGTAGACAATCAAACGCTTGCGATATACCTCTATGCCTTGGTAGGTGTGTGAATGATGCCCTATTATAATATCGGCTCCCTGGTCAATCATTTGATGGGATAAATTAATTTGATCTTCGGAAGGATGATGCACAAACTCATCACCCCAATGCAACGACACAATCAGTATGTCGCAGCGTTCCCTCAGGGAAGCGATGTCTCTGATAAGTCGTTCCTTAGTTCCGAAAGCATAGAGTAATGACCCTCTGTAAAAACGCTCCGGACGGCACGAATATCCCAACATCCCAATACGGGTTTTGCCGAAAAGAACTATTGGGAGGGAGGCCCCATCATCGCCCCCAATAGATCCCACAACCGATATACCCTGTTCTTCCAGTACTGCGAGTGTTTCTTTAAAGCAGGCAGATCCATGCTGAAGAATGTGGTTATTGGCTATGTTAAGAACATTAAAACCCGCATCTTTAAGGCGGCAGGCAAATGGCGGATCTCCTCTCATAACTGCAGATGATACCAGCCAGGGACGTTCCCCTGCAGAACTCAAGACGCATTCCAAATTGCCAAAGACCAAATCGTGGCCTTGCAGCAACGGCTTCACACGCTCAAAAGGATCCATACCACACCGCAAAGGTCGTCTTAATCCGCCGCCGGTATTAAAAAAGCTGTCGCCAGGCATGATATCTCCTACAAAAGCCAGCCGAATAAATTCATTTGTCATGCGCCCACCCCCTTCCGTGGCCGATAGTTGGCAGGAACACCATAAGCAAAGGAATTATCGGATATGTCTTTGGTGACTGCCGCATTGGCAGCTACTACCACACCGTCTCCAATTGTAACTCCGCCACAAACTGTAACATGACTGCTTATCCAACTTCCGTTACCAATCTTGGTCGGCAGACTAACTACATCCCCATAGCGCACAGAGTCACCACTTAAAGTATGTTTTCCGCTGGTTATAAGCGCCATGGGGCTGATGATCACTTCGTCGCCGATAATCAGACCTCCGCCGCCGCCAATCCACGCATTATGGGCAATATATACATTTTTGCCTATTTCAATATTTTGTGGTTGTATAAAGATCACTCCTGAAGCAACCTGAAAGTTGTGTCCGCATTTTTTAAAGAACGGGCGCAATAGAAAACCTCTGATAAAATTGCCTGGCGTGGAATTAGGAATCAGCCCAGTAATTAAGTAGATCAAATGCATTGGTATAGAATAGACCGCAAAATGGAAAATTTGGGACAGTATGCGTTTCATCAAGAATTTCCCCCACCTTGAGAGTAGTCGCTTATAATCTCAAACACTTGCCGGACATGCTGTTCTAATGTATTTTGCCGTGCTGTCTGATATCCGCCTTCTGTAATTCGGGCACGTAAAGCCTGATCTATGGCAATACGGGCTACAGCAGCGACTATGGCCTCAGAATCTTTTGGCTCAATCAGCAGTCCATTTCCGCCATCCTCTATGGTAAATGGAATCCCGCCTACCCTGGTAGCTATTACCGGAAGGCCATTAGCCATAGCTTCCAATAATACTCGGGGAGTCCCTTCGGAAACGGAGGGCAAGACAAATATGTCTGCCTGTTGGTATAAAGCACTAAGGCGATCTCCCATCGGAATGTAGCCAAGAAAATTAACGCGATCTTGCAGGTCCAGACTTGTAACCAAATCTCTTAGTTCGGCTTCTATTTCGCCATTACCTACAATATCCAAAACGGTTTTTTTACCCACAGCGCGGTCTACTGCCGGAACAGAGTTGATTAGGTATTCCAAACCTTTTTCGTGTCTGAGAAAGCCTACGTAAATCAGCCTCAGGATCGAAGCATTGCAGCATGCGGAATCACGGATAAAAATTTCATCTTCTTTGAAAGTACTAGTGCGGATTTCTGTCACTTTGTGACTACAACCCGTATAAAAACGTCTCATATCTTTGCCGTTAGCCAGAGTATGGTTAGCATATCTGATCATATAGCGCAGCGCCCGCTCAGCCCAGGCTAAGTAAACCTGGGCAGCAATGCGGGCAAATGTATTAAATTTACTGCCTTTCTCAACCACTTTGCGAGTGTCGCCCACCAGATGCATGAAGGCCGGCAGACGACGGCGCTTAGCCAAATTAAAAGCATACAGGCTATAGGGTGAGGGATAACGAATATATAGCCGCTCCCATTCATGAGTATACTTGCGTAAAGTCTGACGGGCTTCTTTGGCATAGCGTAGAGATGAAATGATTGAATTGTAAGGCGGCATCCCCTGAAGAACGATTTTACTTGATTGCAGGCTATACTCATCTTTAGGAACGGTCAACTCTCTGACGGGTGCACAAAGATAGACAGTATCATACTTTTTACTCAGTTCATCCACAAAACGCCCAAATGCGCCGATACAAAATATACGGTTTTCAAATCGCTCCATCGTCATGCTATAGAAAACGGTAATTGAATTCATCACTTTTCTCTCCCGTTACATACATCAGCGAACAAAGTGTAGTCAATAGATTCTTTAACTCAACGTTATCCTTTTCGCCGAATCAAATTCTTTACAAATTGCAGCTCTTCCGCTTTAAAAATATAAAGCACTAATACATAGACCAAGACTCCAACGGCAACTGTTACAGCCATTCGAACCGTCTGCATTAAAAAGGATGTTCCCTGCACTAGATGTTCTAACCCTATATAAGAAAAATGTACGGCTGCTGCCATCAACAGCGCGGCAATAATGGTGATTTTAAGCGATTTAATAATGGATTTTCCATGCACCGATCCAATCTTCCTTCTCAGCCGGAATAACAACATCGCCGCACTTACCATTCCCGAAAGTGAAGTCGAAAGAGTTACTCCAACTAATCCAAGCCTCGGTACGCTTAGGATCATGATCATGATGTTAATTGATACGCTGAAGATACTATTAATCATTGGCGTTTTCGTGTCTTCTATGGCGTAAAAAACACGGGACACAATTTCCCGAATACTATATGCCACAAGCCCCAGCGATAGGTAAAGTAATGCTGTGGCTGTTAGTTCTGTGGCAGCCGAATCAAAGGCCCCGCGCTCGAAAACTAATTTGACAATCGGGCACCGAAGCACGATCATTCCGACTGACATAGGCATAATCAAACAGTTACTGCCACGGATCGCCGTAAGCATAGCGTCTTTTAAAGCTGACATTTGCTTTACGGCGGCAGCCTGAGCCATAATTGGAAGAGAAACAGTGACCACCGCCGTTGTGACAATCGAAAATACCAGACCGGTCAGCCGGTTGGCATAACCCAAAGCAGCAATTGAACCATCCGGTAAGCCGGAGGCAAAAATGCGGTCGAAAATGGTGTTTATCTGCAGAACCAGACTCCCGGCAAAAACTGGCAAGACCAAACGCACTACCCGCCGGACATCCGGATCAGGAAACTCCAATTTTGGAGCGACCACGAGCTTCTTTTTTAAGCAAAATGGCAGTTGAAACAAAAACTGTGCCACAAAAGAAGCAACCGAGCCAAATGCCAGGGCGTATATTCCGTGTTGCTCTGAAAACAATAGCACAACGACAATGATCATCAGGTTTGATGGAAAACCTACTAATGCAGGAATAATCAATGACCTGTTCGCCTGCAAAAAACCGGTCAGAAAGCCATTGGACATTGCCACAGCGCCACCAATTAGCAATATCCTGGAAAGGTTCGCGGTAATTGCCAATTTTTCCGGGGAAAACTTAGGGGCCAAAATTATAGCAATCTGCGGGGCAAGTATTATTCCGAGCAAGCTAAGTAAAACACCTGTAAACCCCGTTACCGTAAAGAGTCTTTGACTGAGTCCTAGCGCTTCATCCAAACCGTTATTCTCTTTTTTGTTAATGAAGGTTGGGATGAACGTATTCGTAATAGCTGCCGCTAGACCGGCCAGCAAAATAACTGGAATGTTATTAGCAATATTGAAAGCATCCATATGAGCGGTTGCGCCGTAACAATTTGCCAAAACAACTTCACGCAGGAAACCCATCAATTTACTGAGAATGCCTATCAGCATTAAAGCGCTCACCAATTTGGTGGTCTGCGTCTCAGCGTTTGTAGGTGATAGTGTCATAAATTCTCTCCTAAATTGCATTGTAAGAATGAGAGCCCTGAATTTGCCCTTCTCCATTCCTGACGACTCCCTGAATCAAGGCAAATACAAACCAAATAAGCGGCGTTTGGATCGCGTTAATAAACAGCAAATATACTATGGGAATCAGTAGGGTGACAACGGCACCAAGATGGCTACCGTTTTTTGCTCTTGCCCGCAAAATCCTTCCAAGCATTGCAAGGACGAAGCCAGCCAACAAGATTAAACCCGTCAGGCCTTGTTCCACTAATATCTGAATGTAATCGTTGTGCGAAAGATATCGCATGCCCATCCATATGGAATTGGCATAAAAGGCATTGATCCCGTGGCCGAAAAAAGGACGTTCTGCAAAAAGATCTAATCCTAAGGAAAGCAAGTATTTACGTGCGCCTACTGAGCCTGAATCATATGAACGAGTTATCGCATCAAAAACCTGCAGCCGTTCGACAAGTGCCTCCTTTTCTTCGGGAGGAGAAGAAATAATTACTATTGCCGGTACTAACACTACTATAAGAGTTAACAAGAAGATCTTAATCATCAGCGGCCTGGAAATGCGAATTTGCTTATACCAGAGTTTAAGGCACCAGTAAAAACCGGTCGCCAGCAAAACCGCCACAAGTGCACCGCGGGACTGAGTATAGACAATCGCAAGGAAAATGATGAGCCGAATCCAGATCAACTGTTTTGGACGCTTAATGTTCATTAAATAAGTAATCCCGTAAAGATTCGCCAGGTAGAATGCGAGTTGATTCTTACCAGCTCCGGAGGCACTATTAAGAAAATTGGCGGTGAGAAAAGGCGAGTGCCAGATGAAGATGTTGATAAAAACTAGCGCCGCAGTGAAGATAGTGCCGGATACTACAACCATTCTGATGAGTTTCTCAGGTTCGGTTCCAAGCCATTCCTTAGAACTATCCAGAGCAAGCAAGAAAATCATCATACCCAATGTCAGCTTTAGCAACGGCTTAAAAGAATCCAATTGGGCGTTTGGAAAGGCTGAAAACCAGTTCAAAGCTATGAATAGTATCAAGAAGAACTCCGGCCATCCTAATTTTATTTGATGGCAATTGATCCAAGCTTTGATGCTCCGCACTGCAACAACAAGAGTCATCATAATCGTTGCCGGAAGGCCATCTCCAAGCTGGACGCCCCATGAGGCTGTTACCAGGCCTAATAAAAGCAAGCGCGAACGATCGCTTGCGAAGACGGCGATAACGACAACTACCGCTCCGAGAGCAGCCGCCATAATGGCTGGATTTGTGAAGCATAGCAACAAAGCGGCCGCAATCCCGCCTGCTATTGCCATAACTAATTGCTTATCTATTTGCCAATGATTCGCCCGGATTTGCAATGGCCGGCAAACTCCCTTCAAGAAGAAATGCAGTTTTCATTTGGTGTTCTTAGAAGATTTCGGGGCGTCAGAATAGCCATTTCTGTATTTGATGATTTTGGCAGGAATACCGCCTGCTATTGCCATCGGGGGAACACTCTTTGTTACGACCGCACCAGCAGCCACAATTGCGCCTGCCCCGATGTTCACCCCCGGAAGAATGATTGCCCGGGCGCCAACCCAAGCCCCTCTTTGAATGGTTATCGGCTGAGCCTCGTCGTATCCTTGATCCATAATGGGAATATCAGGGTCATCATGCCGATGATTTATATCCATGATAATCACGTCTGGTCCCATCAGAACGTCATCCTCAATATTCAATTCTGCAGTACATGATATTCGGCAATTAATGCCTAATTGTGAACGGGTTCCCAGATGAATATTGCTACCTCTCCCAAAAACTACGCCCGTACGTATCTTAGCACCCTTACCTATCGATCCAAAAAATCTTTTGGCAAGGGCAACTCTAATAGTATTGCCGCCGATCCGATCCGGTGTGTTTTGAAAAACCCTAAAAAGCACGCGTGCGAGTCTTTGCATCAACCACAGCCCCCCCGTCTTCAAATGGATCTTGCGGTACTTGTAGATCCATCCTGAATACGTTTTTCTCCAATGGCAGCCACTCCTAAGCCGATAAAAAAGCCAGCGACTAAAGCAATTGCTGTGTTAAGCAGCCTGCGGGGCGTAGCCGGAATAATCGGCAAATATGCGTGATCTATGATCTGAACGTCGCCCTTTCCAAGAGTACTGGATATTTTTAACTCAGCCTCTTTCTGTTCAAGCAATACACTGATCTGTTCAGACGAAGTCTTCCTTCGCAATAACCGGCTCAAATCGAGCTCAGTGTTAGGCAAGGTGGATAAGTTTCTTTCAAGACCTGCAGCGTATTCCTCAAGAGCCTTGAGGCCAGCTTCGGTAGCAGTCAACTCGTTCTGAATGGCTATTGCCTGTGTAATCATTGATTGTCTTACCGGGTTGTTTATTACTGTCTGGCTATTTACAATCTGGACGGTCATTTCCTGAAGTTCTGCCTGTGTAGCCTCAATTCCGTGCCGAATGGCCACTACAGATGGATGTGCATCGGTGAATTGTTGAAGAAGGGTCGATAGCTCAATTTGCTGTTGGATCAGCTTTTGCTGTAGAGAAGTATAGATGGGATTATTTGTAACAACTTGCGATGATACGACCGTTTTTTCCTGTTCAGTCAAATCGTTATTAATCTTCTGCAGACTTGCCTTGCCTTCTACCATGGCAACATTTGCTGACGCTATTTGACTGTCGATTTGAGCCAGACGGTTCAAGACTGCCCGCGTAGATTCATTAGGCAAATAAATTTTTTCATTCTTTTGAAGTGTGTTAATTTCGCTTTCCAAAGTCGCCAATTTGGCTCTTTCTGTCGCTAATTGACTCTGCACAATCTGAAGCGATTCCAGCGCGTCTCCTTGCTCGCCGGTGACAGCCCTCTTTTCCAGATTAGTGGCTAACCCATTTGCTACATCCATTGCTTCCTTAGGATCCTTAGCCCGGAATTGGATCTCTACTACATTGGTGCCAATTACAGGTTCAATCTTTAACGCTTTCTTCATTTTTCCGAATTCTTTTGAGTTTGGTTCACTCGGAAGCCCAAGCTGTTTCGCAGTTTCATGTAGAATTGTCCAGCCTTTCAATATTTCCGCATAATCGTTGGAAAGGCCAGCACTGCCTCCGCCTATTAATGCTAACATTGGATCCGATAAGGAAAACCCGCTTGATCCGCCCTTTACAAGCAGGCGTACTCGTGCCTCATAGGTTTTTGGAATGATTGAACTGATAACAAATGCAACCAATCCCGCTATTAAAGCCACCACCAAAATAACGCCCAGTTTTTTTCTTAGTAACATGATTAAATCCATGCTTTTTCCCCTCACATGCATATAGCGATAATGAAATCAGCGCAATCAATTTTATGCTTGTTCTTCAGATTCTTCACCAGCGGCAGCGGCTTCATCCTGAAGGATGTCGATTTTCGCTTCATGATAATCGGAAATAAGCTCCTTAAAAAGACTGCGGATGTTTGCAGGAGTTACCTGCCCTTCATGCTCAAATTTATCAAGAAGTTTTAAAAGCCCGGGGTTTAGCCCGTTCTGAATAGTAGCTATAAAAATACGTTCATGGCGGGTGGCCGAAGCGCCCTCTTCAGCAGACAACAATTCTTCAAACAATTTTTCGCCTGCGCGAACGCCGGTAAACACGATCGGAATATCTTTTCCAGGAATGAGGCCCGACAGACGAATCAGGTTTTCAGCAAGCTCCACAATCCGCACGGGTTCCCCCATATCCAGAACAAACACTTCACCGCCATTACCCATTGCTCCTGCCTGAATAACTAATTGAGCAGCCTCGGGAATGGTCATGAAATACCTTTTCATATCCGGATGCGTGATCGTAATCGGGCCACCCCGCTCAATCTGGCGTTTAAAGAGCGGCACCACGCTACCGCGACTGCCAAGGACATTTCCGAACCTGACGGCCACGAATTTGGTGGCACTTTCTTCGCTTAAAGCGCGAATAATCATTTCTGCAACGCGTTTTGTGGCTCCCATAACGCTCGATGGTTTGATAGCCTTATCGGTGGAAATCATGACAAAACGCTCGCAACGATGCTCATGGGCTTCCACCGCAACATTGCGTGTTCCCAAAATATTATTCTTAAATGCCTCTTCCGGCCAATCCTCCATCAGCGGGACATGCTTATGCGCCGCCGCATGGAATACAACATCCGGTTTCAAGCACTCAAATACATGGTCAATTCTGGCGCGGTCACGCACAGAACCAATAATGACCTCCATATCAAGTGCTGGGAAACGGCGTTTAAGCTCATTCTGAAGCGCATAGGCATTATTTTCATAGATTTCGAGAACGACAAGCTTTTTCGGATGGAAGCAGGCAATCTGGCGGCAAAGCTCGCTGCCAATGGAACCGCCTCCGCCTGTTACAATAATCGTGCGGTTTTCCAGATATCCGCTGATTGCCTTAGTATCTAACTTTATCTCATCCCGCCCAAGTAGGTCCTGGATATTTACATCGCGGACACGGAGAGGATCTGTACTGCCATCCAAAATCTCATACAGAGCAGGAACCGTTTTTAACTTGCAGTCCGTTTTGTAGCAGATGTTGATGAGGTCACGTCGGTCTGACTGCTTTGCAGTAGAAATAGCAAGGATAATTTCATCAATACGGTATCTCGCAGCCATTCTGGGAATACTTTCCCTTCCACCAACCACTTTGACTCCATGGATACGAGTACCCCTCTTTTTCCGGTCATCATCAATCGCAATAACCGGGATACCCTTCGATTGCGGAGAACTTTTCATGTCTTTAATGACCATGGAGCCAATTTCTCCTGCACCAATGATCATCACACGTCTGGCTTCCCCGCTTTCTCCGCGTTTGACCTGGCGTCTGCGCTTACGCTGACGGGCAAACCGAATTGAAAATCTGGAACCTCCAACAAGGAAAATAATAAGCAGCCATCCAACTGCATAAACGGCAATAGGAAAGCGCTGAATCCTTGCCCCATAGGAATCCACCAGCGTATTTGGAAAAACCGTGTAGCCCAAAGCTGTTACAATCAGACAGGCTGTCGACGTACCATAAAATATCTGGAGAAGTTCATCCAGGCTTGCAAACTCCCACATGGTACTGTAAAAACGGAATAGCGAAAAAACAGCAAGGCAGATGAGCGTAATCCATGGGATACTCACACGGAACGAATCGACATAGTAAAAGGGAATCCGGCGATCCGGCAAAAAGCGGAATACAAATGCAAACCAGTAGCTGAAAAAAACGCAAAGTGCATCAATGATTACTTTGGGAATAAGGTTGCGAAGTCTTATTTTTCTATTAAGCATAAATAATTACTCCAATTCGCAGCAATACAACTAGAAGTATAGCACAAATTAGAGGCAGAATAAAGGAAGATTCCATGAGAAATTCGGCTACAGCAAAAAGGTTTCAGAAAAAAGGAGCAGCCTTGCAGCAGGCTGCTCCATAACTGTACAACAGGTAGCATTAAAAAACTTATTTTTTGGGTTCTCTGTCCTTCTTGCTGTCTTCTTTTTCTTCTACAGGGACTTCTTCCCCGCTGTTTTCTTCCGTGTCCCTTTGTTCTTCATCAAAATCGAACTCAAGGGTTTCACCACAATTAGGGCACTCCATCTGACCTTCCTTTATAAGATCCTCCGAGACACAGACAGTCTCATGGCAGTTAGGGCAAGTCACTTCATAGTAGCAGCCGTCGCCATCATTTTCGGCATCATCACAGCTGTCCCCTTCGTCGTCTGAGCCGTTCTCCTCTGCATCATCTTCATCGTAGAAGTCATCTTCCAAAGTCCCAAGGTCTTCGTCGACCGCATCCAGTTGGTCAGCCATATCATTCACATTGTCTTCCAACTCAGACATAGAAAATGCCATATCATCAAGCAGGTCGATGATTGCATTGATAACTTTTACTTCCTTTTTGTTCTCATCCAGTTCAAGCCCTTCCGCCAGACCACGAATGTAAGATACCCGTTCTGTGTTCTTCATGAAAGTGCCTCTCTTTCTTTATTTCATTTCCAATGCAAAATTAGTATCGGTCAGGCGCGTTCCATATATTCGCCCGTCCGGGTATCAATGCGGATTTTTTCTCCCTCGTTAATAAACAGTGGAACCTTGATTTCTGCGCCGGTTTCTACCGTTGCAGGCTTTGTTGCATTTGTTGCAGTGTCACCCTTAAAGCCCGGGTCAGTCTTTGTAACAGTGAGCTCGACAAAATTTGGCGGCTCAACTCCAAACACATTGCCCTTGTAAGAAAGAATTTTACAGTTCATATTTTCTTTGACAAACTGGAAGTTTATCCCCAGAATGGATTTGCTGATTGGAATCTGCTCAAATGTATCGGGGTCCATGAAATAATACAGGTCCCCGTCATTGTAGAGGTACTGCATTTCCTTTCTTTCAATAAATGCTGTTGGGAATTTGTCATTTGGGTTAAAGGTACGCTCGGTCACGGCGCCAGTAATCACGTTGCGGATTTTTGTACGAACAAAAGCCGCACCCTTTCCAGGTTTTACATGCTGAAACTCAATGATGGAATAAACACTTCCATCCATTTCAAACGTAGCACCGTTCCGGAAATCTCCTGCTGATATCATTGGTTGAAACCTCCGTTTATTACCAATTCAGTCTTCCGTACAAATAGTTTATAATATTTCCAGCATTTTTGCAAGTAAAAGCCAGAAATAGTTTACAGAGGGCCGTTCTGCACTCAAACTAACCCTTTCAGGGCAGAAAGGGCAAGAAAATAACTGTTCTTCCCAAACCCGGAAATTTGTCCAGCACAGACTGGAGCAATCACACTTTCATGCCGAAACTGCTCACGCGCATAGATATTGCTCATATGCACCTCAACGAATGGAATCTTAACCGAAGCAATTGCATCGCGAAGGGCATAACTGTAATGAGTCAATGCCCCTGCGTTAATCACGGCTCCGTCATATACTCCGCGGGCTGCATGGATTTTGTCGATCAGGCTGCCCTCATGGTTCGATTGATAAATGTCACAGCCAAATTGAAGAGAGGCAGCATATTTTTGAATCTGTTGCTGAATGCTTTCAGCTGTTTCTAGGCCATAAACATCCTGTTCTCGGATGCCAACCATATTGAGATTTGGGCCGAGCAAGACCAATATTTTCTTATTGCCTGCCACAGTCCTTCACATCCTTTCTGTAAACCGGCAAGTTTGTTGTTTCCGTATTCTTCCCCGAACCGGCTTTTCCAGCTTTCTTCGGATCTGGAAGGAAAGCGAACTCTCCTGGAAAATCGGATCGGTCAAAATAGACTTCATGCCTGCAAGATTGGCTCCAAGAATATCTGTGTAAATCTGATCGCCAACTACAGCCGTTTCTCCTCTCCCTGCCCCAAGCCGCTGTGCAGCATGAAGGAACGCACCAGGGAGGGGTTTCAAGGATGCTGGAGAAAATGGAAGTCCATACTGTTCAGCAAATGGCTGTACCCGTTCTTCCGAATTGTTGGACATAAGGATAATCCGCAAACTGGCAGTCCGTAGTCTTCTAGACCACTCCAGTGTTCCCGGAAGCGGAGTTTGTGATTCAGGAAGCGCAAGGGTATTGTCAATGTCAACCAGTAAAGCCTTAACATGCATTTTCCGCAAGATATTCAAAGTAATATCTGTTACCCTGTGAACAGAAGCAGTTGGGAAAAGCAGCGGCAATCTTCAGGGCACCCCCATTTCCCTCGGTGAAATCCAAAAAAAGCGGGCATACGCCCGCTTTTATACGACAATCTTTTGATTGATCTTACCTGTACCTGCGCTTACGTGCAGCTTCTGACTTTTTCTTACGTCTTACAGAAGGCTTTTCATAAGCTTCCCTTTTGCGGACTTCAGCAATAACGCCAGCCCTGGCACACTGTTTCTTAAAGCGTCTTAAGGCGCTGTCCAGGGATTCGTTCTCTTTCACTCTGATCTCAGCCATTTATCTTCCCTCCCATCCGCCAAAAGGCAGGGGTTATTAGCAAGCTATCCAAAAGTAAAAAGCTATGCTACATAACATGATTATACTGATATATCGCACATCTGTCAAGTTTATTTTCCGGGAAAGAGTAAATTTAGATATATCAAGCCTATTTATTCTTCCATCACTTTATGATAAAATGCAGCAATAGCAAAAATATCCGAAGCTGCAACCTGTTCAGCTTCGGATATTGATTGCCCTGCTTTAAAATGAAAGAACACTCTGAAGCAGAAAATATTATTTACTCAATAATCTTCGTAACAACGCCAGAACCAACTGTATGGCCGCCTTCGCGGATAGCAAAGCGGAGCCCTTCCTCCATAGCAATCGGGGTAATCAGTTCAACGTTCATCTCAACATTATCACCCGGCATGCACATCTCAGTGCCTTCCGGCAGTGTGATAACGCCCGTCACGTCCGTTGTACGGAAATAGAACTGCGGACGATAGTTGCTGAAGAAAGGTGTATGGCGCCCGCCCTCTTCTTTTGTCAAGATATACACCTTGCCAATAAACTTGGTATGCGGATGAACAGAATCCGGCTTAGCAAGGACCTGACCGCGCTGAACTTCTTCTCTCTGAATACCACGGAGCAGAACACCGATATTATCACCGGCCTCAGCAAAATCAAGAGTCTTGCGGAACATTTCAAGCCCTGTAATAACAGACTTCTTCTTTTCTGTAGTCAGGCCAACAATTTCGACTTCATCGCCGATCTTTGCTTTGCCACGCTCAACTCTGCCAGTTGCAACGGTCCCACGGCCACTAATGGTCATGACATCCTCTACCGGCATCAGGAAGGGCAGCTCATCGTTGCGCTTCGGGGTTGGAATAAAATTATCAACAGCATCCATCAAATCAAAAATGCACTTGTATTCCGGTGCATTTGGATCAGTGGATTTGGACTCGAGAGCTTTCAGAGCGGAACCACGGATAATTGGTGTCTTGTCGCCTGGGAAGCCATACTCATTAAGCAGGTCACGAATTTCAACTTCAACAAGGTCCAGCAGTTCGGGGTCATCAACCTGGTCAACCTTGTTCAGGTTGTAACGCTCATCGCCGCGTTTTATTCTTCTGTGATGTGGTTAACCCGATCGGATCCCTTTGAAGCCCGACCTTACTGGATGGTCGCTTTCTCCTCCATTGCCATCCAAAGCGCTCTCAACGGACATCCGGAATCCAGCCGGGTTTGGGGCTTAGCGCTCTTGCTTTCCGGCAGCTTACTCTTTCTCTTCAATCCACCAATTCGGCGAATTCGCTATTTGCCAATGCTTGGCTTGCTTGGTTTCATTGGTTTGCCGTACACCTTCGCCGCCTCGGGTTGGGTTGGGCTGCTCTCTGATTCGCCTGATTTCACTTCTGTGGTCATGATCCTCACCCACGCCTTCATGGTCTTGGGCTATATCCGCTTTATTGTTGAAGCAGACAGTTCAGTTACAGGCTTGGAAAAATATGCCCGGATCACCTTTCCACTCGGTTTGGTCATCCTTATCCAAACAATTTTGGTTTTGGGCTTAATTGGATGGCCAGGAGTGTTGACCGCAGGCAACCTCTACGGCTCGTTGAGCAGTCTTGCGCTGGTGGGTATCGGGTTTTTCATCAGCTGGCGGTTCGGATTCCACCTGCAAGCCGATGCTCAACCGCCAGGCTTCCCGCTTTATCGTTTATTGACAACAATCCTCGGTTTTTTCCGAAAGGTGTTGAGCCTCTCCTGGGTTTCTGCACTCGTCCGGCGGGCTTACGATTCTCTCTCCGGTCTTGCCCTGTTTTTTAACCAAATTTTCGAGGGAGATGGCGGCATTTTGTGGTCAGTAGTCTTCCTGCTGGTGCTGTCAATTTTCTTCCTTTCGGCTGGGGGCAGCTAATGGACGAATTCCTTCAATCCCTGCCGATTTATATCGCGCTCGCCACCGCAATGCTTAACCTTGTTCGCCGCCAGTGGACGCTCAACCTGATCTCGCTTGCCGTGCTTTTCATCTCGATTATTCCGCCGCTCCTGCGAATACTCCCCACGCCACTTGCCTTAATCCTCCCATTTACCGGATTGATGGTCACCCTGATTCTCTATCTTACGCTGCTAAACGTCGGTGGTATTGAGCGCATTCACTTTTTCCGTCGACCGACCAGCGGCGAGGTCTTTCGGGCATTGGTCGGAGCCTTCCAAATTACCATTTTGCGCGTCTTCCTCCTGACCATCCAGCAAGCGATCTTTCCCCAGGTTTCATTGAACCATCTTTTCCTCAGTCTCGGGTTGGTTTTGGTCGGCTTGCTCCAGCTCGGGACAATCCAGGAACCTTTTTATCTCGCCATTGGCATTCTGACCTTCCTGTCAGGCTCTCAATTGCTAATTAGCGCACTGGAGTTTTCTTACTTATTGGAAGCCTTATTCGTGGCAGTCAATCTTCTGCTTGCAATCGTCGGCGCCTTCTTTATCGTAAAAAACGAAGAGAGCAAACAGCATGAATAACACAGTTCTGATTTGGTTCGCGTTGCCATTGCTGCTTGGGTTAGCCTTAGTAACCATCCAGCGTTTCCGCCGCCTCTCAGCCTTTTTAGCAACGATAATACCCTTACTCCTCGCTGGGTCTGCCATGGTCTTCTCGGGCGGTCTCACCTTACAGATTATTGGTCGGGTTTTCACGCTTTCGGATAATTTTCAGATTTTCGGACGCACCCTTCAAATCACAGCCGATCAACTTCGAATACTCGCTCTGCTTTACTTTCTTTGCTTTCTCTGGAACTTAACTTCTGGCATGTTTGACGTAGGTCGCTGGTTCAATAGCCTCTCGCTGGTGATTACAGCGCTTTGGGGCGCGGTCCAGTTCATCAGCCCTTTCTTGTATTCTGCTGTGGTAATCGAGTTAATTGCCTTAATCAGTACGCCTCTGCTTTCTCCCCGCGGAACACCGGCAAAAAATGGCGTTATCCGCTTCCTCAGCATGCAAACTTTGGCGCTGCCGCTGATTCTTCTGAGCGGTTGGATGGTCTCGGGTATTGAGACCTCACCTTCAGCTGAAGCCCTCGTGCTGCGTGGTTCATTGTTGGTCATCGCCGGCTTCTCGCTTTGGGCGGGCATTTTCCCGATCCATAGTTGGCTGCCGATGCTGACTGAAGAAGCGCATCCCTGGATAATTACCTTTCTTCAGACCATTATGCAGATCGGTTTGGCGCTTTTCTTTCTTACCTTCCTCAACCAGTTTGCCTGGCTGCGAAATCTGGAAGGGCTCACCCAGGTTTTGAAGTGGATCGGCAGTCTCTGCATCGTCTCGGCTGGCGTCATGCTCGTTTTTCAAAGAAGACTAAGCCGCGTGTTAGGCTACATCTACCTGGCAGGCACTGGCTATATCGTGCTTTCGATGGCATCAATCCAGCAAGGCCCGCTCGAGCTGCTGTCCCTGATGTTGCTTCCTATGATTTTCTCCTATTGGTCGCTTGGCTTTACTTTTTCTGCCCTCAGGCAAGCACTGGATAGCGAAATTCTCGATTATGACGAACTTGCGGGGTTGGTTTGGCGTTATCCAAGGATTAGTATATTATTGGTTTCCAGCTTGCTCAACAGCTTCGGTTTGCCGCTTTTTTCACTGTTTCCGAGCCGGCGTATCATTTTGGGAATTGTTGCCACAGAAAGCCTGGCAATCCGTCTCTTTATCAGTGTTGGCATCCTTGGCATGGTTCTCATGTTCCTGCGCTTGCTTTCAGTGCTTCTCCAGCCTCCCCCCGATGTAGAGCAAGACAAAGTTGAAAGCCCTTTCCTGGCGCTTCCTGTTGCACTGATATTGCTGCTAATGCTGGTTGGCGGCTTGTTTCCACAAGTTTTTTCTGCCCCGCTCAACGATTTACTGGTTTCTTTTCAAAATCTTTTGAGGTAGGAAGCGGCTTTACACCGATTTTAGGTATAATCTCATAAAACAACTGACCGAAAGACAGGAAATCTTATGGACGAATATTCGGGATTAGAACAATTAGAAAAACGCGTTGAATGGCTCGACAACGAACGCCGCAACGATAAAACCAACCTCGCTTCCCTTCAGAATCGCCTTACGATCCTCGAAGGAGAAAACTTAAACCTGCGTAAGCAAATCAAAGAACTGGAAGTGTTGATCACCCGCAATACCAACCAGATCAACAGCATGGACAAGTACGACAACCGTATCGACCGCCTTAACATCGAGTTGACCAAGCAGATCAAGGAAGTCAATGAACGCGCCGAAACCAATCTGTCCGAAGCACAAAAGCGAACCAAAATTGAGGTTGACTCGGCTAAGAAAGCCATCGCGGAGCTTTACCCAATGACCGAAATGTTCGATCCTATCCGTACGGATATTGGCAATCTGAAAGCAGAAGATACCCGCTTGGCGCGGCTGAACGAAGAACTGAAGGTAAAAATCCAGGAGGTCGATCGTTTCGACGAGGATTACCGTCGTTCTTTACACTTATTGGAAGAAGGCCGCCGCCAGGAAGCCAAACGGGTCACCGATTTACAAGGCGAAATCGCTTCAGTCCGCAAGCGGCTCGAAGAAACCCGCAGCCGGTTCGACAGCTTCAATGACAGTTTCCGCACGCTCGACTCCCGTATCGCTGAAGTACAAAACAATGAAAAAGACCGCCGTGAGAATCAATCGCAATTTATCGAACGGGTTAACAATTCTCTGGTGGAAAAAGATCAGGTGTTTTCCAGTTGGGAAAAACGTTTTGCCGAAATTGACCAATTCAATGCCAACCTTGGCTCTCAAATTGAAACGCTCGAAAAAATCCGATTATCAGTTACAAAGGCGATCCATGATGCCGAAGAATCATCTCAACGGTTTGAGCGCCGGATAAACGAAATCACCGAATTGCAGCGACTCAACGACGATCGCCACCGTCAGGAATGGACAAGTTTTAAATCTGATGACGTAAAACGCTGGACCAACTACATGCTCGCCCAGGAAGAACAGGACCGCGACTCAAGCCAGCAATTCACAGACCTCACCAGGCAGCTCCAGGAATTGGACGATCTGACCGCCCTGATGCGCGATGACCTGGACAATCTCAGCCGCGAAACTGTCAGGCACGTACAGACCGTTTTGGTTGCCTTCCAGGAATCAATCCAAAGCATCGCTCCCCTGGTCGATAAGGGTTAGTCCATGAAAATCCTGGGCACTGCTGGTCATGTCGATCATGGGAAGTCAACCCTGATCGCCGCGTTGACCGGCACGCACC
>ENA-UOOK01003149-UOOK01003149.1-fermentation-metagenome-genome-assembly--contig:-NODE-3149-length-19135-cov-3.474371_pt1 | contig 19135 bp, 3 predicted proteins | sample MGYA00245777_ERZ724023 | MGnify/ENA primary metagenome ERZ724023 (study PRJEB28704, sample SAMN03018312) | fermentation metagenome | biome: anthropogenic terrestrial biome; feature: soil; material...
GTTATGGCTTGCCGCCGCAAGGTCTCCCACTGCCGTGACCCCACTTTCTGCAGCCAGCATGCCCATGCCCGGTCTTCCAACTTCCCTGAGGGCTTTATGGAGATATTCCAGTTCACGGCAGACTGCGATCACCTCAGTAGGATGATTCCCTGTGACTTTGAAGCCATCCACATCTATTAACGAACCACAAGTTAAAAGGTCTATAATAGGTTCCTTTGCCGAGCTGAGGACATTTTCATAGAAGATCTCTTCCGGCGTCGGGCAGCCGGGATTTCCCGCCCATATGACAGGTGCTCTCTTGTCCTCAATCTTACGGGTATGCAGAGTAACGGCGTCTTTGCCTTCTCCCATGACAAGCTCAGTTTTCATTTGCCTTAAACCTTTATTGATTTCATCCTCGGTAAGATTGATGATGCGGCTTGTTGAAATATTATATACTCCCGTTTTGCAGATAAGTTTTTTCCCTGCCTCGAACATTTTGTCCAGCAATTGTCCGTTGTTAGGAATCAGCACATTTTTATCCCAGGAGAAATTATATTCATCCATGATTTCTCTTACACTGTCTATGACATAATCAAGATCCCATTCTTCTTTACTCACTTTCAGACCCGTGTTACCTCTTTCGCAGATCTGTAGATACTTCTTTGTATCCATCTTTACCTCCCACGGTTTTTCGTTTCCGTTTATGTACGTCGATCGTATTAACCACCATGCCGCAAGGCTGCGAGTGAATCGCATCCTTGTGCCACACAAAGCTATGAAAATGCTCTCTGGGTGGTGGCTAATCTTATTTCAGTGGCCGTGCCAGGTTCTCCTCAGTTAAGTGCCCTGGCTTCGGAGAAGGCACATGGCCATAATATGAAACATGCTTTGTATAATTATTTGCATTTTCATATTTATTAATTTCAGCTTTCACAATGTAAATGCTTAGTCAAATTATGAAAGTATTATAGCATAATACTGAAATTTTACAATAGTATCGAAAACTTAAGTATGAAAACTTTTTAAAAGTTCATATGCTGTGTTTAGTTCTAATTTTCTGTCATCTAGAATTATATCACACCTGAATTTCTTAGAACTCTTAAAATAATGGCAGCAGCCTCCGCTCTTGTAATGTTATTGTGAGGCATAAGTTTTCCTCCGCTTCCTAAAACAAGTTTATTTTTAATTGCATATGCAGCATGCTTTCGTGACCATGACGCAAACTTGTTTCCATCTTCGAAGGTCTGCAACAGCTGTTCAATCTCATCATCTGCCAGGTTATTTTCTACGCCCAACAGCTTCATAGCTCTTGAAATCATTGCAATACTTTCTTCACGTGTAACCTTTTGCATAGGTCTAAATGTGTTATCTGTGTATCCTGTAATAATTCCATACTCTCTGGCACAATTGATTACTTCGCTATACCACAAGCCTTCTGCTACATCAACAAACTTTTCACTGTTATCTGATGTCTTGATGCCAAGTGCTCGGATAATCATTGCAGCCAGTTCGGCCCTTGTAATGTCATTATTAGGATTGAAAATGCCCCTTCCTACTCCATTTACAATTAACCTTGAGCCCATTTCATTGACATATTCTTTAGACCAGTGGTTTTCAACATCCTTAAATTTTACATCGTTCCACACCAAAGTATAGGTTGCATTTGTGAAGCTTGTTATTACTGCATAGAAAGCACCATTAACCTCAATAACCTTAGTCGCAGCATGGCGGACAGTGCCATCCTGTTCAATTGCTATGGCAGTTATTACTTCTTCATGACGAATTCCTTTCGGAATAGAGATTGTTTTTTGCACTGGTGCGCTAAACCTGTCAACTTTAATTTTTTTGTCTCCATAACTGCACTCAATAGAAAATTCAACAGGAGGTACAATAATATAAAATTTACCTTTAGAAGCAGCATTTTTAATAATTTCCATCATTGTATTTTTCACAGATGAAATTAACATATCTACTTTGATTTCCTTAAGGTCTATATTCTCACCAAAATTATCTGCAATTTCATCTATGTTAAAAAGCTCTGCTGGTATGGAATAACTCGCTAGTCCAGTGTTGACTTCAAGGACTGCACTTCTTAACTCCATGTTTTTTACAGTTTGACCTGTAATTCCAGTAAACTTAAAACTGTCCGCATTTTCAACAGAAATTGAGATTAAAGGATTAGCTTCTTCCATCAGCAATTTTTCATTTAATACTATGTCATCCACAACAATCGGAATCAAGTTACTGCCGGTTTCTCTTTCTCCTGTGCTATTTGCAATAGGATACGCCCCATCATTAATATTTCCTTTGATTATGATTTCATCACCAATACCAATGTCAGTGGTTGTCTCGTTGCTGCCGGCATCCTCTCCAGGAACTCCACCTGAATTTTTACCTGGACCTACACCTGCGTCTCCACCTGGATCTTTACTTGGATCTTTGCCTGGATCTTTGCCTGGGTCTTCACCTGGATCTTCACCTGGGTCTTCGCCTGGATCTTTGCCTGGATCTTCACCACCTGTTTGCGACATGGTAGTGAAGCTTAAGCTATATTTTTCATCGATAGTATTTCCCGTCAGGTCGGAAACTGCCCCTGCTGGAATTGTTACCAGATAAACCGATTTATAATTCAGGTCTGCAGCTGGAGTTATGATAAGAGTTTTTTCCTGAATCTGGGAATTTAAAGCAATGTTCTCACCGCTGTTATAACCACTATCTGAACCTGCTTTGCCATCTGCATTGTTTAATATATTATATAGGGTGATTTCCCCGAATTTATCTCCCGGCACAATTGCTTCGTCAAAGTACACAAAGATTTCAGCATCAATACGCACTCCATCTGATTTGTCTGACGGAATTGCTCTAATAACTTCAGGGCTGTTAATATCAACTAAATCTCCGGTAGCGAAACTAAATTCCTGACTCTCTAGCATTGAGTTTCTGCTCAAATCTGTTACTGCTCCCACAGGAATTATTACTTTATATTTCTTATTAAGCTCAAAATTTTGTTGAGGTTTCAAAATCAATGTCTCTCTCAGAATCTTAGCTGTATAAGGAATAGAATTTCCATTTAAATCAGTTAATAATAATTCGTTTAATTTATCTCCTTCTAAAATAAGTTCATTAAACTTAATATTTATGCGAGCATCCAATAAGGCACCTGACTCAATTGCTTCATCTACATCTACATCTGCATCTACATTATCTGTCTTATCTGTCTCTGGTATAACACCCAGAATAACTGGTGCTTCAGTGTCCGGACCTGCTTCAGTGGAAAATTCAAATGAGTACATTGATTCTGTAGGATTACCTGACAAATCATTAATAGAGCCTGCCGGCAGCGTGACTATGCAGTTTGCTTTAAAAGGCAATGCTTTCTTGGGAGATAAAATTAATTGTGAAGCATAGTATCCAGTATCAAATGCTATTGCTGCATCATCTGCCGTCCAACTTATGCCTGATACATTTTCCCCGGGACTTATGCTTTCACTGAAATTTATAATTATTGCTGCACCGACAGGGAAATCTGTCGTCTTCTCTGACAATTGGTTCAGTGCTCCTTCTAAAGGATGGTTCATTGTTTTCTCTGATAACTGACTCAGTGCTGCTCCTGATAGCTGGTCCAGTACCCCTTCTGATGGCTGAGTAGATACCACAAATGGCGCTATGGTGTCAGGATCGGCATATGTAATAAATTTATAAGAATATGGATATTTAAACTCATTTGATTTTTTGTCCATAACAGCTCCGGCTGGAATGACTACTGTGTAAATAGTATTTAAATCAAGTGGTTCCTCAGGTATGATTGTAAGTTTGCCAAATTGTATAGATTTTGTTGTCTTAACATCAATATCCATATCAGATGAATCTAGATGATTTTTTATTAATTGGATCTTATCATATTCTTCACCTTGGAAAATCAACTCATCAAATTGAATTGTGATCTTTCCATTAATATCTACACCACTTCGATGTTGTGAAGGTGATGTCTTAGTTACTTGAGGTGGCTTGGTATCCGACTTAATAACAAAGTCTTCTTCTGCGTTGGCACTTCCCCCGTTACTATCTGTATCTATACAAGTGAGGCTCAAACGATAAATATCTTCTGTCATGCTAGATAGAGGAAATTCAAAGTTGTAAAATCCTTCACCTACTTCTGCCATAGTAATATCCTGAAGTATTGTCCCATCAATTTTAATACTGAATTTATCAGCTGCAAGGTCTGTTACACCTACTCCATCTTTGTCCCTAACTTCAGCTGCGAATATAACCTTGTTTTCTGAAGGTTCAATTACTCTTTCCTTCATGTCAATGTACAAATTTAGTCCGATAACCGAAATAACGGAAAAATGAGATGAAATGGGGAATTTATCTTTTGATGTAAAATTCCTTAATAGAACAGTAAGATCTTTATTCCCAGCAGTCCATCCCATTGTACCAAAGGCAAAAGAAGATTGGTTTTCTCCAGCTATAAGGTTCACATCCTTGCTTCCCGATATAATAAGCTGGTCGGAAGAATCTCTTATTGTCCATTCCATTGTAACTTTCTGGGCAGAATCTGAATTTATTTTTACGCTCACTGGCACATCTGCCATTCCATTTTTAACAGCTGAGCCATTGTTAACTGTAAGCTCTCCAATGTTCAATGAATTTATAGGTACATTGTAATCCACATCTAAATCTATGCTCTTATATAATGTAACCTTCTTTGTTTCGGGATTATATTGAACAGGAGTAATATTTATGTTAAGATATACTCCATCCTCACGTTCTTCCTGATTCCATGCAAACACTTCTACTGGATAAGGATTGGTAAGCTCAAAGCTCCCCTTGATTGCTCCTAAAGTCTTGTTTATTGGTATTAGTGTTTTTAATTCTATTGGTTCTTCTAAAAGCTCTTTAACCTGGTTTCCCAGAGTCACATCTTCTACAACGGAACCTTTGGGTAAAATATAAGTTTTTGAAACCATGGGAAGAATAGGTGCAAAACTCGTTTTCGTGAAACTGCTGCTGTTTGGAATTTCAAATAATGCTTTGCCTGATTCATCTACAGTTTTCTTGAATTCAGGAACATTTATAGAAATACTCATGCTGCGTCTTGCACTTGAACCTGCAGTGCTGATACCTGCAGTTCTCATACCTGCAGTATTTATTATACTGTTATCTTCCAATAACTGTTTGAAATTCTCACCATCAATGCTAAGCTTGTGTTCTCTAAATCCCTGTTCCTGCTGATGCCCTTGCAATGTAGCAAGCCCCTGTAATACAGCAAGTTCCCCAGCGGTAGTTGCCACTTTCTGAGTGGGTAATCCATAATATATAGTCCCATAGGCTGCATAGGTGCTGACATCACTATGTACAAATCCATAATCATCCCTATATTTCCAATATGCACTTCTTAAACTGTCTCCTACTGTCCCTCCCACCGAATTTAATAGTGCATTGAGAAAATTTTTCTCAAGAAGATCATGTTCTGTTGAATATTCATTTTTACTAAGACCATAGGTACTTGGGGCTATATATGCAACTTGCTTGCTTATTATTTGGTTCACCAGTGCTATATCATAAGGTGAGAATGGTTCAAGAGGCTGAAGCGCATTGTTATGTGAAACAGAATAACCGGAATGGCACCCAGCATTAATGAAAATATGTCCCGGTGATGAGTCCATATTTTCAAAATCAGAATAAGAAGGGGGGGAATCCCTGGGTTAACTCAATGTTATGCCTGGCATGGCTCCATAACATAGTAATATTGGCTTGTTCAATAGCTTCAGCTATATGCTCTCCTCCCCAAGTCTGCAGAGTTCCATCGTACCAGTAATAGAAACCGTCTTTATAAGGTACTGCTGTCTTTTTTGGTTTTTGATATTTTGTATCAAGGACAGGTATTAATGCATTTCTTACACCTTGAGGAAAGTCTACCCCGTCGGGATTTTCAGGAAGATCGCTATCAAGTCCAAAAATTACAGTTTTACTTTTTTCAGGGATCGCATTAATTGGAGTTTCAAATCCATTAATCATCTCTATTAATGTAGAAGCATTATCAGCAAAAATCCTGCCCACCCCTGCATCAAGAATAGGGAAAAATACATTCCGGGGATCGTCGTTACTATAGCTTGCATAGGGAATGTCTGTCATTATATTTCCACCCCAGCCATCAAGTAATGTTGGATTTCCCCAATTTTTTCCTTTCATATCCATTGGTATATATGATTTTTCATACGTTATTGTGTCAGCAGGGTTTCGAGGATTTGGTTCACGAGTCGGGTCTACTCTTCTATAGAAAGGAACAACCTCATCATCACCAATAATTGCTACATATTTGAATTTCGCAACCTGTGAAATGTTATTTATAAATTCATCAATTGCTACATCCATACCCATTGCATTTCTATTATCATACGAAAAATCTGAATAGTTGTCTGTATACCCTTTTTCAGTTGCTATCTCTTTTCTTACATCAAACACTATACCTTTATGATCCTCTGCATATTTTTTGATTCTCTCCATTAAGTCGTAAAAATCAGGCACCCTGTTAGTGTTTTCATCCTCTCCTATAGCCATACCTGTGTCTAAGAACTCTTTATATAACTGTTTATAATCGGTTAGAACTACTAAATCAGGGTCGCTTATTACTTTAACGGTTTTTGAATCCTCTTTTATTCCATCTACATAAAGCTCAATTTCTATAGGTAAGGGATTAATTCCGGGAGAATCAGACCCCTTTACATTATAGCTTCCACAATAGATTCCATCCAGGTTTTCAAAATCATCAATAACTGCAGGATCTGCGTCTGCCAGTGTTACCCATGTTTCCTCTCCATCAGCGGCATCATTTGTGATCTTTACCCTTACGTCTCCTTTACCTGTCTTATCAAGCTCTCCGTTCTTCAAAAATAAAGGGCTATATAGATAAACTGTGCCTCCTTTTAAAACATTCGTTGATGAAACACCAAGGAAAGCTCTGTCTGATGTTAGTTCAAAAAGAACTGCATCACTGTTGTTTGTATTTTTGTATCCGGCAAAAACCATTGAGCTAGAGTTGCTTCCGAATTTACTGCTTGCAACGCTTTTCACATAGCAATTACCAAAATCCAGATCCATTTCCCAGGATTTGTTCCCATTAGGTTTTACACCAACAGCTTTACCATCACCAGCTATAACATAATCACCACTTGCAAGCTGAATAACACCATAACCTATTCCCTGTCCATAAACATTTCCCCAATAAGAAACACCATCAATGCCCAGCTTCAAAAGTGAGATGGATGAATTTCTATAACCTGCAGCCACAATGTTTTCACCTTCTGTAATGATCAAGTCTTTAACTTGAGATTCCGGTTCTATTCCCTTATAATCCCAAATGAATTCTCCATAGCTTCCTATTTTAACAATGTACTCCAGTCTATTTGGTTCTTCTGTGTATCCTGCTGCAATATATCCATCTGATATGGGTTCAATATCATAAAAACAATCCCATTCCAGTCCGCCAAATGTTTGTGCCCAGGTTACAATCCCCATTGAATTTATTTTTATGATTAGTGCGTCACTTACTTCACTATATATAATAGAGCCTGCTATGACATAGCCGTCATCAGCTTCTTTTATGGAATATCCCCGTCGTCTGGTATTTGAATACCCCTGTTCTGCAAGATCCAGCTTCTTCTCCCACTCCAGGTTTCCATTAGCATCTGTTTTTATAACATACACCTTATCATTGCTTTGCATAGTGGTTTTATTGATTCCGGCAATGATATAGCCGCCATCCCTTGTTTGAGCCACTGAGCGTCCGACACTGTGGAAGGCTCCTCCAAATTTTTTCTCCCAGGTTAATTTACCTTCCTTATCTGTTTTTACCAGGGCTGTATATTCCAATCCGGCATCATCACTGATAGTACCTGTAAAAACATAACCTTCCTCTACCTCATCTTCTTCATTAGCCTTATCTACGGATATTACCGAATATGCCTCATCATATCCTGTACCACCGAAGGTTGATGACCATACTATTTCAAAGTTTGAATCACCTGCAGCTAATACATCTTTTTCATCAGCAGCCAGTACACTTCTAAAGCTAATCGGAATATAAGTGGACATCATAACAATAATTAGAGCCACTGCTAAATAGATTTGAATGCTAAACTTGAACACTGCACTTCGCCTTGTGTTTTTTTGTCCTATATATATTTGAAATCTGCCTTTATGCAATATGCTTTTTTTCATAAGAACAACCCCCTTTCTGTTATTACCAAAGCTTCAAATTCTTCCTGTAATGAATTCCCCAACAAATCCTCAATTGCATTTGCAGGTATATGCAACCGATATAACTTGTTAGGCGGCAGATTTTCTGACGGCTTTGGCTTTATTATTAATTTATTTTCGTCTATAGTAATAACCACCGGCAGAATCTGATCATCAATATATAAAGAAATATCATCAAATGCTTCTCCTTCTTTAATTCTCTCACTGAAATATATATTAAGCTCGGTATTCAAAGGAATATCCATGCTATTGGCCGAGGGCTTCATTCTCATGATTTTAGGGGCTGTTAGATCCGGCACGGTATCAGTATAAAACTTCAAACTATGTTGAATCTCTAACCCATTGCCTGCACCATCAACAACTGCTCCCCCCGGTACAAAGATTTCAATTTTGCTGTCGTATGGCAGCACGCCTGCCTGTGGCGGCTCACTTAATGGTTTAATAATTATTTTGGCTCCGTTAATTTCTTTTGAATGTGGAACAGCTATGCCGTTTGCAGTTATCAGGATATTATCATAAGCCGGTCCTTTATCAATTTCCTTGCTGAAATATAGGAAGATAGTTGAATACACAGTTACTAAACGGGCATTTTCCTTAGGACTTACAGCAATCAACATTGGAGAAATCGTATCATTCTCAGCCTCGGTGAAAAATTCCAGTTTATAGGCATAGTCACCTTCATTCTCACTTTCAAGTTCATTTAGGAATTTATCTCTTACTGCACCTTCAGGAATAAGAACTTCGCAATGTGTTTTTAATGGCAGTTCTTCATTTAATGTAATAGTAAGGACATTTGTTCCCACCTCGGCTTCGGCTGTGAATTCTACAGGAATGTCCCCTACTTTAACCTTGATATCCTCATAAGTTCTCCATAATGCAATATTCTCGCTGAAAAAGATCTGTATTTTTGTGTCAACAGGCACATCCTTCTGCCGGCTTACAGGATTACTGCCAATAATCCATGGTGCTATTGTATCTTCAGGTATAGTTAATGTTACCTGTGCAGGTTTTGAGGGAATAGATTCTCTGTTAAAAATATCCACTGCAGATACCTGGAAGGTGTAGGTTGTATTGTCATTTAGTCCAGTAACTTCATAGCTGACAAGACCTTCACTGCTATCACATTCAAAAATGCCTGGATGAATTTTTGCCCACTCATTATTTATTACCTGGTATATATAGTATCCCTTCACTTCCAGTTCACTATTGGGGAACCAGGTCAATATGGCCTTTCTATCACCCTTTGAAGCATTAAGCCCCTGGGGTTGTTTCGGTTTTTCCGGCAGAACCGCATTAATTGTTTTGCTGGTAATAAACCGGCCCAGGAGATAGGATTTTATTTCAATAGGTCCAACCTTTTCAGGCTTTACAACAACCCTTACCTGTCCGTTATCGTCTAATCTCTGATCTTTAGCCAAGTCTCCGATATCAACAGTTCCATTGATGCGGAAAATAGGTCCTTCTTCTGGCTCAGCAATGAAATGCACTGGCTTTCCACCTTCTTTTGCGGTGACAAGCAATTCTGTTTCCCTTCCTACGATAAGTATTTCAGGATCAACTGTAATGGTAGGCTCTGCTGCATTTTCAATCCAGGAAAAGCCGGTTATTGCATGAAGAGTTACTTCTTTTGTACCTTCCCCATCTGCTATAATCGTATTAATAACATAATCCTTTAGCCCGTCAGGCTCAGGAAGATTTACAAACATATCTGCCGACAAATCTTCGGGCAGATCTCCAATTCCACAGCTATAAACCAATTCTGCCGGATCCATGGAAATACGCAAATCTTCTCTTATTTTATATATCTTGTACCCAAGCGCACCTTCTACCTGTCCCCAGTTTAAGCTGACTGTCCCGTCGTCATTATTTTTCTGGTTTAACACGGGAGCATTGTCCGGTGAGTTTTCAGGAACAGATATGGCACTCATCTCTTCTTCAATATCTGTATTTCCACCGGTTTTTAAATTGTATGACTGCTTATTCTTGAGGCTTAATAACCCATCTACTGCGGAAATCAACTGATACTCTCCCCATAATGTTTCTCCCGGCTTGAGCTCGGTGACTGATTTTATCAGTTCCTGATTTGGAGCATAAATGTAATTTGTTTTTGTGTCCTCAAGAAGTTCAAGAGAAAGATTATATAATGAAATTTCAGATATATTTTCAATGCCTAACTTTAAATTATATGGATAACCTTTATCGGCTCTATCTTGGGTTATAATGTGCATTAATACCGCATCTTCCGCCCATACTCTGAAAGGTTCATCATTTCTGAATATTTGTTTTACTTCATCTTCAAAAGGCATTAATAAACCGTTAAATTCAGCTTCCAGCCTGTATTCTCCTTTTTTATCCCCTCTTATTATCCAATTTACACTTTTGCTTTCTCCACCTGGAATGTTACCCATTTCAACATATTCATGCTGACCCTCTCTTGTAGGGGCAAGTGAAAGTCCATCTGGAATTGTCAGCCTTGCCCATGCATTTTCAATAACAAACTCAGGCTCTGCTGCATTTTGAATGGTTAATCCTATATCAAAGAACTCCTTAAGCCAAGTCGTTTTTCCCGGGATAACCATATAAGCCATTGCAGGAAAATCCGAAGGTGCTTCGATTTTTTCGCCGCAGAAAACTCTTCCGCTTCCTTTTTCTTCTTCACCTGTTCGCTCCCTGATAATAATTTTACTTCCATCCTCGGAAACTGAATAATACTGGGGAGCATTTGCCGGGCGAATAAATTTATGTTTTGTAGCAATAATCGGAATATCAGGTATATTAAAGCCTAATCCTATTTCAAATTTATATACGTTTTGATTGGCAGGATCTGTTATGTCAATTCCTGCAGCGATGATTTCATCAATATCCATTCTTTCTGCTTTCAGTTCTCCTGTAACTACCGATCCCTTTGGGAGCCTTATCATAACAGTGTTTTTCTGGCCTCTTTCCATTGTGACTTTAGCAGAGGCAGGCCTGAAGTCTGTTTTGAATGCATAAACCTCATAATCTCCCGGAGGAGCTATAACAAATGCTGCGCCTACGGAGTTTGTTGTAGTTTTATGAGTTGCCCCGTCAGGATAGTCTATGACAACACTTGACCCGGGCAGAAGTTCCCCTGTTACATCATCTATTACTTTTACTTCAAGGATTCCCACCTCATCAATTGATACTACTCTAACCCTGGTCGTATCTACGGCTGTATTCCCTGCAGGATCCGTTACTGTCAAAGTCACCGTATAATCTCCAACCGCATCGTATGAATGTGTAGGCTGGGATACTACAGCAGTACTTCCATCTCCGAAATCCCAGTGATATGAAGCTATTCTATGATTGTCACTTGATAAGGTTCCATCGAAAAATCCTTCCATGCCAGCAACCAAAATATGTTCATCTCCTGCATCGGCAACAGGCAAAATCTTATCTTCAGTAGTTGGAACTACAGAAACCGTATCACTCTGGCTGTAATTTCCATATATATCATAAGCTCTTACATAGTAGTAATATCTTATACCCGGCTGAATTCCCATATCATTGAAGGATTTTTCACCGGTTGATAAAATATTTCTTGCACTACCTCCCAGTACTGTGGTTCTATACAGTTTATATATATAGAAGTCATCTATATTATTGTCCGAAACCCAGGAAAGGTTGGCCTGCCATCCTCCCGCTTCTGCAGTTATGGTTGGTGTCGGCGGAGCTATATTATTAATAAGATATCTCATAATTAACGGTCCTGTTACATTTCCGGCACTATCTTCAACAGTAATCCTTACTTTATACCAGCATTCAGGAAGTCCTTTGTTTTCCCAGTAAAACTCTTCAATTGCATGGATTTTTTTATTCAAGCCATCAGGATTGTAGTCTCTGGCAGCTATTAGATTCCAGTTGTCATCCCCAGCTTCACCTTCTTCCTTCTGGTATTCAATTTTCATACTTTTCAATGCAAAGTCATCGCTAAAACTTATAGAAAACCATGCTTTTGAACTAAGAATATCTCCTTCCAAAGGGTTGCTGAAATAAATTGATGGAGCAATTTTGTCTTCAGTAAGGCTTGCTGCAATAATTTCACTGGGTTCACTTTCATTATTTGCCGCATCAACTACAGTAACCTTATAATAGTATGTTTTTCCGGTCTCCACTGCACGATCTCTGTAGCCCATATACACATAATTGCCTGGAGTAATATTTTCATAGGTTCCGTCCTCACTTTCAGATCTCCACAGCTTAAAGAAGCTAAAGTCTTTTTCAGCCGAATATTTCCACATTACTTCAATGTATCCGGCTGTTGAAGCAATGGTAAGGTCATATGGTGCAGCAGGCTTTGTATGGTCAACAGTATATATGGCAGCTTCAGAAGGTAAGCTCATATTTCCTGCTTCATCCTCTGCAAGGGCTCTTACATAATAGTCTCCTTCCGGCAAAGATGAGACATCCCAGTTTTCATCAAAGCGCACCTGTCTGTCCGGTTTATCAAGAACTTTTTCGCAAATATTTATCCAGTTAATCATATCAACAGAATACTCAAGTATCAGCTTCTTAACTCCCACATTATCTTTTGCTATGAAGGGGTTAATGTTAATACTTTTATTCCCGCTATATATACGCTGTAAAGTATATTCATATGTTACTATGGGAGGAGTTGAATCAGATCCTGAGTTCACCATAATTTCTGCAGGCTCTCCCGAATTTCCCATTTTATCAAAAGCAGTAACTCTGAACCAGTAATTAACTGTCGGCTCCAGACCGGAGATATTTAATCCCAATATATTATATACTTTTTTTATTACCTGATACTTGCCTAAACTATCCTTCTTTTCAACCAGAAAATATGCCAGATCCCTGTCGGGTACACTATCCCATTCAAGTACAATGTCTCCTCCGAAAGCTGTTCCTTTAAGCCCGGTTACAGAAGGACCAGTGTTGTCAATTGTATATGCTCTATAAAGGCTTCCATCGCTTACATTGCCCGCTGAATCCCTGGCAATTGCACGCACCTGCACATTTCCGGAAAGACCTTTTGTTGACCATTCAAATACTGCCACATCAAGAGTTGCTATGGTACCTATTGTAATCCAGTCTTCTCCTGCATTATATTCCAGGGTTATACTGGATAATGCTGCATTATCCTCTGCTGTAACTGTTATTTGTGCATTAAGCCCAAGTATGCTATGATGATCAGGCTCAATAAGTGTGACTATCGGAGGTGTTGTATCAGGTATGGCTGCTGCTGAAGCTATGTTGGAGGCAGGACCTTCCTGGTAAAATTTATCTACCGAAGTAACCTTGTAGAAATAAGTAATTCCATCAACGACTGTATTATCTGAATATATATTGCTTTCTTCACCATCAATAATATCTATAATTTTAATTCTGGTATATTCCCCATTCAAAGTATTCGCGCGATAAACATAATAACTTATTGCATCTGTTTCAGGAACAGCCTCCCACACAAGGCCTATAGCTTTTTGCCCGTAGGTTGCCAGGAGATTTTCAGGTGCAGAAGGTCCTGTCCTGTCTATATAATAATCAGCGACTAGATTGGATGAATTCCCTGCACCATCAGTTATTGTATAACGAATCATGTAATTGCCGCTGACCAGGTCAATTAGATTCCATCTGGCTGTGAAATAAAATTTATTGTTCAATAGATTATAAGGTCCTTCAATGTTTTGATTTACTGGCGTCCAGTTTTCTCCATCGACTGAGTATTCTATTTCAGCTGTAGCTCCTAACATGCCGGCATTATCACTTGCCTCAACTCTAAGAACATAGCTTGTAGGCCCCCCTATTGTAGCGCCCGCATCCGGGGTAACAGCATTTATAACCGGTGGTATCTCATCTCCTGCAGGCATGGCAGCAATTTCCGAAGACAGGGTTTCATTTCCAAAATTGTCCCTTGAACGAATCACATAATAATATGTCTTTCCTGTCTGCAAACCTGTATCAGTGTACTGTGTGGTGTTTTTCCCTAAGTTGGATTTTACGCTTGAGTATGGACCGCCTGAACTTTCACTTCTCATTACACCATAAGCATTACTACTGCTAATATCTTCATCTGTGACAGGATCCCATTCAATAAGAATACTTCCGTCACCGAGAGTAGTTCGCAAATTAGTCGCCGGAGAAACATCAAGATCCAGATTCCATGTTCTTTCGGCTTCCCCTTCATTACCTGCTTCATCCTTAACTATTATCTTCACCATTATTTCCCCGGAGGTAAGGCCTGTTGTTGTCCAGTTGTAGTAATAACTATATGTAACATTATCAGGTAGAATTCCGCCATGCGTCCATTTCACATTAAGCGGTTTCCATGTAGCACCTCCATCCTGTGATCCTGAAAAAGCAACGCTTGCCGGTTTTTTATTATCAGTAGCATGCACACCCAAACTTATCGTCTTACCCCCGATATAAGCTGAATCTTCTATACTAATATAAGTAATCTGAGGTGGTGTAATGTCATCACTTGCAACTGCTGAAACAATTTCACTGACAGATTGGTTTGGATATGGAGAATATGAATCTTTACTTACAATCTTATAATAAAATCTCTTGCCCAAAGTTATTGCAGTATCGGTATATGTTGTAATATCTCTTCCATAAAGAGTTTTGGCTGTATTGTAACCCCCACTATAGTATGTAGAACGCATTATGTCATATGAACTTATATCATTATCCGGAGGAACTTCCCATTCGAGAATTATTGACCCTTCTCCTGACCGGGCTGTCAGGTTTTGTACAGCAGCAACGGAAAAGTCAAAAATAAAATTTCTATCTACGGTAACAGTATTTCCTGAATAATCTACTGCAGAAAAGTGGAAAATATAATCTCCTGAAACCATACCTGTTGTACTCATAGTATAATCTCGATAATAAACTTTTACTCCACCAACTGTTTTTGAAGATGCTTCAAGAGTAAGGGATTCCCATGAGGCTCCGTTATCATTAGAATACTCCAGTATAAATTTTTCTACTCCTTTAGGAGAATTATCTGTAGCTTCCATAGTGATTTTGGCTTCTACGCCTCCATATTTTCTACCATCATAAGGAAGGCTCCTAAATTCAGGTGGTGTAATATCATTTTGGGGTGAAGCTGAAATCTCATTTGAATACTCGCTCTCATTCCCTGCCTTATCAGTAGCAGTAACGGCATAATAGTATGTAACACCTTCAGATACAGTTGTATTTTCATATCTTGTATTGGAGATAGTTGCAATTAGAATATAGTTGCCTCCGGTTTTTGTTGAGCGATAAAGCTTATATTGTGAGGATGTTTTAAGATCCGGTGATATACTAGCCTCCCATGATAATGTTATTTTATCTGTTTCTCCTGCTGCTGTTAGATTTGTAGGAGGTTCTGGTCTGGTGCTGTCTATAGTCCATATTCTTACCAGGTCTTCCCCGGCAACATTTCCCGCTCTATCCCAAACCAGCAGCCTGAACTTGTATGCACCATCCTCTAAAGGACCTCCATCTCCAACATTTGATGTAATATCCAGATAAACACTTGTCTGTCCGTATGGTATTTCAATAATATCTTCCCAGGGTAATTCTTCGCTTCTTTTAACCTGTAAAACCTGGCGATGGATATAAGTATTATCATAGGTTGAGATGGAAATTCGCGCCGTATTAGGTCCAAAATATGTGCTATAATATGAACTAAACTGGTTAATTGTAGGAACTTGTGTGTCATAAACCACCCTTTGTTTGACAGTATGAGTAATTCCATCCTTTTCTGACATTATGGTAAAACTGTTATCTATCACTGTAAGCACGCTGCTATAAGAAAATTTTCCGTCTTCATCTACCAAAACCGCTTCTCTATTTACCGTAACTATAGCACCGGGAACTGTAGTTCCCCTTAAAACATAATCATTGTTATTTGTATAAACATTATATCCTTCATCTAAAACAATTTCCGGTCCTTCATGAATCTCGATAAGGATTGATGCAGCTTCACTTGTATTACCAACACTATCTACCGACCTTAGTGTAAAAATGTAAGGCCTTTCTGCATATAATCCGGACCATACATAACTATGCTCAGGATGATATATAGTTTGCTGGGAGGAACCATAATATTCGGGATTGGCATAATCCCTTCTAAGATAGTATTTTTCCGCACCTTCTACAGTATCCCAGGTGAATGAAATCGTATTGTTAGAGGTAACTTCTGCACTAAAGTTTGCAGGTACAGAGGAAGCTTTGTGATCTATGAAAACCCTGCGGGTTTCGGAAGCCGTTCCTCCATCCTCAACATAGGCTGTTGCTCGTATATTCCATTCTTCCTCTTCTATGGAGCTAATATCCCAGGTGCCCCATAAATAGTATCCGTTATATTCCAGTCTTGGAACATCATCTTTTAGTAGTTCCCATACTACCCCATCCTTTGATGCCTCAAAGATAATTCTATTTATTGTTTTATCGCTTCTAAAAGTAGCATCAAAACTCAATACAGTTTCCCCGGTTAGATAACCATCTTCAGGAGTCATGCTTTCAAGAATCGGTTTATCTGTTGAAAGAATTGCATCTATGGTGGGCGGGTTCAATGAACAATTTCCAAAAGCATCATATACCGTAAATTTATATGTATATTTCATTCCAGGTTTTACATCACTATCTGTAAACGTTTCCAGGTTAAAGCCTGAAGGGGTTATACTTTTGCTATTTTTTTCAATTATCAAATGATCAAGGTCATACGGCGGATTTGTCCAGGTAAGTATAATGGCTGTGTTATCTTCATTTGGCGAGGAAGTAATGTTTGTTACATTCTGGGGTAGAGTTGCATCTTTTATCAGCATTTTTTCTTCAATATGCGTATTCCCTTCTTCATCTGTGCACATAGCTTGAATATGGAATCCTCCATCAGGAATTCCTGATTGGTCTCCGATATTTATTCTGATATAGTGATTTCCGCAAGCCTCCTTCTGGTCGAAATTAGTTCCTGAATCGCTTGAAATAAAAGGAGTAAGGTCAAGCCAGGTTTCACCATCTAAAGAGTAATTATATTTAATTGTGCTTACAGGATTTTTAGAATAGAAGTATGCATTTATAGAGTAGTTGAATGAGTCAGTTCTGTTAATTTTTCCGTCTTCTGTGGTAAGATACCATCTCATTAAACCAATGGGACCGGAAGTGTCAAAATTTACTGTTATTTCAGGTGGATTTTGTGATTCGTTTCCATTTACATCATATATTACTATTCTATATTTATATGTTTTATATAGATTATTTGGATCTATATTAGTATCAATATAACTTGTAGTATCTACATTTTTTAAGTACTGCCATTGCCAGCCATATTTACTTGAGTAATTTCCTTTGTATAATATTCCATACTTATAATCATCAGGAACAGACCAGCTTAGCCTTATTTCGGCGTTTTCAGCATCTGCATCTGCAGTAAAATCCGTTGCATCTTCACATACCAGATCCATCGAAAGCTTTTGTACATCAGATAATGTTGTTCCATCCGTAACAGTTGCTGTTACCTTTATCCAGAAGCTGTCTCGATTCATGTATTCAGTTTCAGTAAAATTCAGATATATCTGATGATTCCATGAGTTGTTCCAGCTATTAAATTCAAGTCCGTAATCGTCCTTAATCATTGTCTCATCTATGGGTGACCAATTTGAGTTATCGGTAGATAGTTCATACTCTATTGAAACAATATCCTTATCAGCCATAGCATATGCATTAACACCATAAAATTCAACATTAATCGAATTAATTACTCCATCGTTGTACAGATCCCATCCTTGTAACATAATTGGCTGAGGGGAGTTCAGTCTGGCGGAGACCTCCTGCGGATTTTCATCAATATACTCCATATATACCGCAGTAACTCTATATTTATAAGTCATATAATATAACACATTTTTATCTTCAAATGTGTTAATCTCCGGGTTTTCTTCAGTATTTCCGATATATTCCCACAAGGATCCTTCTACAGTATCTATGCTTTTTTCTATAACAACGTAGTAGAAGCCCTCATTATCCACCGGATTATCCCATGTGAGAATAATGGCATTGTTTTCCATGTTTGGTTCAGCTTTTAGATTGGTAACACCAAAATCCGACAGGATTTGTACGGTACCCTGGGGTTGAGCCTGCAGCTGATCCGGAAGTTGAGTCGGAGATTGAGCCGGGGATTGAGCCGAGGATTGAGTGTCAGGCTGGACCGGAGACTGTTCCCGGGCAGGATCCAGGTTCTGATTACGGTCTTGTGGTCGTTCCAGGTTCTGATCCTGAATAGGGTCTTGATTCTGCTCTTGAGACTGCTCCCGGTTCTGCCCCTCAGGTTGTCCCGGTTCCTGTTCTTTCCGGTTATCTTGTGAATCGTCTGGCAAATTGTCATCCGAATTATCTTCAAGGTTACTCCCTGAATCGTCTGGCAGATTGTCCGCTGATCCATCCTTAGAGATTCCATCTGCGTTATCTTCTGTGCTTTTCGCCTGATAATCATCAGCAATTTGCGTTTTCGGATTTGTCCCGGTTCCTATATCTTCCGTTACTGTTTCTCCAAGAACCGGAGCCCAGACTGAAGTCATAATGAATATTATTGTCAAAATCAAGTACAGCAATCTTTTGTAGTTTTTTAGAATTTTTTTTTGTAAAAGAGCCTTGCCCATAGTTATAACCACCTCACAAAATTTACATGATATTATAGATGTAAGCAAATCATGACAGAGAACTCGCATCTTCTCGTATTATAATGAAGTTCATGAGCGTTCCTCCTGCAGACCGCTTTGATAACTAAGACTTTCCGAGAAGACTCCTGGATGGCAATTTTTTATTTTGGACTAACGTTAGTTATCACAAGTAGTGCATCTGGTTCTTATCCTGTCTCCTATTGAAATTACTTTCAATACAGGTCCTCTCATATATATGCTTCCGC
>ENA-UOOK01003152-UOOK01003152.1-fermentation-metagenome-genome-assembly--contig:-NODE-3152-length-19122-cov-6.249017_pt1 | contig 19122 bp, 25 predicted proteins | sample MGYA00245777_ERZ724023 | MGnify/ENA primary metagenome ERZ724023 (study PRJEB28704, sample SAMN03018312) | fermentation metagenome | biome: anthropogenic terrestrial biome; feature: soil; material...
GAGTGCTTTTGCATCGGAAGATTGGTCGGATGACTGGGTTCGAAGTCCTGGGTTTTGATTTTTTTATTGAGTATATGGTTAAGATAAAACGCCAGAAGAAACTTTGCGGTAAACAAAAAAACCTATATTTTATTTGCAAAAGATTTAAAACTATCTTGTAAAAGCTCACCTTGAATATGAGATATTAATAAAATAAGGAGGAAGTTTGAATTAAGTTTAAATATTTCTAATTAATTAATAATTAAATTAATTAAATTAATCATAAGGTATGGTGCTTTATGGTTACGAAATGGACAAGTAAGTTAAAAGAATGAAATGGTGACGCCCATCTTAATAATAGGATCGTCACCATTTCATGTGATTAAATAATGATATTGGGTTATAAATATCTGTAACATATGATTTAACGAAGACTACGTTAGATGAAACTGATATGGTCTATATGATCAATGAGGTGCGTGGCCCGAATTACGGCGTTACAATCTTTATTGTGATAAAGGAAAATGCACCGTATATTATTTCAGAGATTGATGGATTTGCTCAAATTAGCGATATAGATGGAAATGGCATCATAAAGGAAGTCGTCTCCTCTGTGGGCACAGTGTCTGACACATCAATTTTTTTTTTCGATTCTGATAAGCAAACAGTTAGTGGCGTTAATATTAACGAACAATCAGGTGCTAATTATTATATGGGAACAAAATATGTTCTAAATTGTCTTATATAATATAATAACTATTGGAGGAGTATAAAATGAAACAAAAAAATTCTTTAAAGACAATTGCTTCTATTCTGCTATCGTTTGTACTTATATTTGCTTTTAGTGCTTGCTCACAAAATGATGATTCTTCGGAAAAACCAGATACATCAGTAGATATTGAGGAAACAATAAATATGGTCTCTGGAGATTATGAGTTCGTAGGTAGTAGTGATAATACAGTAACTATCGCAAAATACATAGGTAAAGATATAAATATCGAGATACCAAGAGAAATTGATGGAAAAAAAGTAACTGCTATTGGGAATGTGTCTAAAGAAAAGGGAGCTTTTCAGGATCGTACCAAATTAGTTTCGGTTGTTATTCCAGATGGGGTAATCGAAATTCAAGATAATGCATTTCGAGGATGTACTAGCTTGAAAACTGTGAGGATTCCCGCTAGTGTAACTTCTCTTGGAAATTATGCATTTTATAATTGCCCCAGTTTGTATGCCATTTATTTTAAGGGAAATGCACCTCAAGTTGGAAATTATGTGATTGAACCTGTGCCATATTTAGATATTTACCATTATGAGGGTACGGAAGGATGGACAAATCCTTGGCATGACTTATCTATGTCGTCATATAGGGAATCTGGTGAGTATTATTATGAGGTAAATGATGATAATACGGTAACTATTATTAAGTACATTGGGAAAGGTGTAGATATTGTTATTCCATCAGAGATTGACGGAATGAAAGTTGAGGCTTTGGGAAATTCATCTCAGTCCGCTGGTGCTTTTCAGGATTGTACTACATTAGCGTCAGTTGTTATATCTGAAGGAATAATAGCAATTCTAGACAACTCATTTAAGGGTTGTACCAGTTTGAATACAGTTACAATTCCAGCAAGTGTGACAATAATTTGGCATGCTGCATTTGATGATTCTCCCAACTTGCAATCTATTTACTTTGAAGGAGGTCCACCACAAACGGGTAATTATTTGTTTGACTATAGATCACCTCTAACTATATATTATCACGAAGATGCTGATGGTTGGACAAATTCTTGGTATGAGCGTCCTACGAAAATATATTGATAATTTTATATATATTGTATAGCAATTAGAGTGTTCATTTCTGTATACAACTGACGCATAGTCTTAATTAATTATTTGAGTCATATGCTGTAAATGATGAGCTAAATACTGGAAAAGCGCTCATTCTCACCCCCTGTCACCCTATTGATGCGTCTCATAGTCATTGTTATCCGGCTTCACCAAGCTAAATATTATCTCTTCCATTTTTCATTTTATTATGAAGATATGTTAAACCTACAATTGCAAGGGTTATTATTAATCCCTCGACTAAATTAACTATGGAGGGAAACAGAAAATTCATATAACCTATTTTTTCTGAAAATAAAACTGCAAACAGTGACGCAACCACAACAAAAATTAGAGATGAACAACAAGTGTAAACAATAGTTTTTAGATATTTCTTTTCCTTGTAGGCATAAATATAGCACATGCTTAGGAAAAAAACTTTATATACTCCAAAAATAACTCTTTCTAAAATATTTCCAACAAAATTTAATAATTTGAAATTATCATATATACTATCATTCTCAATTTTTTCTTTAAATTTTTGATTATCTACTAATATTGAGAATACATTTTTGCTGTTTATAATAATAATGCAATATGTTAAACATAATATAAATATAATCACTATAGAAATTATAATAAAATACTTTTTAAATGTAGTATACATATTTATATCCATTCCTTTCGCTACGCTCAAGGCACAAAACGTAATGAAAATTGTTACCTTGGTGTAGATTTTTTTATATAAACATATGGTACCCGGTCTCCGTGATTTGTAGTATGCCAAGTACGTTGTATACTACAAATCACGGGTAGGTGAGTGGGCTGCTTCAAATGAAGTGGACGTATTTTTCTCACTCTTCCGTACCCTTGTCATCCCCAATGCCTATTGAAATATGTTTCTTGTAAAGCTGTTACTATGGTATCCAAAATCAATGATTTCTACTGGCAAACCCTGTATAGAAAGCACCGCTTTTAATAAAAAACTTGCAGAAAATGTAATCGAGCGTTTATTAGAAGAAATTTTTGCTGATGTATTGATTTCACTTATACTTGGACTAAATGCCGAACCAAAATCCATACTAAGCATTGTTAAATTAGGTCCGGTATAGCCTATTATTTCCATAATGCTTGTATTGTAAGTATACGAGCCTGCTATTCTATATAAAATGTCCTTTGTCCATTTACCATCTGATTATTTTTTTAATAAACAACAATATTACTATACTTAATAACTGTTTCAACTATTTTATCTGAAGAATCTATTGCCGTATGTGTCAGCTTTAAGCGATATGTACCTCTTGCAACATACCAATCTTTTGATATGTACATTTCATTATCATCGCTTGTTGAATCCCAAGTTTTGATGGTTGTCCAATCATCTGATAATTCTTGTAATTCCATTTTTACTCCTGCCATATATCCTCTTTGGACGCTTGTTTTTCCTTCACAACTTAATTTTCCTCCAGAATTAAGAGTAAGGTTATTTGAGCACAATACAATAGTTGTATAATACGGGTTTATTCCAATATTACTTTCCGGCTCGGCAATTCCTGCAAATACATTAGTGCTCATAAGGTTAATAATAACCATAGTAAGAACAAGAAAAATTATAAACTTGTTTCTTTTCATAATATAAAATCCTCCTTAAATTTAGTTGTACTATAATAACTAATTTAAGGAGGATTTTGCGACAGCTTTTAAAAAATTCTTTTTTATTTTTCTATTTTTATATTTTCCGCTATTTTTACAAGTTCATTTTCACTTATGTTTCCTGTCAGAACATACATCAATTCTTCATCGTGCCAGACAAGAATACTTATATTGTTATTTTCACTGTAAAGAGCTTCATTTTCGTTTATAACTATCCTTTTTACATTAGCATTTTCCGTATCTATTGATAGTGAACTATTGATATCCATTGTATGAAAATCAAAAAATTCATGTTCTTTTGTAAACTCATAGTAGATATAATTATTTTGTGATTTACTTTTCTCAAGCATAAACCCTTCCGGAACATAATTAAATGTAATTTCATTATGTTTATAAATATTTGATTTTAAGCCATCTTGGTCAATCGTAATATGTGTATCTTGTTGCGTCATTTCCAAAATAAAATTTATAACCTTTATTCTCCATGCACTTACACTTGCAATAGTGATTGTGCTTAATGCAATAATTGCAATGAAAATTACCGCAACTCGCTTCGCATAAGTCTTTGCTCTGCTGTAAATCCGCATTTTTCGTTCAAGTCTGAATATACTTTGCATATCATCTTTATGCTTTTGAGAAAATTCATGACTTTCACCATCATAGCCATCTAACAAATCATCCACTATTTTGTTTTCACTGTCAGAAGCTGTTGCCTTCAGCATTGCTTCAAGAGTTTCATTAATAACATAAGCTTTTTTATTCATACAATTCACCTTCACTAATCAATAGTTTCAAAAGCTGCTTCTTTGCATGTTCGATTCTTTTCTGTGCAGTCTTAGACTTAACTTTTTGCAATTTAGATATTTCATCAATAGAAAAATTTTGTGAATATCTAAGGAAAATGACTTCTTGATAAATCGGTTTTAATTCTCTTATGATTTCATTCAGACGTTCAAAACTTTCATTATTTATGATGAGGTCTATTATGCTTTCATCATTGGCAGAAATAATGTTTTCATCATATTCATCCTCAGACCGGTTTTTCCTTTGATTGTACATGTCTATAGATATATTCCTACATACAATAACCAAAAAATTTCTTGTTTTGCGACAATCATTTTCATTAATTTTATGTAACAAGTCATAAATTTTAATAAACGTCTGATGCGCCGCATCTTCAGCTAAAAATTCATCGTGTAAAATATTGTTTGAAACGTAAAACATAGCATCCTTGTATTCCTTATAAAGCCTCTCGAGTTTTGTCTTTTTGCCTTTATTTTCTGTTAATATAAAGAGCATTACTCACACCTGCCTTATTTTATGTTCTTTTTTAACTTAATGCATTATATCCCATATTGCAAGCGTTTTCAATAGTTTAGGAGGGAATATATCTTCAACTCAAGAACTCAAGTGACAGACACCAATTCAGGCACCAATTTACAAGACGAACAAATTTATATTTATTAGTATGTTTAAATATATTCAATAAAGTTCTTTACTGCTTTTTCTCTGTTCATTGCATTGAAGATATTTAAAACAAAGTCGATATCAGTCATTTGATTTTTTTCAATGTAATCCTTATAATTCGACCACTTATAGGTTTTAATATTATCGGTTACCTTTGATGGTGAATAAGAGTAGCTTTTCAGCAGCTCCGTCACCACATAATTTTCAAAGAAGTGTCCGCTTGCCGCTCCATGCATCAGGGTTTCGGGGAGCATGGTGGTCTTGCCAACCTGCCTTGCTCCCGTCACAAGAACAGCCTTGAAAAAGTGGCTTATCTTCGTAAATTTACACTCTAAATGACGCTTGATATATTGCATGATATCGACTCCTTTTTTATGATAAAATAAACTATAATTTATATTATCATAAAAAGCAAAGGCGATCAGGGTTAATTTGATGAAAAATGCTTATTTAAACTTTAAATCTATATCCTGCTCCCCATACGGTTTCAATATATTGGCGACCCTCAGGATTTATTTCGATTTTTTCTCTTATCCTTGCTACATGTACTGTTATAGTTGATGCATCTGACAAAGAGTCATAACCCCAAACTCTTTCATATAAATGTTCTTTACTGAAAACCCTATTTGGATTTTCCGCTAAAAATAATAGTAAATCAAATTCTTTTTGAGTTAGAAAAACTTCATTATCATCTATATAGACTCTGCGGTCCTGCTTATCTACGGATAATGCTCCAACTATTATCAACTTTTTTTTAGAACTATTTTTAAACTTTTCATATGTTTTTATATGACTGTTTACTCTGGCTACTAATTCGCCCATACTAAAAGGTTTTGTTATATAATCATCAGCTCCCAAATTAAGTCCTTTAATTTTATATGCTTCGTCAGATTTTGCAGAAACGATAAGCACGGGTATTTGTTTTGAATCATATATCTCTCTTAATATATCAAATCCGTGCCTTTCCGGAAGCATTAAATCTAAAATAATTAAATCAAAATTTTCATTTTTAATATATTCAAAACCGGAATTACCATCAAAAGCACATATGACTTCATAACCGCTCATTTCCAAATAGTCTTTTTGAAGTTCTGATATACTTTTATCGTCTTCAATAATTAAAATTCTTTTCATTTTATCACATCCGCTTCTTTAACCTTTTTTAGAGAAATAATAATTGAGGCACCCTTGCCTTCTTCACTAACCGCCCAGATTCGCCCGCCCAATTCTTCAACAATCTGCTTTGCAATTGCAAGTCCCAAGCCACTTGAACCCTTAATCTCTCTCGCAGTATCATATCTGTAAAATCTGTCAAAAACATATGGCAAATCCCCTTTATTAATTCCCTTTCCATTATCTTTAAATTCCATTATAGCTAATGAATTTGTTTCTCTCAATATTATTTTAAGCTGCCCTGTTTGGTTTTCAATGCTCCTTTTAGCGTTATCCATAATATTTTGCAATACTCGCTTAAATTTTTCAGCATCTATACTGACAAAATATGAATTTGAAAGGTTATTTTCGAAAATTATTCTTTTGTTTTCACGAGCGAATTCTTCAAAACTGTCTTCCACGCAATTTTCTATGTATTTAACAATATTAATCTTTTCTTTTTTAAATGTCATTTGATTTAAATCCAGCTTGGAATATAACAATAAATCCTCAATCATTGTATTTATGGTCTTTGTTTTTTCAATAGCCTTTGATAAATAGTATTGCTTCTTTTCATCGGTATCTGCTACACCGTCCATAACCCCGTCTATATACCCTATGATTGATGTTACAGGGGTTTTAAGATCATGAGATATGCTTGATATTAAAAATTTTCTGTTTTCATCAACTTTTTGCTGATAATATATGGAGTTTTTCAGCTGAAGACGTAATTGCTCGATTGCAATTCCTAATTCCCTAACTTCGCCATATCCTTTATCCGTAATTGCTGTTTCAAGCTCGCCTATTCTTAATTTATCCGTTTCTTTTGTTAAATTAGTAATAGGTATTATTATGTTTTTTAAGTTTTGTTTCTGGACTATTATATTTGCTATAGTAAAGACAATAAAAAAGGTTATAAAAACAAAGGCGACAAAAGAAGTATAATAATCACCAATGTTTATAATTTTATTAAGAGTAATTATTCTGTAATTATTACCGTCCCGCAAAGAAAAGTTCGATGCTTTTATGCTGTATATTTCATTCTCATATTCATAGCGATTATTTTCAATGCTGAGATTCATTAGAATTTCTTTAATTTCAAATATTGTCAAATCTTCACTATTGTATACAATGCCATCCTCGCCCATTACAATAATAACCGTTTTACCTACTCCCCCGGTTACATGGGATTCGTTTAACATGTTATAAAAGTAGGAATAGGCAAAGCCAAAACAACCGGTAATAACAATTGTAATAATGAGAGACAGTATATTTTGTGTTAAAAATCTTTGTTTTAAATTCATACAATCATCCTAAATATCTTTTCTTTCAAATATGTAATAACCTGCTGATAGAAGCATTATAATGTAACCTAACAAAATTAGAAATATTCTAAGAATTTTACTGTAATTTATATAGCTTCCTGATATCAATCTATACCAATCAAAAGAGGATGTAAATAAAAAACTTTTAATTCCCGGAAAAGCCAAAGCTAATCCATTAAACGCAAAAAAAACAAAAATAGAAAGCATAAAAGCACTTGTTGTCCCTTTTGCAATGATAGAAATTACAACAACCGCTAATGCAAAGATAAAAATCGGCAAGAATGCCATGATGTAAGATAATAATATTTGTAAAAAATTTGGTATGCTTTTATTTATAAATAATGAAACAATCAGCGACAAAAGCATTGCAAAAATAAGATTAACAATTATAAAGGCCGCGCTTGCAATAATTTTACCTAAAAAAACATTAAATCTCGATGCAGATCCGGTGAGAGTAAATTTAATAGTACCTTCAGCAAATTCGCCGGCAAACATATCTATACATATGAATGAAGTAAAAAGAGGAAAAACAGAATAGCTTAAAATTGTCAAAACCATAATTGAAAATTCGGAGCTTCCTGTTATTCGTATCCCTGCAAAATTATTTAATGAATAAACCGCAATTGCTGATAATATAACGGATATTATGGTAAAAATAAATACCGAAGTTATTTTTTTCTTTTTGGAGATTTTAAATATTTCATTTATATATACTGCCTTAAGATTCTCCATTTAAATCAACCTCACTTAAATAATAGTTTTCCAAAGAGGAATAGTTTTGTAAAATATTATTATTACTGTCAACGCATATAAGCTTGCCATTACATAAAATTCCTACCCGGTTACATGTAAGTTCTATGTCATGTATTAAATGGCTGGATATAAAAAATGTTGTTTTTTGCTGCTTTGACAGATCGGTTATTAATTGTCTCATTTCAACCATTCCTTCAACATCAAGACCATTAAAGGGCTCGTCCAAAATAATAACCTTAGGATTGGACAAAATCGCCAGGGCAATGCCGAGTCTTTGTTTCATACCCAAAGAATAGTTTATTATTTTTTCATTTTTGAATTTCATTATCCCGGTAATACTTAAGCATTCGTCTATTTGTGTTTCATCAACTTGTTTTTTGAACCTTCCCCGCAATTGCATATTTTCATATGCAGTTAAATAAGGAAACGGCGTTACATTTTCTATAATACATCCAACATCTTTCATTGCTTTTTCATAATCATGGGTAATGCTGAAACCATTTATTTTAACATCACCTTTATCTGCCTTCATAAGTCCTACCATAATTTTCATTGCAGTGGTTTTGCCGGCTCCGTTAGGTCCCAAAAATCCAAATATCTCTCCCTGCTCAATTTCTAAATTAATGTCTTGTATTCCACGATTGTTCTTATACATTTTTGATAGGTTTTCAATTATAATTGCTTTATACAATACTGTTCCTCCTCTAAAAACTCAGGGTGTAAAAGCTATACGTTATGCGAGGAAGCTTTCACACCCTGTTTACTACTTACTCAAATATCCTAATAAAATTATCATCAAATTTTTCTTCAAATGGTGTATTTGAATAGGAGTATCCACTGCCATCTTCCTGTATATCTATGTCTGCATTAAATAATACTCTAATGTTTTGTACAGAGCTTTTATCGATGATTCCCTCTTGATTTTCGCCCATGTCATTTGTATAGTGTATTATTGTTAAGCTGGTTGATGTTTCTTTATAATTTGAGTAAAAATCAAAGCTTCTTACAGTTTCAGGTTCATAGCCTTCATTATAAACTTCATAATATTTACCTTTTATATTCCCATCCTCAATAGAAGTTATTTCAACGAATCTTTCTCCGATCTTATCAAAGGAACCACCTTCTTCTATTACTATATCATTTTTGTATTTTCCTAAATATTTGCTGTCAAATTCATAGCTTTCCTCTCTTACATATACTACCTTTTGTTCATCTAAATTTGGAGCTTTAACAACGGTATTGTTTATATCTTTAATATCAATTGAAAAATCCAAAGAATAAATATGTTCAACACCCTTATTATCCTGTGCGGATATGCTTGCGGTAAAAATACCGCTTTCTATGATTCCATCTTCATTTTCAATCGCCTTGCCTGATGCATTTACAAGGTATATATTAGATTTGGGATATGGCACTCCCAATTTGTTGGCATTCCATTCATCAAGTATCCCATACTTAAATGCAAAGGAGGATATTGCATTTACAAGAGGAGGAATTTGTGTTTCGGATAAATTTCCCGTGTACATTTTCTTCCCATTTGATTCCTCCACTTGAATAACATCTTCTAAGCTTCCTACAAATGCATCAAGGATGTTCTCCAAATCTTTTACTTGCTCATCATCAAATGGGTTTTTTATTGTTTTTATATTATGATTTTTTATTTTCTTATATACATTATATGTATCATCCTTGGAGTTTTTATATATACTTTGATTTTTATCGCTGTAGGAATACTGCTCCCTAATTTCACCGTTTTCTATATATGATTCATTTGATTCTTCAGCCTGGTCTGCAATATCATACTTTGTATCATTAACTGACCCCACAAAAGTTTCGCCGTCAATTTTAGCATTTAAAGTCAAATTAGCACTAAAATTATCAACATCCCCGGTTAACTTCGCCATGGTTGTCTTTACAGAATTTTTAAAATTATGGTATCCTGATCCAAGCATGGTATCTGCAAGGGCGACTCCTGTTAATATTGCAAGCCCAAGAACAAAGGTACATATCGTAGTTGTTTTTTTACTAAATTTCATTTCTGCCCTCCAATAATAATTTAATATCTTTTACTTAAACGTTTATAGTATGATTTATATACTACATTAGCAGTATTGAATAACTATAAACTAATTATTAAGAATTCATTAAATTTTCACTATCTAATTCTTTCATAATTAAGTCGTTGACTCTATTATATCTCCGTTGCAACCTCATTTTCAGGATAGCTAATCCAGTCACTATACCCGCCCACATAAAGCTCAGGTGATAATTCTGCTTCCTCCATAAATAAAATGTTTACTGTTCCCGTAATTCCAGAACCGCAATGAACAATTATTTTATTATAGTCTTCTACAGATTTAAAATGTTTTTTTATTTCAGTAATATCTGTATTAGAATTATATTCGGACAAGTCTGTCCATGGCAAATTTACGGCACCGGGTATATGACCCGGAATTCTGTCTATAGGCTCAATTTCTCCCCTATATCTGTCGCCTGTCCTTGAATCAACCAATACTTTGTCCTCAGCCAAAACAGCTTTTTTTGCGGCATTTATATCTGCAATCATATTTTTCTGCAAATTTAAAGTTAATTTATCTGCTTTTCTTATTTCCGGATCATTCGTACTAACGGGGTAATTCTTTGATTCCCAGCCCTTATAGCCTCCTGAAAGCACATAGGATTCCCCGTGCCCTATATACCTGAGCATCCACCATAGCCTGCCTGCCATTGACAAGTCTCCGTCATCATATATGACCGCCGTGCTTTTATCGTCTACTCCAATATTATTCATATTACATGTAAATTCCTCCATATTTGGCAGGGGATGTCTTCCGCCATGCTCCTTAATTTCTCCTGTTAAAATTTCTTCCAAAGGAATAAATACAGCATTTGGAATATGACCTTTTTCGTATTCTTTTTTGCCGTAGCCCCCATCTCCAAGAACATATCTGACATCCAATATAACTAAGTTTTCCTTATCCGTATTATTTTTTAACCATTCAGCAGATACTAAGTTTTTCAAATTATTTTCCTCCTTGATTTCAATTTTAAGATTAATTTTACCCTATTGGGGTATATATAATAAATCAAATTTTATATTTGATTTTATTATACTCGAATTATAGTTTTAATACAATTTTAAATGGTTAAAATTAAAAATAAGGGAGACAAAAAATGGAATTTAAAGAATATACAGCATTTTATTTAGGTTGCATAGGGGACTGCTTAGCGGAAATTCGATTTACTCACAGGGATGAAACTACTATTGTCGCTGAAAGCACCAAGGTGTCTGATACATTAAAAGGTCAGGGCTAAGATTCTCCACACCTCTTGAGGTGTATTTGTATATATGCGAATAAAATATTCGTCCCAAACAAACGCAAAATTGCTGCTATTTTTTAATTTATCCGCAATCAATTGCTCATTCAATTCTTCTAAATCTCCCAAACTGTCCTGAAGATCGTAAACACTTGGTTCAGTCGTTATACACCAATGGATATTTGTCCATCCTTCAGCAGGATAGTAGCTGCTCTCCTTTACCAATTCCGGATCGGCATGTGCTACATAGTTGGCTTCGAATTTGTAAGGCTCTCCGTTCTTTAGAGTAAGGGAGTTAAATTCTTCTATAAAGCCGAATTCTGCAAAATCCGGAATATATTCGTAAAACGCATTGGGTTTTTCCGAAAGTGTCACATTAGAAAATAAAATTCCTGACTCAATATCAAACCGTTCAAAATCAACCGGATGCTCCCAAATAAAGTCTAACAGCATTGCCATATCCTCATATCTGTCATTCCATGAGCCTTCAATTTGATACCACCCACTGTCGTTTTGAAATGTGATTGTCTTCTTTCTATTGTCGCCGCCTTCGGCTATAATCTGTATACCATCACGGTCGGTCACGGTCACTGCAGGCTCCTTAATATTGCCGTACTCATCTAATTCGACGAAAATGCAATCCTCTATTAGCTCTACTTCCTGGTATCCCGCAGTTATGCTCAAATCGCTGTATTCGCTGCCGCGCTTATGCCATGAGAATATCAAGCTGTAAATACTGCCATCCTCATTATAATTAGCTGTGCAATCAAAGAGCGGATAATCGCTCATTGCAGGAATAACTCCATCAGCCGCTAATTTTTCCCGTTCGTCAGAAAACGAGCGCGTATGTGCGTATGGAATTGCACTATCCGCAATAGAATTTGAGCTTGATATACCGTCATCACTATTATACTTGAAATAATCTTTTGCCGAAAATTGCTCTGACCATTGCAGTACAGGATTACCCGAAGGCTCCGATACGGCAGGATGAAAAATTCCATATGCTCCTGCGGCAATCAGGCACAAGCACGCCGCAAGACCGATGTATTTACCCGGGGGTTTTAGCAGTCTTTTCTTTTTGACAGTACAACGTTCAATAAGCTCTTCATCGACGGCTCCGATTGCCGTATAAATTCTTTCACTATTCATATTCATATATTAATTCCCTCCTTTTCAAGGTATTTCTTAAGTTTTACGCGGCTGCGAAATAAGCTTGCTTTTACATTGTTGTCTTTAATGTAAAGCTGTTCTCCTATTTCCGCAAGAGGCTTATTGTACCAGTAACGAAGCAGGAAAATATTACAATCTCGCTCAGAAAGCTTATGCAAAAACTTATTTATATGCTGCTCCAATTCATTATCTGATATTGTCTGTTCCACAGAAACCGATGATGGAATGCAGCTGTCAAGTTCATCCAAAACTAATAAAAATTCTGAACCGCCTCGTTTTTGCGTTCTGTCCTTTTTGTATTTGTTGAATGCAAGATTACGTGTTATTTTACCTAAAAATAGGGATAATTTGTTGGGGCGATTCGGGGGTATTGCATTCCATGCCTTCAACCATGTATCATTTACGCATTCCTCCGTATCTTCTTTGCTGTTTAATATGGATTGTGCAATGGAATAACAATAACTGCCATACTGTTTTTTTGATTGGCTTATAGCAGTTTGGTCTCTATTCCAATATAGCTCTATAATCTCAACGTCTGTCACAAAATTTCCTCCTTCCTCAATAAGACTCTTACCTATATAGACAACATAATATATAAAAGGTTACTTTTTATTTGAATTATTTTTTATAGTGTTCCTTATCCGTATTATTTTTTAACCATTCAGCATATACTAAGTTTTTCAAATTATTTTCCTCCTTGATTTCAATTTTAAGATTATTAGTAAGCATTGTGTATAATTATTTTATCTGATTTGTTTAACTGTCGAAAAGGTGGGTAATATAATTATAACAATATGAAAATTTTAGGAAATGAGGTATTTTTATGAAACTTGGCGTAAGAAATCAGTTAAAGGGTACGATTACATCGATTCAAGAGGGAGCGGTTCACTGTCTGGTTACAATAGATATAGGCGGCGGCAAAGAAATTACTTCCTCCACATCTCTTCCCTCTGTTAAAGAGCTTGGCTTAAAGGTTGGTATGGAAGCATATGCGGTTGTTAAAGCGACCGCCGTAATAGTTGGCATTGATGAATAATAATATGGTGAAGCACGGGAGCACAGTATAAGGGGCAACAATTGCGTCAGCCCTTATTATTGTTATCTCCCTGCGAGCCTTCAATTTGATATCATCGGCACTAAGGTATATAGTGACCTTTAATCAGCAATAAAGTACCGTCGGGGTGAAGAATAAAATCATAGTAAAAATTCTTATAGTATGATGGTTTGTTTTCATCACCGTAATCTTCAATGAACTTTTCATCTAACAAGTACCGGACATATACACCCAATGTATTGTAATTGGGCGGTACTAACGGGATAAAATCTGGGCTGTGTCCGCCGTATCCACTTTCCAATACCCTTGTTTCGTTTAAATCCACTATTTTAAAGCCGTTGGGCTGGTTTTCATCACGCACAAAATCCATGAGCTCCACAGTCGTCACGGCTCCCTGCATGTTTTCACCGTAGGAAACCGGTGAAATATCAGTAATTTTACCAAAGAGCCTGCTTCCCCCTAAGTCAATATATTTCTCCGCCGTATCTATATAGTCCAGGACTGTCACTGGAACATCGGATGTCTTATAACCGAAGGTATTTTTCATCACATTAAATGCGCTTTCTCCGATACTGTAGCCGTTTACTGCAATACATGTGTAAATAGTGGAATCTGGTTTTGTAAAATATGCAAAATCAGATACGCCGTTCATATCTTCCTCACTGAGCCGCCCATGAAACATGCTCAGGCTGCCTACGACATCGCCCCCTTTGGTAAAGTTCCAAGAAAGAAATTCCCCTGCTTCCATTTCTAAATCTTCCGGAATCTCGAGGGTGAAAAAGCTGTTGCCAACAACCTTGTACCCTTTGTTTGATGCGGCGGGTTTTTCATCGCCGTAGGGCTTTATTGTCTTTAAAATTTCCTCTGACATGCTATTCATAGACATATAACTTTCCGTTTCCTCCTTGTCTGCCGGATCGTACTGCACATCTGAAGGAAAGGTTGCATAATAGGTGTATCCGTTTGCACGCATCAGCAGCTTGCTTGGTACCGGGGATTGGTTTATGTCTTCTTCCGTAATGATCTCTCCTATTTCCCTGTTGATGCTGAACAGGTGACCTCCCCGGCTTCCGTCAGGTTTTTTTGCAAAAAACAGCTCCATATTTTCATCATTTACTTGTACCCCGTTCTTCCATTCCTCGGGAATTCCGCTTATGAAAGCCTTATCCTTCCATTCATCCGGAAGCTCTAACTTATAGCCCAACTTGGAGCTCTCGTAAGTATAAGTATCTTTGTTTGTTCCGTTTACGGACAAAGCTATTATAATCCCCCCTACAATAACAGCCAATAATATTATCAGCCATGTCTTTCTTTTTTTATATTTCAATACATTATTCACCCTTTCTTTTACATCCCCTTCGCCGAAGGCAAGAGGGGCAATTAAACTTCTTTTAACGGACATGTTCAGAAGTGAATCCGCATAATCCTTTTTAATGTTTCCCTCACTTTTCTTTAAGACCCATTCATCGCAGGACATTTCCATATCCTTGCAAAACAGGCAAAAATCTATCCAAATAACAGGGTTAAACCAGTGAATTGCCGCAATTACAAATACAGCAGGTTTTAACAGATAATCGCACCTCGATATATGTTTATTCTCATGAACTAAAATATACCTTTTTTCATTTTCATCTATGCCTGCCGGGAGGTATACGCGGGGCTTAATAAAGCCTAACACAAAGGGTGTGTGAATTCTGTCGCTTTCAAATACTCCGTCATCGGTTAACCATGCAAACCGAAGCTTTCTTTTAAGCCGGAAATATGAAACCCCACTAATCAGAATTACGATAGCTATTCCTACCACCCAAACATTTGAGGCTGCTTCCACATACTTTTCCCTGACTTCCCTTACGGAAATATTCTTATTGCCGGTATTTTGAAAATTTGAAATTTCGGAAGAAATATTATTTGGTATATTATTCACTTCATCACCGCCGGTTATATCTCTTGCCGTCATGCCTTGTGCTGTTTGTTTTGATATATTTTGAACCTCTGCATAACCTTCGTCAATATATCCTCCGCTTTTTATAATTCCCCAGGAGCTTTCTATGGAAAACGGTATAACAAGCCTTAAAAATACTACGCTCCAAAGAGCATAGGAAAATATTTTCGGAGCACTTTTAAGTAGAATACGCACTGCCATTACAATCATGGAAACCACTGTCGCTGTGACGCTCATATCAACAACCTTTAAAAATATACCGCTCAATCCGAAGCCTCCTCTATTAATTTCTTAAGCTCGTCAGCTTCCTCCCTGGAGATTTTTTTGTTTCCTAAAAATGCCGTGACAAACGCAGGAAACGAATTATCGAAAGCTTTTTTAACAACCGCTTCACTTTCGTATCTTTGAGCATCTTCTTTTTTTATTATTGCCCTGACAATTGCATTTTCACTTTTTATTATGCCCCGTTCGGATAGTTTTTTAATCATGGTATATGTGGTGGATTTTTTCCAACCCAATACTTCATTGCTTTTTTTCATAAGCTCCGTGGAATTTACAGGCTCCATATCCCATATAATGCTCAAAAACTTCCACTCGGCTTCATGGAATTTAATCAATTCAATCATCCCCTTTCATTTATTGAATAATTTTATGTTAATAACCTTGGTCTATTATAGCAGACCTTATATGTTTAGTCTATCATAGTAGACCTCCATTGTCAATAAAAAGTTTGGTAAATTCTTTGATTCCTCCGCAAGTCTACGGCATAGCCGAGGATTTAAACCATCCTTTCAATAAAAAACACCACTATAGTTAATGAAAAGTGGCGTTTTAATTTATTTAACCGTTTCGGGTTTGATATTGGTTGTACATTTGATATTTTCTTTTTGAATTTCTTGATTGAATTTGTTAACTTGCTTTATTATGTCAGCATATTGAGATGGATATTCACTTTTCATATCTGCCAGCTCTTTGTATAATGCTCCTTGATGAGCCACTGTTTGCTTATGTGTTCGAACATAGCATATTTGTGGTAAATTCAGTTTAGGGAATTTAGATGGTATTAATTCGATGTCATAATATGGGTCATGATTTTCCGGTCTGCTTATCGTTGACAGCGGGAGTACTGTATAGTCATTATTCTTAGGACCAAAAATTACAAGACAAGGGCGAGCTTTAAAAGAATTTCTCTGCGACCGAGCATCAAAATATGGCATTGCAAATAAGCAGATTTTTCCTATCACTCGCTCACCGCCTTATCAAAGGGAATGTCTTCAAACTCATCATAATACATTCCCCAAGTATGGTCAAATAGTCTTACTTTTTTAGAATCTTCTTTTATATCCTCAATTGTTAAGGGTTTACTGCCTCTCTCCCAATCCTCAAGCCCTTTTCTTGCATTATTCCATGATATTTCATCATGTGACAATTTACTAAGCTTCCACGAGGTTAATTTCCCATATTCTTCAATAATATTGTTCAATATATACGCAGTCTCAGCCGAAACTTCATTTGTGCTTTCCAGTATGCCATCTTTAGGATAATAGGATTTTCTTATTTCCGGAGAAACCGGTCCATAAATCCAACCCTCGAAATGCTCTTCAAAAAGCATTTCTCCTGTAAGGGCAAGGCATTCTCTTTGAGCAAAATAAAGTAATTTGTGCAATTTCATTTCATCGAGATTTTCGCCACCGGATACTTCCTTGTATTTCTTATATATGAAATCAGCAACGTCAATAATTCGTTCCATGAACAGCACCTCCTTTTATTGTAGTTTAACTTATTTTTGTTTTGTTTGCAACATTTTTTATAGTTATATTATATGCATTTTAAAAAAAGAAGCCCAACAAAAACCGGACTTCTTTTAAGAAATCAATGAAACTCTGCCCCTGAGTGATAAATCGCATGTTAAGAAGTATTTTCCCTTGAAGCCAAGGTTCCATGTCCTGCAATAATCTATTCGGATATTATTTATTTGGATTTTTCAGCTCCATCATTACCGGCTATTGCCAATTCTTCACTTAAGTTATCTTCGGTTTTCTCTTTGCCTAAATAATCAGGCAGCTCCATCCCTGCCATGTTAAACATTTCCTGCATTGGTGGCACGGATTTCATAAGTCCCGATAGGAAATTTGCCGTAGATGTTTTACCGTCCTTATTGCTGCCTCCGTCCCATACGGTAATCTTGTCAATCTTAATATTTTTAATTGCTTCAACCTGAATTCTTTCATCTATTTGAGCATTAGCTTCACCGATAGAACCATCTCTGGTTTTTTCGGCAACACTTTGCCTTGCATCGTTTATTGCCTTAGCCGCCGCTTCCTTGCCCAAAGCAGAAATATAACCGGATTCGTCATTAATATCAGTAACATTAACATTTATTAATCTTAAACCAATTTTCTTCAACTCGGATTCAACATTATAGGAAACAGCTTCTAAAAACTTATCTCTATCCGTATTGATTTTTTCAATATCCATTGTGGCAACGACCAAACGCAATTGCCCGAAAATTATATCCTTTGCCAAATCCTTTATTGCTTCCAAACCTAATCCCAACAATCTTTCCGACGCATTCTGCATAACACCGTCCTCGGTAGAAATACCTACGGTGAAGCTTGAAAGATATATTAGAGGTTAATAGGAGTCCCATACTTAGAGAATTCCCTCTCGGTTAGAAAAGCTGCCCCTTTTGCAAGTTATGCTATGAGACAGCCTTTATTTTCCGTTTGCGCACTAAGGAATATAGTGACCTTTAATTAACAATAAAGTATCAGTGCAAAATAAAATCATAATAAAAATTTTTATATCATAATCCATGTTCTATTTCTTGGTTTGTTTATTTGACAGAACGTTTTCAATCATTAAACTCCACTCTTCGGAAACTGAGACAATTTCCTGTGCCATCCTTATTGAATGATAATAAAGTTCTAAATCTTTCAACAGATTGGACAGAAAATCAATACCCATTCGTTCTGCAACCATATTGTTTATTTCAGATGCCGGTCGAATCATTTCCAACCCATATTGCTCTCCTTTGGGTGTTAATATCACAAATTTTTCTCGTCTATCATCTTCGTTTGGGATTAAGTAGACAAAATCGGCGGCTTTAAGCTTATTTATGATATTGTGAACCGTTTGTTTTGGTAGACGGGTTTTTATACATATTTGTTTCTGTGTAATGTTTTTATAGAACAAGAGCGCATATAAAATCGTCATCAGTTCAAAAGAAACATGATGTTCTTCAAAAAAAGACTGGTATAAATTAACAGTACTAAATTCGATCTCTGTGATTGCGTTCGTTATTCTTTCATTATTAGTTATTGTCATTGAACCTCCCTAGTGTTTATAAGTTATTCCTAATGAATTTTAACAAATTAAAATGATAAAGTCAATTAAAACCCAAAACAGTAATTATTATTAACTAAAAATCGTTACTATTCACAGTCGATTTTATAAGAAAATAAAAAGAACAGGATATACAGCAA
>ENA-UOOK01003153-UOOK01003153.1-fermentation-metagenome-genome-assembly--contig:-NODE-3153-length-19108-cov-9.555083_pt1 | contig 19108 bp, 13 predicted proteins | sample MGYA00245777_ERZ724023 | MGnify/ENA primary metagenome ERZ724023 (study PRJEB28704, sample SAMN03018312) | fermentation metagenome | biome: anthropogenic terrestrial biome; feature: soil; material...
GTCACAAAGTGACTTTCTGATGAAATTTTAGACTTCTTAAATTTCATCAGCCTTCGGAAGAAGGCTTGATAACCATATTGTGATTGCACTAGGTTGCAGCTCGCTGCAACTTCCTGCAGCTAAACCTGCAGGAAAAAGTCGTTTTACGACTTTCTGGGGAGCAATCATAATATAAATTGAAAAAGAGGAGGTTGACATACATCACCAAACACAATAACATCTTTTTCAATATATACATTCAGGAATACGAAGCATATCCCTGAACCCCGCTAACTTTCGCATACCTTTGAAAGATATGGATTCTGTCTTGTGAAGACAGAATGTTTAATGTATAATCATGAAGATGGATTTGGATATATGGCGATAGCAGTGTTATGAAGTCATTTGTGGTGTAAAGAGTAAGAATAGCTGCGTCAATTTAAGGAGAATTGTGATGGATGACCGACCGATTGGAGTATTCGATTCGGGGCTTGGAGGGCTAACTGTTGTAAGCGAAATTATGAAGAGCCTGCCAAACGAAAGCCTTATTTATTTTGGTGACAATGGTAGAACTCCATATGGTACTAAATCAAAGGAAACCGTTATTAAATACACGAAGCAGGATGTTGCATTTTTGCTTTCTAAGGATGTGAAAATGCTTGTCGTTGCATGCAATACGGTTAGCGCGCTGGCTTTATCCGAGGTCAGTTCTGCAATCAACGTACCTGTTCTGGAGGTTATAAAACCCGGAGCAAAAAGTGCCCTAAAAAAGACAAAAAGCGGTAGAATAGGCATAATCGCCACACCGGGTACAATAGCAAGTGGTGTTTATAGTAGTGCAATCCTTAACCTTAATCCAGCAGTCGAGATTTTTTCAAAGGCTTGCCCGCTTTTTGTAAGTCTTGTGGAAGAAGGCTGGTGGAATAATGAGATAGCCCGGATGGTCGCGGAAGAATATCTTAAGGATATAAAAAAAGAAAAAGTTGATACCCTCGTTTTGGGTTGTACTCATTATCCTTTATTAAGCGAAACTATACGAAAGGTTATGGGGGACGAGGTTTCCCAAGTTAACTCCGCTAAGGAGCTGGCTCTTGCTTTGAAAGAGCTGCTTGAGGAAAAAGAGATGTCTGCAGCACAAAAACCCGCTCGATATATGTATTATACCAGTGATAGTGTAGAAAAATTTAAAGAACTGGGAAAACTAATTCTTTCAGCAGATATTGAAAATGTGGAACGTGTTGACGTGGGGAATTAAAAAAGAATATACTTACAATGAATAATGGATAATGAAAAGAAATTATGAAAAAAGTATTACCAATAAAGAAACTATATATATGTTTAATGAGAAAATCAACATAATATATACACGAATTGTTACACGTGCCATTTGTTTTGGCATAGCAAAAACAAGCACTTGTGCAATATAAATTGAAACAGAAATGATTTACAAATATCACAAAGCATAATTAACTTCTTTTTCAATTTATATAGAAAAAAGAAAAAGGAACAATGAAAGAAGGAACTATCTTGAAAAAAGACGTAATGATTACTGTTGATAGCAAGCAGGAGCACCCGGAGCAGGAACCGGAGGTTATGAATTTTATCACTGAAGGGACATACAGCAAAAAAGATAATTGTTATTGCATAACGTATGATGAGAGCCCTGTTACAGGCTTGGACGGGACAACCACTACTATGGAGATAGCGACGGATTCGGTGACATTAATTCGCTATGGTAATGTTTCCAGCCTTATGGTTTTTGAAAAAGGCCGTAAGCACACTTCCGAGTATAACACTGAATACGGTATATTTGCAGTTGGTGTAACTGCGAGAAAGCTAAATGTGGAACTGAATGACCATGGCGGTCATTTTGATATCGAATATGTTTTAGAGGTTAATAATCAGGTAACCAGCTTTACAACACTTAATGTTAAGGTGCAGTAAGCATAGAGAAAATCGGCATGCTTTGCTTTCCGAATGGACTCCTAAATAAAATAATAGAAGGTGATATGAAAAATGTACAGTATTTATGAAAAAATCAAGGAGCAAATAGAGGACATCATAAAAACAGCAATATCCCAAGCGATTACAGATGGCCAGCTGCCTGAAATTGAGGTTCCCCAGATAATGACAGAAAAGCCCAGAGAAGAAGCCTTTGGGGATTTTTCAACAAATATCGCTATGCAAATGGCAAAGCAAGCAAAAAAAGCTCCAAAGCAAATTGCACAAATAATTATAGATAGAATAAATACCGATAACACATTCGTAATTCGGGTTGAAATAGCCGGTCCGGGGTTCATTAATTTTTACCTTAACAACGAATGGCTGTATGAAACTCTCGGTTTAATAGATGAGAAAAAAGAGCAATACGGGGAAGTTAATATAGGTCATGGTACGAAAGTTATGGTCGAGTTTGTCAGCGCCAACCCTACAGGTCCTTTGCATATGGGTAATGCCAGAGGCGGCGCTCTTGGTGATTGCATAGCGAGTGTTCTTGAAAAGTCAGGGCATTCTGTCACCAAAGAGTTTTATGTGAATGATGCAGGAAACCAGATGGAAAAGTTTGGGGCATCATTAGAAGCAAGATATCTTCAGCAAATTTATGGTGAGGATGAAATACCTTTTCCTGAAGAAGGGTATATGGGAGAGGATATTATTGATCACGCCAATGAATATATCTCTGAGTATGGTAAGGAGCTTGCAGAAAAGACTACTGAGGAAAGAAGAAAGGCTCTGGTTGAGTATGCCTTGCCTAAAAACCTGAAGTGCATTAAGGATGGGCTTGCTCGTTACGGAATTCATTATGATGTATGGTTTAGGGAAAGCACATTGTATTCCGGTGAAATTGAGGAAACCATGGATATCCTAAAGGAGCGGGGCTATATTCTTGAAAAGGACGGGGCACAGTGGCTAAATGGTGAAAAGGCCGGACTTGAAAAGGATGAGGTTCTGGTTAGGCAAAACGGTCATCCAACCTATATGGCTGCAGACATTGCCTACCACCGCAATAAGTTTGTTAAAAGAGGCTTTGACAAGGTAATCAATCTTTGGGGTGCAGACCACCACGGTCATGTCGCCCGGATGAAGGCGGCTATGGATGCTATAGGTATAGACAGTAGCAGGCTGGAGATTGTTATTTTCCAGTTGGTTCGTTTATATAAAAACGGTGAAATAGCCCGAATGTCAAAAAGGACAGGACGCGCAATTTCGCTGGAAGATCTTTTGGATGATGTGGGTGTGGATGCAGCAAGGTTTTTCTTTAATCTTAAAACATCGGGAAGCCATCTGGATTTTGATATGGATCTTGCGGTGGAGCAATCAAACAATAACCCTGTATTTTATGTTCAATACGCCCATGCAAGGATCTGCAGTATTATAAGAAAGCTCGCTGAGGATAATATTATGGTGCCTGCGGCAGAGGATGTTGATATGATGCTTTTAATACAGCCTGAGGAAATAAAGCTTATAAAAAGATTAGCAGAGTATCCTGAGGAAGTAACTTTGGCAGCCCAGACACTTGAACCCAGCCGCTTAACAAGGTATGTCATGGATGTGGCATCTGATTTTCACAGCTTTTACAATGCTTGCAGGGTAAAAGGCGAGGAAGACAATTTGATGTACGCAAGGCTTCTGCTTGTTAACTGCACAAAAATTGTTATAAAAAATGTACTTGATTTAATCGGAATAAGTGCACCCGAAAAAATGTAAAAATTAAATAACCGGAGGAGAAAATGATGAGTCTATATCAAGAGTGGCAAGACAAAATGAATAAAAGTGAGAATGCTGAAGTTCAGCGCGAATTCTACGAGCAGTATATTGCAAAAGAGACAGATGCCTATAAATCAATTCTGGGAGCAGAGCAAAAAGAATTATCCGGAACGGTAAAAGAGCTCGCAGAAAAGTTTTCAATGGATTCAGTTACGTTTACAGGCTTTTTGGACGGAATAAATACAAGTCTGACGCAACAGCTGGAACTGGAAGATGTTACGGAAGAAAGTGTTATAGATGCTGGAATTGATTATGAAAAGCTATACTATAACATGATGAAAGTAAAAGCAGACTGGTTATATAGTTTACCGGAATGGGATAACATTTTTAGCGAAGAGAAGCAAAAAGAGCTTCGCATGAAGCTTCATGAGGACAGTCATATTACCGTTGATAAGATCGGCAGAAATGACCCATGCCCCTGTGGCAGCGGTAAGAAATACAAAAAGTGCTGCGGGAAATAACGTTCAGTTAAAAAAAAGAGTATAATTGTACTCTTTTTTGTTTGCGAGGCATGTTGCCCAGTATAGTACATGGAGACGGTTTTTTGCTTGAAGCATTAAAATGATCATACTCTCATATATTATTTCCGTATGTTTGTTTGATGGGAAAATTTGATATATAATTAATCAAAATGCCCCTAAGCCTCTGCTTTTATAAGCGAGGGATAAACCGGTTTCTACTTCAGTGTCGAGTTCAATTTCTCACTGAAGGGGTATTTGATTAAATGGCTGGTCGCAGGCAGAGCCTGCTGCTCGCCCATGCATCCGGTCTGCTCGCCCATGCATCCGGTCTGCTCGCCCATGCATCCGGTTTCGCAGCGTAAAGCGTATTTTGGCAAGCAAAAACGTGTGTTGCACACAAAAAGCATAAGGAAGGTGTTTTCAACACGCTCATTTTGGCGCACATTTCACGCAAGCGCTCATTGAAAGGTTTCAAAGTTGTAAATGAAAGGAATGTTTTGTTATGCTTCAGGTTAAAGGTTTGTCCAAACGCTACGAACATGTGATGGCGGTTAATAATGTAAGCTTTGAGGTTAATAATGGTGAAATCGCAGTATTACTCGGACCTAACGGTGCGGGAAAGAGTACAACAATAAAAGCCATTGCGGGGCTTTTAAAATTTGACGGTGCGATAGTTGTTAACGGTAATTCAAATAAAACAGTAGAGGCAAAAAAGGTGTTTGGCTATGTGCCTGAGGCTGCAGCAGTGTATGATTACCTAACGGTTTGGGAACACATGGAGTTTATTTCGAAAGCATACAGGCTTGATGATAGCTGGAGAGAGAATGCTGAAAAGTTCTTGCGGCGATTTGAGATGGATGATAAAAAAGAGAAGCTTGGAAAGGATTTGTCTAAGGGAATGCAGCAGAAAGTCAGTATATGCTGTGCTCTTCTGATTAACCCAAGGATGATATTGTTTGATGAGCCTATGATGGGACTTGATCCAAAAGCAATAAAGGAATTAAAAAACACATTACTGGAGCTTAAAAATTCAGGTTGTGCAGTTTTAGTAAGTACTCATATAATTGACAGCATAGAAGAGGTATGGGACAAGGTTCTTATAATGAACAAGGGCAAGATCGTTCTTTCCAGAACACGCAGTGAGATGGAAAACAATGAAGAATCCCTTGAGGAAATATTTTTTGCTGCTACGGAAGGAGCGGTGGGAGCATGAATTCATTGTTCTACCTTATGAGAAAGCAATTAAAAAATATAATCTGCGGTCTTGCGAGTAAACCACTGGCTCTTATAGGATACATTTTTATTGGTATAATGATCCTCGGTTCAATGATTGCAGTTTTATTTATGCCATCAGGAACTATAAGGCATGGTTCTAACGAGTTGTTCTCAGCAATATTTACCGGCTTGGTTACTGTTGCGGTATATTTCAGCCTCAAACAGGGGGTTGATAAGGGAAGCTCATATTTTCGGTTTGCGGATGTAAATTTAATTTTTACGTCACCAATAAAAGCCAACAAGGTTCTTTTGTATGGATTTATAAAGCGTATCGGAACCTCAGTGCTTATAGTTATGTTCAGTATATTTCAGCTGCCAAATATAAAAAACAACTTTGTACTTAAAGATTATGGTGTATGGTTGATACTTTTAACTGTGCTGCTATATTCATTGCTGAGCCAAATTCCGGGAATGGTTTTATATACCTTCACATCTGTCAGTAATAAAAGGCGAGTTATGGCAAAAAGAGTGTTGGACGCTTTAGTGCTATTATTTGCATTTGGTTTTTTAGTTCAAGCACTTAAAAAAGGTAATGTTGCAGAAGCCTTTGTTCAATACCTTAATTCAAGCGTTTTTGCGGCAATACCAATAGTCGGACAACTGAGAGCTATTGTAGCAGCAGCTGTTTATGGTATAGATTCAAGTTTCTATTACAGCATTATTATTTTGCTTGTTATAATTGCGGCTTTTATTCTTATTCTTTATAAAACCGATCCTGATTATTATGAGGATGTGCTTGGCGCAACGGATCAAATGGAGCAAAGAATAAAAGCTAAGCGCGAAGGCAAAGGTAACGGAATCAATAATAAAACAAGAAAGGTCAAAGGAGAGTTTTTATCATCAGGCTCGAAAGCTATATTTGAAAAGCATTTGCTGGAGTATAGAAAAACGAGTTATTTTATGTTTTTTGACAAATCATCCATTATTATAATAATAGCTGGTATTGTGTTTAAATATTTTATGCCGGATGGGGTCGGCAATATTTTCTTTATTTTATTTTTCAGCGCATATATGCTATTTTTCTTTACAATTCAAGGGAAATGGCCTTTAGAGCTTGAAAAGCCGTACATTTTTTTAATACCTGAATCTAACACGAGTAAACTAATATATTGCACAATGGCTGAGAATATTAAAAATCTTCTTGACGGTACTCTACTTTTTACAGTTTCATATTTTCTCTTTGATGTGAATCCAATTGTTATTGTTTTATGTATCATCAGCTACACTCTTTATGGGGCTATTTATATATACAGCGATGTACTTTCCCGACGTTTGTTCGGTAAAATACACAGTAAAACCATGCTGATTTTTGTAAAAATGTTTGTTTCTGCCTTTGTCGTGTTGCCAGGTGTTATTCTTATGGGAGTAATAAGTATCGGACAGAGAAACATGATTATCACTGCGTTAGCTATAGTTGCATGGAATTTAGCAGCAACGACAATACTCTTGTTGCTATCAAAAAGTGTTTTGAACAATCTTGAAATTTCACAATGAGAAGGTGCGTACTTTGTATTGAGTGAAATGGGTTAGAATTGTATTAGAGTTTCATTAAGTCTATTGTAGGTTGAACCTTTCTGTGATAAAAATAAAATGTAATGATATATTTTGAACAGGAGGAACGTCCATGAATGAAAGAGGGCGAAATGTATTACCTATGATTGGTTTCATTATGATTCTGATAGTATTGCTTGGCGGTTTTTCCTTAGCGAAAAACAAAAATGCAAGAAAAATGTTGGATCAGAACCACAGCACAAGCACAAATACAAACCGGACGGATAAGCCGTTTGAGGGAATAATAAATAAAAGTGGTATTTTAAGTGGATACACTGTGGATGAATCAGGCGAGTTATCAACAGAGGGAATTAATAAAATAACCATTGCTTCAGTCAGCTCAGAGCTAAACATTTACCGCAGTGATTCAAATAAAATAAGTGCTAAATATTATGGAGATGTGCAATCCTCTAATAAAGATTCAGCTCCGTATCTTGAGGTGATCAAGGAAGGAAACGAAGCAATTGTCAGGATTAAGTACCCCACATGGCATAACGTTTCCTTTTCCGAAAAGACAAAATTGGATGTTACCATTCCGGATAATTGGGGTGAGGATTTAGACATAAAGAACACCTCAGGTAGTATATCTGCAAATGAGTTGAAGGGAGACGATATAAGTATTGTCACCATATCCGGTTCTATTTCAATAGATAAACTGATGGGTAAGAACATAGAAATTAAATCCACCTCCGGTGCAATTGCTGTCGACCAAGTTATTGCATCAGCTAAATTTACCGGCAGTACAATATCGGGAAAATATGCTGTTAATGTGATTGAAAGCAGAGAGGTTGATTTGAATTCAACATCGGGAGTAATTGATGTAAGTGATGCTCAATGTGACGATTTTGATGCAAGAAGCATTTCAGGAGACATCGATATTACTTTGAAGAAAGGGAACGCAGACATAGAGACAACTTCAGGGAGAATTAAGATTAAATTTCTTGATGGGTTCGATACAATAAAAGCAAAAAGCATCTCTGGAAAGGTTTTGGTCAGCGTACCTGAAAACAGCCAGTTTGATGTTGATATCCGCACTATTTCCGGAAGTATCAAGTGCAGTGATTTTTCAATGAAGGTTAATTCATCAAAAAGTAATGAGTTAAAAGGAACAGTAGGCAGCGGTGGCAGCCAGATTGATGTTAATTCTGCTTCCGGAAATGTGGAGATTATTAAAAATTAATCATATTCATAAGACCCCCACTTTTTCGTGTATTTTCAACCAATATGATTGAAAAACGCCTAGTGGGGGTTTCTTATTCTTTCTTTGGCGCAAGTAGAGTTCCCGCCAAAGCCCATTGCATATTTTACTACGTAAAAACGCTTGATGTTCAGCTTTAGCTAAACGAGTTAACTTCGCGATAATCCAATGGATCTAATACGATGATTTGAGCAGGAAGCATCCCCGGAATTTGGCTTACCAATGGAATTGTACAATGGATAAGCCTTTTTTTCTGTTTAAAAAGACACTTGCACAAGAAAAAACCGAATAAATGCAAACTCTAAAAGGTTTATTTTGATAAAATATAAGGTATAATGGGTATGTATTGTTTATATCCATATGAACACAAATTACAAGGAGGATATATAAATGAAGTTACGAGAAAATTCAGCTTACTCTCTGCTTGTTCCAACAAGCATGGGAGTTAGGATCACACCGGTTAACGGTCAGCCCGTACACAGCAGTGACACGTTTTTTATGCAGGTTACTAGTGCCGAGACCAATGTAGCGAGTATTTCTTCTTATCTTGGTCTGCCTGTTAAAGTGTTAACAGCTTTTGTTAAGGACAGTCCCATAGCAAGGTTAATTAAAGATAATCTGGCAAGCCGCCACATGGATTATGAGGGCAGAGATGTTCCACAGGGAGGTCCTTGGGGATATAGGCACCAGTTCAACATTGCCGATTCCGGTTATGGCACCCGCGGTCCGAGAGTTCATAACGACCGTGCCGGTGAAGTCGGTCTTACTCTTGATGTTAAAGATTTTGATCTGGACAGGATTTTTGGTAAGGAAGGCGTGCAGATTCTTCATATTTCAGGTCTTATCGGAGCACTTTCGCATGAGACAAGCATTTTCTGCCTTGAGCTTGCAAGAGCTGCTAAGAAATACGGAACAAGAATATCTTTTGATATGAACTATCGTGCTTCATTTTGGATAAATCGTGAAAAAGAACTTCGCGATATTTTCTCCGAAATCGCAAGCATTTCTGACATTCTTGAAGGTAATGAAGAAGACTTCCAGCTTTGCCTCGGAATAGAAGGACCTGAAGCCGGAGGAAAAGATTTAGGTGCCAAGATTGAAAACTTTAAAAAGATGATCGGAAGAGTTAAAGCTTCTTATCCGAATGCATCAGTTTATGCAACCACATTGCGAGAGGTCATCAGTACCAATACTCACAATTGGGGTGCTATAATGCTGTCCGGTGACGAGTGGCATGTTGCAGACTCCCGCGAGATTAATGTTCTTGACCGCATAGGCGGCGGAGATGGCTTTGTGGGTGGACTTCTCTATGGTATACTCAAAGGCTGGGAACCTGAGAAATGTTTGCAATTCGGATGGGCTACCGGTGCAATGGCAACAACCTTCCTAACCGACTATGCTCAGCCTGCCGACGAAGAACAGGTTTGGAGCATCTGGAAAGGTAATGCCAGGGTGAAAAGATAAGTGAACCGTTGTAAAGCTATATAAACACGTGGTCTGTAATATTTAAGTTTTATAGCATGCTGGTCACTACACATATGAAGTAACTAAATATGTTGAACTAGAGATTCAACATACACGAATTGATGCACGTACCTCTTGTTTTGGCATAGCCCTGAACAGGCACATGTGCAATATAAATTGAAAAAGAATTAATTTGCGGATATAATCAAACCCAATAAATGATTTTTTCAATTTATATGATTGAGTTTATAAAAATGGAGGGAAACTGAATATGGCAAAAGCTGATATAGGTCTTATTGGACTTGCGGTTATGGGTGAAAACCTTGTTATGAATATGGAAAGTAAGGGTTTTACCGTAGCTGTATTTAATCGTACTACCGATAAAGTAAGAAATTTTACAAATGGACGCGCAAAAGGGAAAAACATAATTGGGACATACTCTCTTAAAGAGTTAGCCGATTCCTTAAAGAAGCCGCGTATTGTAATGATGATGGTTAAGGCAGGGAAACCGGTTGATGACTTCATAGATATGGTAATCCCATACCTTGAGAAAGGGGATATCATTATTGACGGAGGAAATTCACATTTTCCCGATACAATACGCAGAACAAAGTATGTTGAAGAAAAAGGGCTGCTCTACGTTGGTACAGGCGTATCCGGCGGAGAAGAAGGTGCTCTTAAAGGCCCCAGCATTATGCCTGGTGGCTCACCTGAGGCGTGGGGCTATGTAAAACCGATACTGCAGGCTATTTCAGCAAAGGTGGAGGATGGCTCACCTTGCTGTGAATGGGTTGGTGAAAACGGTGCAGGTCATTTTGTAAAGATGGTGCATAATGGTATTGAATATGGTGATATGCAGTTAATCTGCGAGGCATACCATGTTATGAAGGAGCTCCTTGGAATGTCTCCCGATGAAATGCATGAGGTGTTTAAAGAATGGAATGAAGGAGAGCTTAACAGCTACCTTATCGAGATTACCCGTGACATTTTGGCATATAAAGATGAAGATGGCGAGCCCATTGTTGACAAAATATTAGACACAGCAGGGCAAAAGGGTACAGGAAAATGGACTGCAATTTCTGCTCTTGACGAGGGTATACCCTTAACATTAATCGGAGAAGCTGTTTTCTCGCGCTGCCTTTCAGCTTTAAAAGAGGAAAGAGTTGAGGCTTCAAAAACAATAAAAGGTGCTGCTGTGAATTTCACCGGAGATAAAAAGGCAATGATTGAAGATATTCGCAATGCTTTATATGCATCGAAAATCGTTTCCTATGCTCAAGGATACACTCTGATGCGCGCCGCAGCTAAAACCTACGGTTGGAACCTAAACTACGGTGGAATTGCGCTGATGTGGCGTGGTGGCTGTATAATTCGTTCCACTTTCCTTGGAAAAATCAAAGAAGCTTTTGATAAGAACCATGAATTGACCAATCTTCTTCTTGATCCTTTCTTTAAAGAGAAGATTGAAAAAGCTCAAGCAAGCTGGAGACGGGTTGTTGCTACTGCCCTTACTAATGGAATCCCGGTGCCTGCTTTTGCAACTGCTCTTTGCTATTTTGACGGGTACAGAAGTGCAAGGCTACCTGCTAATCTTCTTCAGGCTCAAAGAGATTACTTTGGTGCTCACACCTATGAACGCGTCGATAAGCCAAGAGGAGAGTTCTTCCACACCAACTGGACAGGAGAGGGTGGCGACACCTCTGCAACAACCTACACTGTGTAGTTCTAATCAAACACCTACTGTATGGTTTGATAAAACGCGCGCAGCAAAGCGTTTTGCAAGCAAAAACGCATGTTGCACAAAAAATGTATGCCGTATTTTCGCAGGTTGCATTGCCCTGGAGCAGAGCTGCGAAAAACGGGAGAAAGTGCTATTGAAGTGATTTAGCTGTTTTATTGAATGAAAAGGATGATTGATATGAAAAATATTATTAAACCGGCTTTGGGAGCAAACGGAATAACCGATAATGAAATTCAGGTGGTTCTGGATGAACTACTTAAAGCCGATGGAAAACAACTGAAAAAAATACTTCTGCTCCCGCCGGATTTTACAAGAATGCATTCGGGAGCCGGAAAAATAACCGCTATGATCTATTCCATGCTAAAGGATTCTGTTCAAGTGGATGTTATGCCTGCATTGGGCACTCATGTTCCCATGACAAAAGAGGAGATAAATGTCTTCTTTGAAGGTGTTGTTCCATATGAAAACGTAATTCCACACCGTTGGCGTGAGGATGTTGTTCCATTAGGAGATATACCAGCAAGCTATGTGTCCGAAGTATCTGACGGGCTTATGTCGGAACCTATCCCCGTTGAAATAAATAAACGTCTCTTAGATAAATCCTACGATCTTATTATTTCAATCGGACAGGTTGTACCCCACGAAGTGGTTGGTATGGCTAATTACACGAAAAATGTTCTTGTCGGCTGCGGTGGTAAAGACACAATCAACATAAGTCATATGCTGGGTGCAGTATTTGGAATGGAAAAAGTCATGGGTAAGGATCATTCTCCTGTTAGAAAGGTTTTTGACTATGCCCAGGAACATTTTTTGAACAAGCTCCCACTAACTTATGTTTTAACGGTTACCACTTCTTCAATGGATAAGGTTAAAATTGAAGGAATCTTTGCAGGTAATGAAAGAATAGTGTTTGAAGAGGCCGTTGCTCTCAGCAGACAAAAGAATCTTACATGGATGGATAAGCCCATTCAAAAGGCTGTTGTTTTTCTTGATCCCCGTGAGTTTAAAAGCACATGGCTCGGCAACAAGGCTATTTACAGGACAAGAATGGCTATGGCTGACGGTGGTGAGCTTATTATTCTTGCCCCCGGTGTTAAGAAATTTGGCGAGGACGATGCAATTGATGTACTCATTCGTAGATATGGTTACAAAGGACGGGAGTATGTCTTAAAGCAATATAAAGAAAATGCAGATCTAAGAGAAAACCCATCTGCTGCAGCGCACCTGATCCATGGCTCCTCAGACGAGCGCTTCCGCATAACCTATGCGGTAAGCCATTTAACAAAAGAGGAAGTGGAAGGTGTAGGTTTTGGTTACATGCCTTATGATGAAGCGGTTAAAAAATACAAGCCGGAAGGCATAACCGATGGCTATTATGATGACGGGGAAGACACCTGGTTCTATATTTCAAACCCCGCACTTGGGCTTTGGACCATATCATAGTACCAAAAACTATTTGAAATAGTCAAAAATCTACTATTATAAAAGCAAAGGCAGCGATGCTTGTTGCTGTTAGGCTAATTAGCAGCTTATAAATTAGAACGGTTCTTAATTGAGCCGTTTTTTCTTTGGTTATCAAAAGTCATTCATCCTATATTCCTGTTATACTAAAACCATATCACTATTAAATTCTCAGAACCTTGTAAATACTTAGTTTGTGCTATGTGGTATCATAATTTTTCAGGAATTTAGGATTCATGTAATGTTTTGCATTTCCAGTCGGAGTCGATACGTTTCCACTCAAAAACTCAACAACCCGTTATATATAACCTTTAGCACAAGATTAGCCATTTCCTCTGGGGTTTCTTCTTTTCCTTCAATGAGCCATTTATGAAGAACGCTAATGCATCCGGTAATGGCGAAGGTCAGAAGGTATTCTTTTTTGTTATCTGCAGCGTTATATTGAAAAGGTATCAGCTCAACAAGCGCCATTAAATCATTTTGGAAGGCCTGGTCACCATTTTCGCCTAAAAGCACAATAAACAAATCAGTATTCGCCTTAGCATATTCCAGAATACCCTTTAGATTCTGCTCTGTAATAGGCATACGATCATCCACATATTGCTCTAAATAAATCTTTAGATTATTTATTACATCATCCTCTATTTGTCGTAGAAGATCAAATTGATCAGTATAGTGGGCATAAAAGGTGCTGCGGTTGACATCTGCTTCATCACACAAAGCAGTGACTGATATTTTTGATATATTACGATCTTTTAGCAGTTCTACAAGCGCTTCCCTAAGAAGAGCTTTAGTGTATTTCACCCTACGATCGGTTTTTTCTTTCATGTCAAATTTCCTCCCTCATTATACTTTCAAACACTTTGTTTTTCTAACTCATTCTTCGTTTTTCATTCTTTTTCAAAGGGATACCTCACGAATGCATGCATTAAGATGCATTTCTTAATATCTCATGTCTTAAAAATTTAACAATTGTAACCGACAAAGAATCCAAATTGTGTTGGATAAAAAGCATTTTGCCCAACACTGGTGGTTGAAATCCAACACTGTGTTTATTATAATTCATATAGAACAACTAAACAAGTAGAAAAACGAAGTAGGAAGATTATATGGACAAATTTGCAAGAACTATTATAAACAACAGGAAGAAAATCATTATTATCTTTATTATTTTCTCACTAATTTCCGTTGGGCTTACGTTATTTGTGGGTGTCAACTATAACATGGCAGATTATCTGCCTCAAAAGGCTGTGTCTACCACTGGTATCAAGGTTATGAATCAGGAATTCACACAAGCCATTCCAAATGTAAATGTTATGGTAGAGAATGTATCGGTAATGGAAGCCTTAAGTATCAAAAAGCAAATATCAACACTTGATAGTGTAAGCGAGATTTTATGGTTAGATGACGTGGCAGATTTAAAGAAGCCCCTTGAAATGCAGGATAAAGATACTGTTGAAAGCTTTTATAAGGGAGGCAGTGCTCTCTTTTCTGTCACAATAAAAAAGGGCGCCGAAGCAAAGGGAGTAGAAGAAATTCGGAAAATCGTAGGGCCGAAAGGAGCAATAGCAGGAGAGGTTGCAAATGAGACCGACATGCAAAATGCGGCAATCACCGAAGTAGCTCTGGCTGCTACCATTTTACTGCCTGCTATTGTTATAATATTGATTTTGTCAACAACATCCTGGATTGAGCCTATATTATTTCTTTCGGCTATCGGAGTGTCGGTAATTATCAATATGGGCACTAATATTATTTTCGGCGAAATTTCATATGTAACCAACTCAGTGAGTCCTATCCTTCAGCTAGCAGTGTCTATGGACTATGCAATTTTCCTGCTCCACAGCTTTGGTGACTTTCGCAAAAAATATGATGATGTAGAAGAAGCAATGTTCCATGCAATTAAGGCATCAGTTACTACTGTAGCTGCTAGTGCATTGACTACTCTTTTTGGTTTTTTAGCCCTTGTTTTCATGGAATTTAAAATAGGACCTGACCTGGGAATTTGTCTTGCGAAGGGTATTATTTTAAGCTTTGTTTCGGTAATGGTATTTCTTCCGGCATTAACGCTTTCCCTTTATAAGCTTCTTGATAAAACCACTCACCGAAAGTTTATGCCTGAATTCAGAAATATAGGCAAATACGTGTCAAAACTTTTTATTCCCGTTGCTATTCTAATTATCATTATTATAGTGCCCAGCTATCTAGGGCAGGGAAAAACTAACTTTATCTATGGTAATGGTGAACATGATCCGAATCGTGAGCTCGGGCGAAGTAATATTGCCATAAATGAAAAATTTGGCCGCACAAATATTTTAGCTGTTTTAGTGCCTAAGGGAGATATTGCAAAAGAAAGAAGCTTGGCAGATAAGCTTGAAAATCATCCCCATGTCAAAAGCGTTGTATCATATGTATCTACCGTAGGAGCAGAAATTCCAGCAGGCTTTTTAGGGGATGATATTACCAGCCAGTTTTATTCAGATAATTATTCTCGAATTATTCTATATACCGATTTAGCTGACGAAGGGGAAACAACATTTAATTCAGTTGATGAAATAAATACAATTATTGGTCAGTATTATAATGAGTCCTACATGGTTGGTCAGAGTGCAACCTTAGGTGATATCAAAAGGGTGGTCGAAGTGGATAATGATCGTGTTAACCTTATAGCTATTGTGGCAGTGTTTCTGGTGGTGGCCTTCTCATTTAAATCTTTATCGTTACCGGTTATTTTAATACTTACTATTGAGGTGGCCATATGGATAAATCTTTCATTCCCTTACTTTACAGGAACCTCTATAAATTATGTAGGTTATTTGGTACTTAACACCGTTCAGCTGGGAGCAACAATTGACTATGCAATTTTACTTACAGATAATTATTTGCAAAACCGTAAGAGCATGCCCTTAAAAAGGGCGATTTATGAAGCTCTTTCAATTGCATTTAGATCAATCCTTGTCTCGGCATCAATACTTTCCTTTGCAGGTTTTACTCTGTATTTAACATCATCTAATAATATTGTAGTAGATATTGGGCTGCTACTTGGTCGTGGCACATTAATCTCAATGTTTTTGGTAATTTGCTTCCTGCCGGCCATGCTCGTGATATTTGATAAGCTAATAAACAAAACAACTAAAGGAGCAGATTTTTATTACGAAAAGAAAGAAATAAAATATTAAAAATAACCTAAGAGATGACCCAAAGTGGGCTTCGCCCACAACCAAATAGCGTAACCTTACAGCTGCAAAATGTTAAATTCTTGTTTCTATTTATGTTTTACAGCTATAAGGTACTAAGAGAATTAAAGATAATGAAAGAAAAATAAACTCAATGGGAAAAGGAGCAATTTCAATGAAAAGAATAAAACCATCCAATATTAAAAAAGTTATTAGGGTAACAGCTCTGTTTATCATTGCTGCTTTACTTGTTACAGTTTATACACCTGTTCAAACTGGAGCGGCTGCTCTCAAGGAGGAGGTAGTATATGTCCGCCTGAACAATGATGGTTCTCTTAGCCAGGTCTATGTGGTTAATAGCTTTCAGTTAGGTCAAGACAATGAAATTCTTGATTACGGTAACTACGAATATGTCCGAAATCTTACTGACAGCAGCGAAATAGAGATAGAGAACGGAAAGGTCACTCTAGAAGCAAATGGAGAACAGCTGTATTATGAGGGTTATTTAATAAACCCCCAGCTACCATGGAATATCTCCATTAAATACATACTTGATGGCAAAGAAATATCGCCGGAAGAGGTGGCCGGAAAATCGGGACATCTGGTTATGTGGATTGAAACAGCAGTAAATCCTCTTGGAAGCAGGGAGTTTTATGACAGCTATGCACTACAAATAGCTATTACTCTTGATAGCAGCCTAAGTAAAAATATAACTGCCAGAGGGGGTACTGTAGCCTCAGCAGGTAGCAATAAACAGGTAAATTATGTGGTTTTGCCGGGGAAAGAGGCTTCTTATGAGCTTAGCTCCGATGTTGAAAACTTTGAAATGCCTGCTATCACCATTGCAGGAGTTCGTCTGAATATAGACTTTGGTATTGATGATTATGATATGTCTGAGCTTAAGGAATTAACTGATGGCATTGTTGATTTAGATGATGGTGTCCAGGAACTTCTTGACGGAATTTTTGATATGAAGACAGGGGTTAGCGAGCTACATGATGGAACTATTGAACTAGGTGATGGCGTTGGTGAATTTAAGGATGGTATACAAGAGCTCTATGAAGGAACAGGTGAGCTTAAGGACGGCGTATCTGAGCTAAAGGATGGAACCATTGAATTAGCTGATGGCGTTGGCGAATTTAAGGATGGTATACAAGAGCTGCTTGAAGGAACAGGCGAGCTTAAGGATGGTGTATCTGAGCTAAAGGATGGAACCACTGAAATGGCCGACGGTATGGGCGAATTTGAAGAAGGTATACAAGAGCTGTTTAAAGGAACAGGTGAGCTTAAAGACGGCGTATCTGAACTAAAGGATGGAACCATTGAAATGGCCGACGGTGCTTTGGAATTAGTCGACGGTACAACAGAGTTGGTTGTCGGGGTAAATAAATTAGATAATGGTGTTGGTGAGTTTTCTGATGGAATGGATGAGTTATATGATGGTATTTACGAGCTTGTATTCGGTGTTTCTAAGCTTAATGGGGGAATGAACGAGATCACTGACGGCTCAGCAGAACTTAAATCAGGAGTAAACGCTCTCGCGTCTGGTGCCTTAACAGCAGCAAGCGGCGGTTCGCAGCTAGCAGAAGGCTTTGATACATATTTTAATGGGATTATAGGATTAGTTAATAGTCAGTTAGCTAGTTCAGCTTCGGGAATTCCGACATTAGATCGTACGAATTATTCCGCAGTTTTAGAAAATGTAATTTATGGGGAGGCAATAGCCAAAGCGCGAGATACAGTACAATCTGAGGTTTATGCTGCAGCACGGCAGCCTATTATAGAGGCTATCCTCACTGAAATGCACATTCCCATAGAAAGTTATGAATTTTTACCACCGGAACAAAAGGAACCTATTGAACAGGCTGTTAACGCTCAGCTTTCAACCATGGAGAGTCTTATAAACTCGCAGGTTGAAGCTGTTCTTGCGGAAAAAATGCCTGAAATTCGGGCTAAGGTGGCTGAAAACCCGCAAGCACAACAACTGTTAGGATTATTGGAAATGCTTAAAGGCTATGAGCAGCTTTTAGCGGGTCTTAATCAGTATGTGTATGGTGTAAATGGGATAAGCTCCGGTGCAAGTCAACTTTCTACAGGGGTTAACAAATTTCATGATGGTCTGGTTGAATATAAAGGCGGACTGTCAGAATATCAAAGCGGTATAGCGCAATTCTATCAGGAATCCAAAAAACTGGTGGATGGAGCAAATGAGTTAAAAGAAGGCACAGAGGAGCTGCTTGATGGTGTCACCAAGCTGAGAGACGGCGTGGTTGAGTTTAAGGACGGTACTGTTGAGCTTCGAGATGGTGTTATAGAACTATTTGATGGAGTAGTAGAGCTTCATGATGGTGTCATTAAGCTGAGAGACGGTGTGGTTGAGTTTAAGGACGGTACTATTGAACTTCGAGATGGTGTTATAGAACTATTTGACGGAATTGTAGAGCTTCATGATGGTGTCATTGAGATGAATGACGGCGTAATTGAGATGAATGATGGTACTGTTGAGCTTCGAGATGGTGTTATAGAACTATTTGATGGAATGATAGAGCTTCATGATGGAGTAGCTAAGATGAATGACGGTGCCATTGAGTTAAATGATGGTGTAATAGAGCTAATTGATGGTATAGGGGAGCTCAAAGACGGTACCAATGATTTGTACGATGGAGTGGCTGAGTTGAAAGAGGGTACGGGCGAGCTTCACAGTGGAACAGAATCGCTTGATACCAAAATTGTTGATGCAGTGAAAGAAGAGATTGATAAAATGATGGGTAGAAATGCTCCTGTTAAATCCTTTGTATCAGAAAAAAATGGCGAGATTTCAGCTGTTCAGTTTGTAATGCAAACTGAGGGTATCTATATACCGGAGCTGGCGGAAGCTGTGGAGGCTAGCGCCAGCATTGAGCCAAAGCTTACTTTCTGGCAACGTTTTATCAGCCTGTTCGGGTTCTAAGACATTAAATAATTCTAAGCAAATGTTACTAACTCAACTTTCCCACAGTATTTTAGGGCTATCCTTCTTGGGGGTGCGTTCCAG
>ENA-UOOK01003156-UOOK01003156.1-fermentation-metagenome-genome-assembly--contig:-NODE-3156-length-19100-cov-3.001155_pt1 | contig 19100 bp, 12 predicted proteins | sample MGYA00245777_ERZ724023 | MGnify/ENA primary metagenome ERZ724023 (study PRJEB28704, sample SAMN03018312) | fermentation metagenome | biome: anthropogenic terrestrial biome; feature: soil; material...
AACGGGGAATCCTCCATAAGCGCTCGAAACGGCAGAAAACACCTCGCTCAGATTTTCAAGCTTCTTGTGATATTTCAACTGAGTCCAGCGTTTGGCGCCTGTCGGAGTAAACTCGTCATCATTGGTCTTCGGATCATCTATAGTATCATATAGATTTTCGAGATTATAAAACATAATTGTGTATGACATACGAGTTTGTTTTAACAGGCATCACCTGTGAGTTATGCGCAAAATTAATCATTATTAGACAATTTTTCGTATCTTGCGTGATATTTAAACAAGAATGACTTCAAATGTACGAACAACTACTTAACCTCGACCCTGTCAAAATCAATTTTTCCAGAGGCGGAATGGATTTAATCAATATTGTTCTGGCTTTTGTGATGTACGGAGTGGCATTAGGCATCAAGCCGTCAATGTTCAAAGAAGTGTTTAAAAAGCCAAAATCCGTAATCTTGGGATTTGTCTGTCAGACAATTCTGCTTCCGGCCCTGACTTTCTGTTTAGTAATCGCTTTCAATAACATGATTACCCCGATGGTGGCCATGGGTATGATATTGGTTGCAGCCTGTCCGGGTGGCAATATCTCCAATTTCATGACCCAGCTCTCAAAAGGCAATTCGGAACTGTCTGTCACCCTGACGGCAATAAGCACTTCCATCTCACCTATTACCACGCCGACCAACTTTGCATTGTGGGGCGGGCTGTATGTCAAATACCTCAACAATCACGCATCAAACGCACTGCAAGTGCTTCATATTGATATTTTTGACGTATTTACTACCGTCTTTATCCTGCTTGGAATACCTTTGGCGCTGGGATTACTCACTTCCCATTATTTTCCGAAGTTTGCCGAGAAGCTCAAAAAACCGATGCAGATCTTTTCCATTCTGTTTTTTATAGCAATGGTCGTGCTCTCTTTCAGCAACAATCTGCAACTATTTCTCAAATATATCTGGTATGTATTTTTCATCGTATTGATTCACAACGCCCTTGCCCTATTGACGGGATTCGGCACAGCCTCAATTTTTAAATTATCATATAAAGACAAGAAGACATTGACTATCGAAACGGGTATTCAGAATTCCGGTCTCGGACTTGTACTGCTGTTTAACCCCAAAATATTTCCTCCCGACCTGATGAACGGAGGGATGCTGTTTATCACGGCATGGTGGGGCATTTGGCACATCATATCCGGATTAACCGTCTCCACCATTTTCAGTCATTCTAAAAAAACAAAAAATGAAGCAGTTGCGCAATGTTGAAGATTATAATTTTGCATATTCGGTCCTGAGATATATCGTGGATCTATATGTAAAATGTTCATATAGGAAATTTAAAATTTACGGTAGAGAAAATATTCCGAAAGATGGAGCTGTCATCTATGCTCCGAACCACTGCAATTCACTTATGGACCCGCTTGTGGTCCTCACCATCGGACATGAGAGAAAAGTATTTGTTGCCAGAGCCGATATTTTTAGAAAACCTGCCATCAGAAAGATACTTACTTTCCTGAAAATAATGCCCATCAATCGAAAGAGAGACGGCATCCGTTCGGTTAGAAACACTGCCGACACCATAAAAAAATCAATCAGGGTACTCAACAATCAGGTTAAATTCTGCATCTTACCAGAAGGGACCCATCGCGCAAAGCATAGTCTGCTCCCGATAGGGAAAGGCATTGCAAGGATTTCGTATGGGGCAAATGAAGAAATGGGAAAAGAAAAACCAATATATATCGTCCCTGTAGGACTTGAGTACGGAGATTATTTCCGTTTCAGAAGTACAGTGCTTGTACAGATAGCCAAACCTATCAATATTACCGAATATATCGGCGCCAATATGGAACAGGGAGAGCATAATATCATGGAGGGAATAAGAGAACTTGTCAAAAATGCCCTTAAGGAGAAAATCGTCTATGTCGAAGACAACGAAGACTATGATGCCGTATGGGAGCTTTCCAAACTCAAGACAGGCTCCATCTGCAAATATTCTCTTCTAAAGAGATTCAAGGCAAACAAACAATACATAGCTCAGATTGAGCAATTTAAGGCTGAAGTTCCGCAAAAAGCTTCCGTTCTCTTTGAAAAAGTCAATCACTTTATCGAAGAACGTAAAAAAGCTCAAATAGGCACCAATTCCATAGTAAAGCATAATGCTCTGTTAAACAGCATATTATCTACTTTTATGCTTATTCTTGTTCTGCCGGTATTTGCCATTATGACTGCCGTCTCATGGCCCGTTATCCTCTCCAACGAGGTAGCTGTTTCAAAAGTAAAGGACAGGGCTTTTCACAACTCTTTCAGATGCGGGATAACTCTTGTGCTATGGACTTTGATGTTCATTGTGTATGTTATCATTCTTTTTTGTACCTTGCGCTGGTATTATGCACTTGGAGCATCCATCCTGTTATGGCCTGCACCAATGTTGGTGTATGACTATTTTGAGATTGTCCGCAACTGCGCTTCAAGTTGGAGATGGCTGTTTAATAGGAAGTTGAAGGCATTATATCATGAATTGTTGAATTTATTAAATATTTATAAATATGAATAAACGTCTCGTTTTCACGTTAATCGGATTGATTATATCCGTTTATGCTTTTGCCCAGGTAGTTGACAGCACCTCCACAAATTATTATGGCAAGAAGAAACCCGACGTTGAGCCTAATCTGGTAGCTGCCCCGATCAGCGACAAAGAAATAGCCAAAAACGACATTATCAAAAAAGGGATTTCGTTAGGTCCTCTCCCTATCGTTGCCTACGACCAGGACAGAGGATTTGAATATGGAGCATTGCTCAATGTATATAACTTCGGGGACGGTTCGTGGTATCCCACACCGCTGTCAACATGGTACTTTGAAGTGTCGAGATATACAAAGGGAACCCAGCAATACATCGTTTCATACGACAACAGAGTACTTATCCCGGGAGCAAGACTTTCCGCATCTGCCGAAGTAATCAACGACAGCGCACTTGATTTTTACGGCTTTAACGGATATGAATCGTTTTATGACAAAGATATGCCTACCTACTTTTACAGGATGAAGAGGCTTGTCCCTTCCTTTAAAGTTGACTTGACAGGCAATATTAGAAAGAATCTGTATTGGAAAGCAGGTTACCATTTCAAATACTTCAAAACAGAAGAATTTGTACCAGAAGATGTTGATGGAGCTTTGACACTATTTCAACTCTATAAAAAATGGGGAATCATACCCGACGGGGAGAAAAACGGCGGCTTTTCGAGTGCCATTCGACTCGGCCTTATGTACGATACAAGAAATTTCGAAGCAGCACCATCAAGAGGAATATGGGCGGAAGGACACGTTGCCTTTGCTCCCAAATTTTTAGGAACGACACAAGGTTATACCAAATATAACCTCACTTTCCGTCACTACCTTCCGTTAGCCAAAGACAGACTTGTTTTTGCATACAGAATCAATTTTCAGGGATACATAGGGTCGGCTCCGGCATTTTACATTCTGCCGTACGATACCATCATGGGACCGGGATACGACAGAGACGGATTCGGAGGATACAGAACGGTCAGAGGCATGTTGCGCAGCAGGATTCAGGGCATCAACACAGGCTATTTCAATACCGAATTGAGATGGAAATTCATAGATTTCCACGTTCTCAAGCAAAATGTAACATTGGCGTTGAGCGGGTTTTTTGATGGAGGAAGAGTATTCAAAGGAGTCAATCTGACCCTTGACAGCGAACACTCAAACATTTATCCTTCACAATATGCCAAATACATCAATACCGGAAAAGATAAACTGAATGACAAATTTCACCTCTCTGCAGGTGGAGGATTGAGAGTAATTATCAATCAGAATTTCATAATTGCTTTTGAATATGGCAAAGCATTTGCAGCACAAGATAACAACAAAGGAGCTCTATACATAAATACCGGATATTTATTTTAAAATTTGAGCCTCAATATATTTTATATGAAACGTTTGACACTCTTTTCAATATTCATCTCGGCAGTGCTTATGCTGTCGGGATGTCATGCCGATTACTACAAGAGCATCGAAGAGATGAAAGCAAGGGTGGCTGAATTGCAGATATTATGCGATCGGATGAACACCAATCTGGCCTCCATCCAACGATTGACAGCTTCTATCAAGTCCAAGGATATGATTTCCGGAATAACCTCCATTACAGAGGGCGGAAAAGTTATTGGTTACAAAATCAACTTTGTAGAAGCCTCCTCCGTAACTATTTATAACGGAACCAACGGAATGCAGCCGCTATTGGGAAGCAAAAAGGATAGCGATGGCAATTATTATTGGACCATTCAATACGGAGAAGGAAATGCCAAGTGGGTAACCGATGCGGCAGGTAAAAAGATTTTAGCCATCGGCATCACCCCTTTCATTAAAATCAGGGACGATCGATGGCTTGTATCATACGATTCCGGAGTTACATGGACAGATGTGGGACAGGCCACAGGCGAGAATGGGGACAGCATGTTCAAATCATTTGACACATCCAATCCCGAATATGTAATTATAACCCTTTCCAATGGCACAGTGTTCAAAATCCCTACCTTTTCGGCATACGAACAGGTGAGGAAAGACATCACAGCAACCAACGACAACACAAATGCCCAAAAGACAATTATATCGGCCCTGATTGACAGTTGCACGTATATCAGGACTGTACGTCCTGTCATGCAGAATAAAGACACTGTAGGAACATACGTCGAGCTTTCAAACGGAAAGAACTTTACCATTCACAATTGGGTAGGGAGCAATGTTCCGAAGATTTTTGCAAAAGAAGATACCGATGACCACACATATTATTGGGCTATCCAATACGGAGAAGCTCCTGCAACATGGATATTGACAGATACCGGCGAGAAAATCAAGGCAGCTGCCGATAAAATAACAGCGCCGAAAGTAGATATTGCCCGAGACACCGATGGTTTCTATTATTGGACCGTTCAATATGGGGATGAAAGTCCGAAATTTATATATGCAAATGACAATACGCGCCCGCTTGCATTAGACTCCACCGCCAATACCATTTTCAGAAACGTGGATTACTCTTACCCCGAATATCTGAGGCTGATTACCATCACCGGGGAAGTCTATTATCTGCCAAAACAATATACAGTCCTTATGTCAGAGGCAATTGTAATGGCTCCCAACACCACCTCTCTCGTGTCATACAGGGTCTATGGAGATGATGACAACATCACGACTTTGTCCTTCATCACTCAGGCGGGATTTAAAGCCGTAAAATCCGGCACCAATCAGATACAAATCACGGCGCCTGCTGCCTTTGATGTCGGAACAGGCAGGATTGTCGTGATGTTTCACATCAATTCAGCCATCAACGTCGTAAAAACAATTAACATTCAGCAGTAATCATGAAACTTAAGAAACTTTATATTTTGATATTTTGCTCTCTTTCGTTGATGCTTGCAGGCTGTCACAACGAAATAGAGAATGAACTCGGCCTCCTTGAAAGGAGAATAGCTGCCCTTGAGGAAAAATGCTCGCAAATGAACATAACTCTCAATTCTCTCCAATCTATTCTCGACAAACTCAATAAATACGACTTTATCACAGGTGTCCGTACCATCTACAACGGAGGCGACATTCTCGGATACACTATTTCTTTTACAAACAGCCCGAGCATCTCGATTTACAACGGGCAGGATGCCGAAACCCCTGTTATCGGGGTCAAAAAGGGAGATGACGGTATATATTACTGGACCATCAGATATGCAGACGGCACGGAAGAGTTTATACTCAACAATTTTGGCCAGAAAGTGTCATCTGCTGCAATTTGTCCTATCCTCAAAATAGAAAACGGCAATTGGATGGTCTCTTATGACAATGGCGAGATATGGCACAATATGGGACAGGCAACCGGTACTTCCGGCACCTCCTTTATAAAGGACGTTCAGGATTCGACCGACTACATCAAATTCAACTTTTTGGATGGTACAGCCATAAGAATCCCGACGTGGACCACATTTGAGAATCTTAAAGCCGAGGCCAAACGGGCCAATGACAACTACTCTTCACTTCAAACACTCATATCCAATCTGAAAGACAATCTGTTTGCTCAAAATACAGCTCCTATCCTCAGCGGGGCAGATACCATCGGATACCGCATATACCTTTCGGACGGAACGTCTCTCCCATTCTACAATGGACTTTCCACCAACATACCGACCATAAGTGCCAGAAAAGACACTCTCAATCCGAATGATTCATCATATTATTGGACCATCAAATATCCGGGAGACAAACAGGACGGGTGGATCCTTGTCGGAGGGAATAAAGTCAGGGCAAGTGCCGAATCGGGAGTCACCCCTCTCATAGGATTTGAAAAATTTACAGATAATTTGTACTATTGGACCATATCGTATGACGGGGGTTCCAATTATACGTGGATACTCAATAATGGACAAAAAGTCGTGGCAAGTGCCCCGAAAAGCAATCCGTTCGTTTCTCAAATTGTAAATATCAACACCAACGTCATACAAATTACAATCGGGGGCGTTGATTATTTCATTCCAAGGTATAAGGCTATTCCGGTTTCCATCGCAGCCAACTTAAGAATGGCGGCTTCCTCCACTTATGATTTGCCATATTCTCTACCGGAAGGCAATAGCGATACCGAGCTGCTGGTTGTGACAAATGATGGATTTTATGCCAGAATCATTAAGACCGACCACACTTCTGGTATTATCCGAATCACTTCACCGGCCACATTTACAACAGGGACAAGCTCTCTTATGTTTATGATTTCTGATGGAATGGGTGCATTAAAAACTGTTTCAATCACTATTTATTACGGAGTTTGATTATGAAAAGATTAATTAACATATTGGCCGTTGCACTCTCTATTCTAATCTTTAACGGATGTCATAAAGATTTGAATACTCAGATTAATGCTCTGAAAGAACAGGTTGCCGCTCTCGAAACTATGGTATCGGAGATGAACAGTAATATCAATTCCGTCCAAACCGTTATTTCCGCTCTGGAAAATAACGACCATATCGAAAGTATCAACCCGATTTACAAGGATGGGAAAATTGCAGGATACTCCATTTCATTCACAAGCGGCTCTGTCATAGACCTTTATAATGGGACTGACGGAACAGTGCCCGTAATCGGAATCCAGCAGAATCTCTCAACAGGCTACTACTACTGGACCATCAAAATGGGTTCGGGAGAACCTACATGGATGACCAACAGCTACGGACTGAAAGTAAGAGCTACCGGAACAATCCCTCAAATGAAAATCGAAGACGGATATTGGTGGGTATCTTATGATGAGGGGATTAGCTGGGTCAAGCTGTATCTCTCTACCGGAACTGAGGGGACCACAGTATTTAAGGATATTGACTATTCCGACCCGTACTATGTAAGATTCACCCTGTACGACGGCACATATTTCAAAATTCCTACGATGAAGGGAATTAGCGAACTGACAGCCATGTGCGATACAATAAATACCAATATCTCTGCATTCAAGACCATCATAAATAATGTGGACACCTCGGTGTTTATCAAATCAACAGCTGAAATTGTAGAAAATGATGCAATTGCAGGGTACAGAATCACATTGAATAACGGACAGGTACTTGATATAAGAAACGGAAAGGATAACTCGGAAAATGTATATCTCGGCATCAGACAAGATTCCGACAATTTGAATAATTATTGGACCATACAATTCGGAAAGACGGGAAGTGTCAACTGGCTTATGAGCAATGGTGGCAGATTGTCTGCACAACCACAAGACGGAACTCCCGTAATAGGTGTGGCAGACACACTCGGCTCATACTATTTCACAGTTCAATATGGGACAAATTCGGTGGAACTGATGAAAAATGATGCAGGGGAATACATTCAGGCGACCGGAAGATACCATGTCAGATTTTTTGAAGATATATTTGTCAACAACTTTTATGTAACTCTCACCATGGTTGACGGTACTGAAATCTCATTGGAAAGAACTCGACAGGCAATCCCTTCCATCGTCCTTGCCGCCCCGCGAGAAGATATAGCATTGGCGCCTGTAATGACACTAAATGCATCGGGCATATACGAACCCGGAATATTTGCCAACAAGACATATACTTTTGATGCCGTCATAAGGGATACTGTATATAGTGTAACTTCACCATATCCGACATATCCCATATATAAATCAGGCACAGGCATCAACGTCAATGCCATAGGACTTGACGACAGTGTTGTGACCGGGGTAGAAGCTGCAACATTTACTGCATTTCCTATTACCGTCAATTCACAGAATATCTACAGATATGAAATCGCACTAAAAGTAACTTTCAAAACCGGCAGCACCATAGACCCCGCACGCACGACAAGGATTGCCGTGTTCATGACATGGAACAATAGGTCTGTTATGAAAGTTATAGAGTTTAAAAACAATTAGATATTGAAATACGCGATAATCGGATAATGATCCGATACAAATTGAACGCCATAAGACCCCGTAAGAGTTTCATACTTGAACGGGGTTGCGTTTTTACAGAATATGTGATCAATGATATTTTGACCGTCCATCGGCACTGTTTTGCCCCAATTATTAAAGGTATTCAGAGTATCTGATACAGGTGATTCCTCTCTTGCCATCTTCATAAATCCACGTATTGGTGCGAGAATCGAATTATCATAGTTGGCATTGAAGTCACCCGTAAGAAATACGGGAGTTCCTTCAGGAACCATCTCTTTGATTCTGGAAACAATCAATTTGCCGGATTCCTCCCTTGCAATGGTGCCTATGTGATCAAAATGGGTATTGAAAAAGAAGATTTCCTTTCCTTTTCCTTTCTTGTCTTTGAGCCTGGTCCATGTAACAACTCTATTACAAGCACCATCCCATCCCCTTGAAACAGAGTCGGGAGTAGCACTCAACCAAAAAGTGCCGCAATCAAGCATCTCGAATCTCTCCTTCTTGTAAAATATGGCATTTGCCTCTCCCCTCTCCTGTCCGTCATCTCTTCCAACGCCATATCTGCCATATTCGGGAAGATTGTCATTCAGATAATTAACTTGATCGAAAAGACCTTCCTGTATTCCGAACAAATCGGGAGATACCTCCTGTATCATCCCCACAGCCGCACTTTTACGATATAACCAGCTGTTGTCTCCATCAAACTGATCGTTAGGGCTCAGGCGGATATTAAACGACATTACCGAAATTTTGTCCGTGCAATTGCATGACACCAATAGTGCCACGGATGCTATAAATACAAGAAGTCTTTTCATTATCAAGTTGTTAATAAGTAATTGATTTATATGTTATTAATTAATCCATTGGATTCTGTTCACACAGAGGGTTGGAGTTGATTTCGTTGTAAGGAATCAGCCATTGCCATCTGATATCGACAGATGGTTTGCCTATATACCTTGCAGCCTCACCCGGCATCTGCTCTGCATACATATTGTAGTTTGAAGCAAGAGGATCGATCGGATCGTATTTCTTGTCATTCCAAGGAGCCTTCTTTGAGCTTGTTGCCCATCCGTTGGCTGTACCGCCCTGATTATACCCTGCACGAGGTTTGGGACCGCGATCCAAAGCTATGTCAAGTCTCTTGAGGTCAAACCATCTCAGACCATTTTCTGCCCAGAGTTCAACTCTTCTCTGCCATACGGCTTCGTCGGCAAGCTCGGCACCGGTCTTGGTTGATTTGACATATTCGGGGTCTCTGTGGTGAGCCAGAGTGTAAAGATATGATTGAGCCTTGTCATTTACACCTGCGCGGGCATAACCTTCAGCTGCAATAAGGTACATTTCCGGCAGTCTGATGTATGCAACGTCCCTGTATGTATTTTGAGTCACATTGTCATCGATAATCCATTTCTGAGACATCCAAGGGGCTTTGCGGGCAGCTTTGTTGCTCGGAATATATAACACTGAGGCAGAATACGGATCGGGAACCCATAGGCCTTTTCTTACGTCCGAATCGGGAATTGTATTGTACAACAAATTGTATATGGCACGCTGAGTGTTTCTGTTATATGAAGTATTGTTATTGGAGATGAAATTATGCCATGATCTCAAAGCACCTCCCTGAGTTCCGTCCGCCATTGCGACAAGACCCCACAACCACTCTGTGTTGTTGGCATCACTGCTACGGTTGACGACTGTGGTATAGGTATCTGCCTGAAGTTTGGCTCCCGATTTGGTAATTACCTCTTCAGCCGTTTCTGCAGCTTTCTGCCATTGTCCCATAACAAGATATACTCTTGCTTTCAAGGCACGGGCTACATATTTGTCGATATGTGACTTGTTGGTCTTCGGAAGAGTTACTTTGTCGAGATTGACGATAGCCGAATCGAGATCTGAAAGAATTTGTGCGTATGTTTCTTCAACTGTACTTCTCGGAAGTCCTTCCTGAGCTGTTGTAAGCTTTAGAATGATACCGGGCTGGGTGTTGTTCCCTGCAGGGTCATATCTTTTGGCCCAGCACTGAACAAGATTGAAGAATGCAAAAGCTCTATAAGCATAAGCCTGTCCCTTTGAATAATAACCATATTGAACAGGACCCGGTATTCCTCCGTTTACTGCTTCAATAACCTTGTTGGAGTTGTTGGCAATCCTGTAGAAAAGTTTCCAATAATAGTTCAAGTCATTATAATTGTGGGTAAGATTGCGATGATGTATCCATTGAGCTGAATACTTGTACATTACATTATCGTATGTCCAAACCACGTCATCTGACATAATTGCAAGATGAAGACAGAAAGTAGGATAACCTCCCTGACCGTAATAACCGGTGGTAGTACCACTGCCGTTCCCTTCGTGCATCATTCTGTGAATACCGTTAATGGCCATCATAGAATTTTCAGTACTGGTAAAAATACTGTTTTCATCAACAGACGAAGTCGGGAAAGTATTCAGAAAATCTTTGCCGCATGATGATAACAGCAAAGCAACCGCTGCCAATAATATATATGTTTTTTTCATATTCGTAGTATTTATAATTATTCGATTATAGTGTAAAGTTTATACCTACTGAAATAGTTCTTGCAGGGCTGTAACGGTCTCCACCGGAGTCATACTGGCTGAGAGAGTAGTTGGTATTCAAGCCGCGTCTTGCATTCCAGATGCAAAGGTGGTCGGCTGCTGCATATATTTTCAGACTTCCGAATTTAAGTTTGTCACAAATCTTTTTAGGGAAAGAGTACGCAATGCTCAAGCTGTTTACTTCAAGCATGTCCGATTTGATAAGCCATCTCGTTGACCTTGCAGCATCGATATTTGAAGCATATTTTGAGTCATTGGTTAGCATAGGGATGTTTGTAATATCGCCGGGCTGTCTCCACATTCCCAACAGGTCTGTTGAAAGGTTCATCTTTTCATATTTGATGATACCGGCCATAGAGTTCTCGTATGCACGGTCATAAGTCTTTCCTCCAAGCTGGTAGTACAAATCCATCGCAAAAGTGAAGTTCTTCCAAGAGAAAGAAGTGGTGATACCGCCTGAAACCTTAGGAATTGAAGAACCGCTGTATGCTTCTTTCGATTTGTCCATATTGGTTGTATATTTTTGTCCGTTAACCTCAACAATATCAGAAGATACATCTTCAAGATATTCATCACCGAGTTCAAATATGTTCAAACCTGTCTGAGGATCGACACCTGCCCATTGGTACAACCACCATTCATATACAGAGTGACCTTCTTCGATTTTGTTGTAACTGCTGTTGATGGTATATGGTTCGATAGGAAGATATGTGATTCTGTTTTTCAGGAATGTTCCGTTCAAACCGAAATTCCAGTTTACATTTTTAGTACGGATAATGTCATAATTCAATACAAATTCGACACCCTTATTGTATAGCCCGCCTGCGTTGTCATTACGTGAAGTAAGACCTGTTGATGGCGGCAATGTAACTTCCATGAGGAGGTTGCTTGTGTTGCGGTGAAAATATTCCACCGAACCGTTGAGCCTTCTGTCAAACAAAGAAAATTCGGCTGCAACGTCCCAATTGGTACTTACCTCCCACTGAATAGCGCGATTACCCGTTGATGTCACACTTTGAGTATAACCGGCTTCATTGACATTCTGATTGATGACATACAAAGCCATCCAAGGATAATAGCTTCCAAGGTCATCGCTACCCACGGTACCGATAGATGCCCTTAATTTCAAATTACTGATCCATTCGACATTTTTCATGAAACTTTCCTGATCTATAAGCCATGTTCCGCCTAATGACCAGAAGTTGCCCCAGCGTGATTCGGGAGCAAATTTTGAACTTCCGTCTCTTCTGAAAGAAGCTGAAGCAAAGTATTTGCCGTTGTAATTGTAGTTCAATCTTGCGAAATAACCTTCTGTATTATAGGTGTTGTTGTATGAACTTGGCTGTGAACTCAATTCGGTATAGTTGTCAAATTCGTAGTTATCACCGAGTACAATCTGATATTTCATTGAAGAAGATTCATAATTATACCTGTATGTGTTGCTTTCGTGTCCCAACAATACATCAAAGTGATTTCTTCCGAAACTCTTGTTCCATGTAAGCAACTGGTTCAGCGCCCATGTCTGAGTACCCGAAAAAGTCTTGGTGGTCGAAGGGGTGTTGGAACTCTTTTCCTGATAGTAAATCGTGGCAGAATGTGCCTGATAGTCACTATTATAAAGAGCAGCATTCAATGTCAGTTTGAAGTCCTTCAAAAATACGATGTCAACGTAAGGTTTGGCATCTATCATGTGTCTGGTCTGTTGGTTGAAGCGGTTCTGCAGCTGTCTCGGAGCATTGACACTTGCATAAATTGCTCTGCCCGGAATAAACTGACCATCAGCTGTCGTATAACTTTCACCGAAGTCATATATAGGCTGACCGTTGGCATCCAATACATAAGCACCATCAGCTGTGTGAAGGTGTACAGGGTACATAGGAGGCATACGTCTTGCCATCAGGAATACGTTGCTCAAGTCACCTTGTGATGTTGACTGCATACCATATCTTTTACTGATTGTAGCAGCAAGGTTGACACCGAGTTTCAACCAGCTTGTCCCCTGTGTAGAGACATTTGCTCTTGCGGAATATCTTTCAAATCCCGACCCGCGAATATAACCTTGTTGATCGGCATAACCGATAGAAGCGAAGTATGTGCTCTTGTTGGTTCTTCCGTTCGCACTTAAAGAATAGTCCTGAACATAACCTGTCTGTTCGATACCGCCACGCCAATCGAGGTCGTCCTCCCATTTGAGAGAAGCGTTGGTATATTTACCGTCAAGACCGACAACTTCATTGACTTTGCAGTTCCATGCGTTGTATTCGTCTGTATAGTTCAAAGAGGTGGCGACGTTGGCAGAAGCTTTTGCGGCAGCATCTGCATCGGCAGCACCACCAAGCTTGTAATTGTTATAGTACAATCTCCAATAGGTCTCCATATAATCCTTGATGCCCATTGTAGCATAGTCTTCCTGCTCTCTTGAAACCCATCCGTTGGACAATTTCACCGAAATGACAGGTTTCTCCCCTTTACCCTGTTTGGTGGTAATCATGATTACTCCATTGGCTGCACGAGCGCCATACAATGCTGTTGAAGCTGCATCCTTCAACACGGTAATACTTTCAACATCTCCTGAAGGGATGCTTGAAAGTACACCTGAATAAATCATACCGTCCATAACAATCAAAGGGTCCGTATTACCATTGATGGAGCCGATACCTCTGATGGTGATAGAAGCATCAGCACCCGGCTGACCCAAAGCTGAAGTAAGACGGATACCGGGAGTTGAGCCATTAAGGGTATTCAAAGGGTTGGTGTTGGGAATCAATTCGATTTTTTCACCTTTGACCTTTCCTGCCGAACCGGTAAATGAAGCTTTCGTAGCTGTACCGTAAGCGACAACCATCACCTCTTCAAGAGATTCGGAATCCTGTGCAAGAGCCACATTGATGACAGCCCTCGAACCTACCTGAATTTCCTGGGCAAGATAACCGATTGAAGAAAATACAAGGATGCTCTGCTTTGATGGAACTGTAATAACATAGTTGCCATCAACATCGGCAGCAGTACCTACAGAGGTCGATCCTTTCAAAACGATACTTGCAAAGGGAATAGGCTGATTGTTGGCATCAACCACATTTCCCTTTATTACAATATCTTTTGCTTGCTGAGCCGCATAACCCGCAGCTGAAGTACTAACCGCTTCAGATGAGAGTGAAGAGCCGGTTACGTAATCTGGTTGTTTCTCTGGAGAAACACCTTGCGCCCACATAGGGCACAATAGCAATCCACAAAGGATTACTGAACAAATCTTTTTGGTAATCATAAAATAAGTATAGTGTAAATAAAGTATTTCGGTCAAATATACCTCACGGCATAATAGTGGCAACGAAGTTAGTGATTATTATTTAAAATATCTTATTTTTTGACATAAAAATTAAAAATTTGTTAAAAAACGCCCCGCTGTAGTGTTATTTTATCATAAAGATTCGTCATATTTCAGTTTATCCCCACTTGAATGTTTTGTACCATTATTGCCGAATGTGTAGTTGATTCCCAAGTAAAAGATACGAGGAGCCCTGCGGCGTTCCATTGTTTGTTTGATGGACGGAGTATCAATTATCGTAACATTTTTATACGAATCGAAGAGGTCTGAAACAGTGGCTGTGAGGGCAATATTCCATTGTGGAATATCATATTTTGCCCCCATATTCATAATGTATGTGCCAAGACTTTTCCCCTGTGGCGTAAGTTGAGAGGACCTGTATCTTGTATTTACCTGAATCATCATGTTTTTGAAAGGCATAAAATCGGCATTTAGGGAGACATACCATGCAAAAGCACTTTTAGTGGATGAATAGCCGAGGTCCGAGGCATCTATTGTATTGTAGAACAGATTGGCACTCATGTTATATGTGCACCAGCGACCTATTCTCGAATTTAGAACCGCTTCCATTCCGGCAGCACTGCTTGACGACATATTTTCCTTAGTGGTCATCAATACTCCCGAATCGAGAACTTTTGTGATTTCCGTTATTTTATTGAATGTATAACGATAATACGGAGTCAGTATCAAAGTTGTATTGTTATGTTTGTATTGCCATCCGACCTCAAGAGAATGAATTTTTTCCGGACGAAGATACGGGTTACCCGCCTTTAGATTATACAAATCCTGATATTCGGGGAAAGGATTCAAATCATCTCCCTCAGGGCGATTTACACGTAAAGAATAGTTGAACTGCAATTGTGCATTATCGTTAAGAGTGTAGGATGTATGAAGTGTAGGATACACCATGAAGTAGTTATCTTTGACTATTTTATTGGTAGTCACAAGATTAGATGTAATGAAAGATTGTTCTGTGCGAACTCCTGCCATGAAAGCGAATCGGTCAAAAGAATGTTCCCATGTCGAATAGAGAGAATGGACATTCTCGTTGAATAGAAAGTCGTTGCTTCTGTCTGTATTTTTAACCCAGGAACCTTCTATAAGATCATTGGCATAATAACTCAGATTGCTTCTGTCAAGTTCTGCCTCATATCCTATTACAAGGCTGTTTTTGTCATCGATTTCACCTGAATAGACAAGACGGATGAGATTTTCCCGGTTTTTCTGACTGATAATAGTACTGTCTTTAGTCTCGCTAATCACAGGGATTGAATAGTTGTTGATATATGCATTGTTTTCCACCTCACCCTGCCATGCAAATGTGTAGTCGAGAGAAAGAGTGTGTCCCTCACTGAAGGTATGCACATAAGCAGCACTTCCTTCAGCTTCACGCTGATACTCCGTATCGTTTCTATGTCTTACAAATTGTCTTGTAATCTGATTTCCGTCCCCCTGAGTAGTACTATTGGCTTCATATCGGGGAAAAGACATGTAAGTATAGCTACCACTCGCTTCAAAAGCATCTTTTTTGGTGGGATTCCACTGAATACCAAGCCCCCCTATGTGCGACTTGGATTTGGCTCTGCTGTCATTGACCTGTGCCACATAAGTGCTGTTTCCAAGCGAGTCTATAAGTGTACGGTCTGTCGATGTCTTACGATCACGTCTGTCCACACGATACCCATAATTGGCCGTTACTCCGAACACGGGAGAGTTCCATCCAAGTGAAACACCTGCATTGTGACGACCGGTATTTCCCATATTCCCGACCAGACTGCCGCTAAATCCTTCTGTCCGTTCTTTTTTAATGATAAGATTGATTATCCCGGATGTCCCATCCGGTTTAAATTGAGCAGAAGGATTTGTTATCACCTCTATCCGTTCTATGGATGAAGCAGGCAACTGTTGCAGCACTGTCCCTCTGTTGGCTGAGCGCATCAACACTGATGGTTTGCCATTAATCAGCACCTGAACATTGTCATTGCCACGCAGAGAGACATTTCCCTCAATATCGACCTGCACTGAAGGGACATTTTGAAGAAGATCGCTGACAGCTCCGGATGCACTTGCAATATCGCTGCCCACGTTAAAAATCTTTTTGTCGATAGATTGAATATAAGTGGAGCGATGTCCCGTAACTACTGTTTCTTTTAATCTCAAACCCGAATCATCAAGCAGAATATCACTGAAATTCACCAACATAGTATCTGCATCTATGGAAAAAGAGGGCGTTACATAATCGGTACATCCCACATAACTGCAGAGAAGCTCGTATGTTCCGTGTTTTATACCGTCTATACTGAACAGACCGAGAGAGTCGGTAATTGTCCCATTGATAATACTATGAGTATCTGCATCTTTCAATACCACCGCAGCGTAATCGAGAGCCGATTTGCTCTGTTGCCCGATAAGTCTTCCCTTTACAGTTCCTGTTCTTGTCTGTGCAAATGATATGGCACAAATCAGGAAGAGTGTTAAAATGATTGTTAATTTTTTCATTGTCGCTATTTATAATTTGACAGCGGCAAAAGTACTGCTGGAATTTGTTTAAATTTTGAATTTAACCAAACAATGTATAGAGTGAAATAAGCGGACGAAAGCGTATGGAAAATAAATGTATCCTATTGTCGAATGAATAGGAGATATTCCAACCGTGATAATCACATATTGTTTTGACTATTGCCAAACCTATCCCCGTTCCCCTGTTTGCATCTCCGGAATGGTTGAACCTTTCAAATATTTTATTTTCGTCCAAAGGTTGTCCGTTAATGGATGTATTTGCCACACATAATCTGTCCTGATGACAGACGATGCTCACATACCCGTTATCGGGAGTATTTTTAAGGGCATTTACTATCAGATTGTTGACCATTATTTCAAAAAGGGAGCGATTGGCAGTAACAGTTGATAAAGAGTCACAACTATACCTGATATTGTCCATACCGTACAATTCTCCGAGGGTTTTGATGTTATTTTCCAGAAATTCTCCCACATTAATCTCTTCCCGAGACTCAAACTGATTGTTATCTATCTTGGCAAGCAGAAGAAGGTTGCGATTCAGTCTGGAAATACGTGCTCCGGTACGATTAATATCTTGCACTATCTTCATTTGATCTTCATCCAAATCTTTCTGCATGAGCACATCAAGTTTGCTTTGAATTATAGCTATGGGGGTCTGCAATTCATGAGAGGCATTTTCTGTAAACTCTTTCTGTACCCTGTAACTCTCCACACTCCTGTTCATCAACTGTGTAAGTGCATTATTCAATTTATGAAATTCGATGATGTCCGCAGGCTCAAATTCCGGTACATCACCTCTCTCGATATTAAATTTTTCAGTTTTGAGAAGAGTACTCTCAAATGGTTGCCAAAGCTTTTTGGAAACAAGCCTGATGATGATAAGCAGAGAAATACTCAAAACGAGTACTATCAATCCGAATTGAATCATGACTCCCGTCATTATGTCCACCTCCAAATCGACTGCCGGAACACCTGCACCACTCTTGACACTCTCGATCAGGTCTATCATATCCTCGGCATAAAAATGTTTGGTCAATAAGTAGAATAGCGGAGTACTTATCAGGAGTATAAGTACCGCACACGTTGTAAATCTTGTCAGACTTATGTTAATCAGACTTTTTCTTCTGTCCATATATATCCGTTCCCGTAATAGGTTTTAATACAATCTCTGCAACCCGCTTCAGCAAGTTTCGCCTTCAGATTTTTGATATGGGTGTAAACGAAAGAATAATCATCCATCATATCGGCCATATCGCCACTGAGATGCTCCGCCAAAGCACTTTTAGATACCACTTTATTGCCATTTTCCACTAAAAACAGCAAAAGTTCGTATTCTGTCTTGGTCAAATCAAGCTGTTTTGCTCCCACATTGACGGTTTTGCCCAACAGGTTGATTGAAATACCGCCTGTTTTGAGCAGGTTGTCATTGGAAAAATTACGTCTGCGCACCACTGCAAATATCCGCATAGCCAGCTCCGGCAGACTGAACGGCTTTGAAAGGTAGTCGTCCGCACCTATTTTCAGCCCCTCTACCTTATCTGCAACCGAATCCTTTGCAGAGACAATAATCACCCCTGAAGTCAGTGAAAGTCTCTTTATCTCTCTCAATACATCAAGTCCGCTACCGCCGGGCAACATCAAATCCAACAAAATGCAATCATACTCATACAGAGCCACTTTTGACATAGCCTCGTCAAATGAATAAGCTCTTTCGCAAATATATCGCTCTGTGGCAAGAAAGGCGGCAATACTATCCGACAATTCTTTGTAGTGCTGCTACAATGGCATCAATATCATCCGCTGTATTATTCTTTCCAAGTGATATACGGATAGTACCTTTCGCCAGCTTTTCATCAAGGCCGAGTTCCCCTACATTTTTACCATCAATATCTATGGAAAATTCACCAAGAAAATTCAATTTCCTTAGGGGGTTCGCCTCATGAAAATAAGTTTTACTCCCATACTTCACCTATAAAGATTTAGCCATCTCATTGAGTTCTTCATTTTCGTGTATTTTGTGGTTTGCATTTTCCCAACATCTTCGATTTTCATGTATATCGTACTCATCTTTTTTCCGCCTAAAGCTTTTGCTATGCCAAATGTAGTTAGTGGTGTCCTGGACATACCAGTAACATCAGGAACGAAAGCTGATAAAATACAATTGCATTGCTCACATTTAAACAAATACCGGTTCACCCAACAAAGCTTCTCGTCAATAACCCAATGGTGAT
>ENA-UOOK01003157-UOOK01003157.1-fermentation-metagenome-genome-assembly--contig:-NODE-3157-length-19099-cov-74.137104_pt1 | contig 19099 bp, 16 predicted proteins | sample MGYA00245777_ERZ724023 | MGnify/ENA primary metagenome ERZ724023 (study PRJEB28704, sample SAMN03018312) | fermentation metagenome | biome: anthropogenic terrestrial biome; feature: soil...
GGGCTTGAGAAGAATGTAATCTTCCATGACAAGTTTGTTGAAAAAGAAGAGCTATGTAATTATATTCTTGCCAGTGACATTTACGTATCTCCTTACCTTTCTAAAGAACAGATAGTAAGCGGCGCTCTAACCTATGCAATTGGCATGGGAAAAGCAATAGTTTCCACTCCTTACTGGTATGCTCAGGAAATGCTTTCCGACAAACGTGGACTCATTGTAGATTTCGGAAACACGAATGGTTTTAAAAAATCCCTTTTGCATTTAATTGAAAATCCAGAAGAGTGTGATAATATGCGCAAAAAAGCATACGATTTTGGTAGAAAAATGACATGGAAAAACGTAGGTAAACAATATAATACTGTTTTCATCAAGGCCTTAAAGAACTACAATACCTACCTAGGAACGTCTAACAAATTCAGTTTCCTTCCAAGCCAGCTGCCTGAAGTAAAACTTGATTATCTCAAACTATTGACAGATGATGTAGGCATTATGCAACATACCAATCTTGGTATACCGGCTCGTCATTATGGATACAGTACTGATGATATAGGCCGAGCTCTTGTTGCCCTGACACAGTTAACAGACAACCAGAAGAAGGCAGAGGAATTCTGGAAACTATTAACCACATACATGAGCTTTCTTGAACATGCTCAAACCGATACAGGACATTTCCATAACTTCATGAGTTATAAAAGGGAATTTCTGGATGAGAAGGGCAGTGAAGACACTCTCGCTCGTGCAATCTATGGGCTTGGACATGTGATAAGCTGCCCATATCTCTCAAAAAATATGCGCACGCTTGCCCATACCCTTATAAGCAGAGCCAGGTTTGAAATGGAGAATCTAAACTATCCGAGAGCAAAAGCCTACACCATGTGCGGTTTGTATGAAATGCTCAGGACAGGCGTGAATGTCGATGAGTTTGAATCAGTATTTAATTCACGCAGGGATGCAGTCAAGTCCATAGACTCCCTTATAAGTAAAGATGCCTTTGAATCTATATTTATCAACCATGCGAATTCTTTAGTCGATTTATACGAGGCTAACCATAAAGAAGACTGGAATTGGTTCGAACCTATAGTAACATATAGCAATGCAAAGCTGAGTGAGTCCCTTTTACTAGCGTACAATTATACCAAAGATCGGACCTACCGGAAGGTTGGCCTTGCTACCCTGGACTTTCTTACTGAAATCCAGTGGAAAGGTGACTTCTTTGACATGGTTGGGAACGATGGCTGGTACTCTTATAGCGGGGAAAAGCCGATTTTTGACCAGCAACCTATCGAAGCAGGCTATCTGACCCAAGCCTACGTTTCGGCTTATGAGATTGTGCGTGAGAGAAAATATCTGGATCTTGCAAGATATTCTTTTGAATATTTCCTAGGAAGAAATCGTTTGCAAACTGTTATGTATGATTATTCCACAGGCGCAGTTTGTGACGGGCTCAACCGCGATGGTATGAATTGTAATCAGGGTGCAGAATCTGTTATTTGTTTCCTTATGGCTTTGAGCTCTTTAAACAAACACACGAGTAAAGCTTTCAGTGCAATCCTGCAGTCCAGAGTTAACAATGAGGTAGACGACGAAACTTTGCAGAAAAGAAAGAGCTTTTTGTCAGTAGATCAGATGGAGTGAGAGGATTATGATCTGGAAAGACCATGGAGAGTTATTTGTAAGGTATAGTAGAAATCCTATACTAACTGTTGACGATTGGCCTTATAGGGCCCATTCGGTGTTTAATCCAGCAGCTGCTATAGTTGATGGTATAACTCTTTTGCTTGTGCGTGTCGAAGATCACAGGGGTTTTTCTCACTTTACAATAGCAAGAAGTGAAAACGGGATTGATGGCTGGGAAATTGATTCTGAACCAACCTTTGCTCCAGATCCTATAAATTACCCTGAAGAAATATATGGTATCGAAGATCCACGCATAACTTACATAGATGAGATGGGGAAGTGGGCTGTGGCATATACGGCTTTTTCAGATTCGGGTCCCTTAACTGCACTTGCCTTCACAGAAGACTTCCGTTATTTTGATCGAGTAGGGGCTACCCTACCGCCAGAAAATAAAGATGCTGCTGTTTTTCCTGTAAGGTTTAACGGCAAATGGGCAATGTTACACAGACCTGTATCTGCAATGACAGGTGTAAAGGCGAACATCTGGATTTCTTTTTCCCCGGACATGAAATACTGGGGAGATCACGAAGTTCTTCTATATGCCAGAGAAGGCGGATGGTGGGATGCAAACAAGATAGGTTTATCTCCACAGCCAATCCGTGTGTCTGACGGATGGCTCGTTATGTATCACGGGGTGCGCCAGACAACAGCTAAGGCAAGTTATCGGCTTGGACTTGCCCTTCTTGATCCTGATGATCCTAGAAAAGTGCTCCACAGATCAGAAGGCTGGGTTTTCGGACCACGTGAAATGTATGAACGCAGCGGAGACGTCAATGATGTTGTTTTCCCCTGTGGCTGGGTCACAGTAGATGATGAACTCCGAATTTATTACGGAAGTGCTGATACCTCAGTATCGTTAGCCACAGCAAAAATTAATGATGTCTTGAGATATATTCATTCGTGTCCTGAGAAACAATGCCCTGATGAGTACTGTAGATGGTTTGAAGAAGATATAGAAGGTTCCACTGATCCGAAAAGAGGGTATTCCAAGTTGAAATAAAGCACACAAAATTTAAAATTAAAATAAAGTAATCAAAAATAAAAAATTTTAAATAAGCTAAATAAAAGCAATAATTTTAAAAGAGATGGCTAAAATTAAACGGTTAAGTTAGATTTTTAGCTGCTAAGCTTGAGGAAGCTAAGTTTGGGGAAGTTAAGCTTGGGGAAGTTAAGTTTGGGGATTTGAATTATATTGGGGGTATTAGTATAAGAATTGCGATGTTATCTCCGATTGCCTGGAGCACGCCACCTAAAAAATATGGTCCCTGGGAATCTATAGTATCTTTATTAACTGAAGGACTGGTAAAACGGGGCATTGATGTTACATTATTCGCAACAGCTGATTCTCATACAGCCGCGAAACTTCATGCTGTGTGCCCGAGACCTTATGAGGAAGACAAAGATATGATCACAAAGGTATATGAAGGGCTGCACATATCCGAAGTTTTTGAAAGGGCAAAAGAGTTTGATATAATACACAACCATTTTGATTATCTCCCTCTAACCTACAGTGGGCTTGTAGACACCCCTGTTGTAACAACAATCCATGGAATATCTTCACGGAAAATTTTGCCTGTCTATAAAAAATATAATAATAGCACATTTTATGTATCCATAAGTGATGCCTACAGGTGTCGCGACCTGGACTATATAGCAACAGTCCGGCACGGAATTGACATAAAAAGTTTTCATTTTAACGAAAAACCACATGAATATCTTCTTTTTTTATCACGCCTGCATAAAGACAAGGGTGTAAAAGAAGCAATAGAAGTCGCAAAAAAGACTGGCAGAAAGCTTAGAATCGCCGGTTTCATTGCAGATCAGGCTTATTTTGAAAAAGAAGTCCAGCCTTATGTAGACAATGAGCAGATTATTTATGAAGGGCATGTTGACCCTGAGTTTAAGAAGGAACTCCTGTCAAATGCATGTGCTTTGCTACACATGATTAATTATGACGAGGCATTTGGGATTGGTATAGTTGAAGCTATGGCTAGCGGTACGCCTGTAATTGCAATGAACAGAGGTTCGATGCCAGAGCTTATTCAGGATGGAGAGACTGGATTTCTGGTCAATAACGTTGATGAAGCTGCAGAGGCTGTGCAAAAGCTAGACACCATATCCCGCAAACACTGCAGGGAAAGTGTAGAAAAACGCTTTTCAGTCGACAGGATGGTAGACGATTACATTAAAGTGTATGAAACCATCCTTGAAAAATGCAAACTTGAGGAAAAAAGGCCCTGGGGATTTTATGAAGTACTTATGCAGAAGCCTGAATATAAAGTAAAAAGTCTAACTGTTCTACCTCAGGGTGAAATTTCACTCCAGCGTCACTCTCATAGAAGCGAACACTGGTATATAATCAGTGGAGAGGGGCTTGTAACTAAAAATGGGAGTAAAATCAGGGTTCTTCCCGGAGACTCGGTCGATCTTCCTGTGAAAGAGATTCATCGAGTTACAAATATAGGCGGCCAAAACCTTGTTTTTATTGAAATTTCACGTGGAGACTATCTTGGAGAAGACGATATTGAAAGACTTGAAGATAAATATGGGAGGGCATAAACAGATTTTTGTTAATTAGAAGCTTTAATTAGAGAGCTTACACAGACTAAGAAGATTATCAAACTACTAGGAGTTATCAAACTACCTTAGCTATATTGCATCATAATCTCTGTAAGCTCTTATCAGTCTCTCGTTTTATCGAATTTCTCTTTCTTTTCTTTTTTCTTTCTTTACGTTTCTCTATGAACAGTGTTTCTTTTTGTCCTTCTCTACGTTTCCTAATATTTTAAATGACTTAATTACAGAACTTAATCAGAGCATTCTGAGTTATTATAGGAATTCCTGACCTGAGCTGCTATTTCCTCACCCAATCTCTCAGAGACATTTTCTATGAAAAGCTCGATGTAATCAAAGGGTACGCAGCCGAGGCTTTCTTCTCCTGATAAGATCAGCCTGACAAGATATTCAAGATCATATCTTGATAGCAACTTTATCCTTCTCAGGAAATCCTGAGCATCTTTTGCATAGTGGTTTGCCAGTGGAGGAAGTATGGAACGATAAGCCATTCCTGAGCCTGAACAAAGATACCCCTCGCACTCCGGAGCAACGGTTTTTAGAATGCCTATATCCATTTCTGAGAGCAGTCTCGCCATGATAATCACCAGTGGTAGAGTAATAACTTGTGTTTTAGAGATATTTGAAGCGTAAAATCGGTGGACTGCCGAAGAATTTGAAAATCATCCTTCGGATAGTCACTCATTTTAACAATACAAGCTTTTTTACAGCCAAAGTTTAACTTGCGTCCTGTATCTCACTTTATACTTAATAGTTTACTTTGTGCTTTGTCATAACTCAAGTCTCATCAGGTCTTCAGCAAGAATCACTTCTCCTTCAAAATACCCTTTCAGGTAGTTCATTGCTTCTCTTTCATGCCCTCGCATTTCCGGATAAAAATGAGTAAGGCAGACACTTCCAATCTCCTTATTATATTCTTCTAGGAGGTCTGCGAGTGTCCTGGGGGTGGTGTGGTTTGTTACTTTCATGCTTGAGGGAAACGAGCACTCGTGAATCAGAAGGTCAGCTTCAACTGCAAGCTCCATTATTTCCCTGGAGGGTTCAGTGTCTCCTGAGTAAACAAATTCGCCGTCTTCTCCAGTCACGCGGTAAGCTAGAGTTGGAGTGCTATGCTTGGCTGCCGTGCAGCTAATCTCGCAGTCAAACCCCTCGGGAGTAAATTCTTTTCCTGGAAAGAGCTCAATAACATCTACATCCACCTTTTCCAGCAGATATTCATAAGCGTCTAGCACTTTTGAAAACCAGTCTTCGGTTCCTTCAGGCCCGTAAACCTTCATACTGGTACTTCCGCGGAGCCAGTTTGCCTTGATAAGAGGATGCAGGTCAGCTACGTGGTCGAGGTGAAGATGCGAGAGCAATACCGTATCTACCTCGGTGTGGGGAACTCCAGCTTCAGGAAATCTACTCAATACGCCGCTTCCGCAGTCGATAAGTAATGGTTTTTCTTCCAGTCTCACAAGTATTCCGGACTGTACCCGATCCTTCTGTGGAATCGCAACTCCAGTGCCAAGAAATGTAATTTCCATGAATTAGAGAATAAACTTTAAATAATTTAACTTTATTTAAAGCATGTCCGTACAACGAATCTTTGCGGCTCAAAAAAACTGTTTTTTCAAAGCGCGAGGGTTGCCCAGCCAGGTCAAAGGCGCCAGACTTAAGATCTGGTATCGAAGGATTTCGTGGGTTCGAATCCCATCCCTCGCACTAAATTCAAAAAGTTGTATATTAATAAGAATATAATCCAATTTTTGAGTTATGCATAATCTCATTTCAAAAGTTGCTTTAGTTAAACCTCACTGTTTCTTTTTATTATAAGATTAGCTCCTTCAAATATCCACAAAATATCACCAACTACCTCAATAGGATAGTAATCTAAGTGATCATTTCGTGTCATCGTTCGAAAAATACTTGTTATATGACGATTTTTCTTTTCTTTATTTTTTATAGTTTTTAATTTCTTTTTAAGTATGGTTAGTGCATTAATAGTATGGCTAGTGCATTAATATAACTATTAGATTAATGACAACGTATTCAATCAATGAACTAAAGTTAGAAAGATGTAGAAAAAAAGAATAGTGAAAGAAAATTATCTGTTAAAAATATTATATACATTGAATGCATAGTATGACTTGCGTTCTCATCTTTTTAACACCCCACTGGCAAACAAAACTATTTCGGAACATACTCCACAGTAAAGTGATAGAAAGAGAAACTCGCAACCCATGAGTCAAAGTACCTCAAAACTCTTCCCCAACTAAAGCAAAGTGAGTCTCTTAAATACCTAAATATCGTTTGGAACTCCAAGGTTTTTTTGGGTGAGAACGCGACCTAATTTTAAAAGAAATTTCAGGAATTTTATGATTCCTATTAATAAATAATCCAGTTAAAACTAGTTTTTATTAAGAGATCCTTAGACTGAATTCGATGAATCAGTCCTATTAAGCTAGTTAATCTATTTTTCATGTCAACCGAATAATCAGCTGTAATATCTACATCTGTACTTGTAGTTCAATGATATAAAGTTAAACCAATGAAGAAAAGCTAGACTATCATCCCAATAAAATAAGGCTAAAACAATATTATTTATTAAAAATATTATATATAGTCAGAACCTAGTATGACTTGCGTTCTCATCTACAGGACCACATAGCAAGACCTATTCCACAAGAAATATTTCAACGCCTACTCCAAAAAACTACATTAAAAATGAAGAGATAATAAGCTCGCAACCCGTGAGTCCAGTACCAAACCTCTTCCTGAACAAGATCTATAAGTGCCGTTCGGAACTTCCAGAATTTTTCCAGATGAGAACGTAACCTTTCATCTAAACAAGTTAAAGTTAAAATTTTCAAGCTAGTAAAAATATTGAAGATAAAAATAGTAAAATGATAATAGAGTTGTTATATGGATATTGTCTCACTCTTTTGCCGCTTGAAAATTCCGGTTACTTCACCTTCCTCATTAATATCGTTTCTTATCAAAACCAATTCCCAGCCCTCATTTCCTATTCTCTCAAGTTCGCCCATCAACTGTGGCAAGTTAAAGCCATCAAGCTTGCGAGAATCATATTCCCATAGATGTATCGTTCAACACCCCTCCAGTTAACGATAATGATAATCTTTTAATCTTTATATTGAGGTAAAACTATAAATAATCCAAACAAAAAGAAAAAAACGATTAGGTATTCGCCTCAGATACAGCTACCTCTCTTTTTCTTTAAATCTATTTACTCGGAATTATAAATTAACAAGTAAGGGATTTATGAAGTCATCAATTTCCATTAAATCAGAATTTTTTCATTTTAAGGTCTTTTATTAAGGATGATTTCTTTTTCTCAACCTTTTCCAGAAGTGCTTTTCCAAGGTTCGAGTATTCTTTTTCCACATTCTTTTCTTTTTTCATAGTTTTCTGAGCAAAGATAACTTCCTCTTCTTTACTTTCTAAAAGATTTAAAAATGTGTCAAAAGCTAAAATAGAGGTTTGAAGCAGTTTTTTCTGTCCTGACAGATCGCCAGGGGAGAGATTTCCTGCGCGCCTGAGAAGCCCTGCAAACTGTTTGAAGATCTCAAGAAGTTTCTGGTTTTCACCCAGCTCCATGACTTCATCGGTCATTTTCGAAAGGTATCGCTCACTTTCAAGTTTTACTATGCCAGGTCTGTCACTGAAAAGAATGAATAAAAGGGCCTGATAAAAAGGATGATAGAACTCTGGGATATGGAAGCCAATAGGGGCTTCGGATGCTCTTTTAAAGTAATTGACGGCTTCTTTCAGCCCGAAAATATAAGTTGCCTCATTTTCTGCTTTTAATGCCCTCCAGAGAGAAGCCCTTCCAAGCGAACGGAAAGCATATCTTCGAACATAAACGTACGGATTGTCAGTGAGCGCTTGCAGGTCTCTCCAAGCCTGGGTTTTATCAGGCACATGGAAAAAAGCAGGCCCAAGCGCCCGTGTTGCCCCTCTTTGCACAAAGCTATCGGTATGGTTTGAAAGTCTAAACAGGTCTTTCCAGCCTTTTTCTTTATCGGGAATCTCTTTATAGCCTGAAGACAGGGCAAGAACAGCTCCTTTCCGAACTTCCCTGTCTTCAACTGATGCAAGCCTTACAAGTTCGTCCCAGGCTGCCTGTTTATCTTCAAGATAAGCAAAAGCAGCAGCAAGAAGTTCTGCTGCTCTCTTTCGAAGCTGGGAGTCTTGGCTTTCAGTAAGCTTGACAAGGTCAAAAAAAGCTGTGGATTTATCCACAATTGCTGGAAAAACATCAGAAAGTAGGTTTGCAGCATCTTTTCTGGTGCCTGTGTCCTCATCCCTGGTAAGGTTAAGAAGTTCGTCCCAGATATCCTGCGTTCTGTCGGTATATCGTGAATAAGCAGCAAGCAGAGCTTCTATTGAGTCTCTTCGCCTCTGGAAATCCGAGTCCGAACTCAGGTTAATAAGCCTGTGTATAACTTCCTCTTTATCCGGAAGACCAGAACCTGACCTGGTAAACAGGTCTGCCATATCTTTTTTTCGTATGTATCCCTTGTTATTAATTTTAAGCCCAGAAAAGTCAGATGCAAGCTTTTTATGATCTTTTTCTATAACATGCATGTTATCTGATTCTTCTTTTTTCCCTGAAAAGCTAGGACTTAATGGACTAACCACGTCCTTCTGGAGAAAAATGTCTCTCTCTAGCACAGATTCATAACCGATTTCAGGTCTACTTTTTATCTCCGGTTTACTTTCATAAAGTTCACTTTCAGGCTCACATTCAGGTTTACTTTTTATTTCAGACTTATATTTTATCCCGGATTTAATTCGTTCTCCTGACTTGCCACTTTCTCCGAATTTACCATTTTCCCCAAACTTGCAAATTTCTTCTGACTCCCTTTTTTCCCAAGGTTTAATTTTGTCTACAAATTCGCATTTCTCCCATGGCTTATCTAGCTCTCCGGAGTTACATTTCCCCATCTTGCCTTTATTCTCTTCTAGCATTTGCACATAGGCAACTCCAGGAACTCGTGCAGCTTGCTCCCTGACTTTTTCATCGGCAGACTCGGTAGCCAGCTTCAGTACCTCATTCCAGGCTTCTTCTTTTTCTTCATCCGCCAGCTCCGTAAAGACAAAGCTTAAAAGCGAAGCTGACTTCTCCCGCACATAAAAATACTCCGAAGCTGCCATCTCAAGCAGGTTTCTCCAAACCTGCTGTTTATCAGGATTTTCCTTGATTAAATAATAAAGCGAGCTGATGATTACCCTCTTTACATCTTCCATGCTTGACCTGGAGTTAATCAGCCCAGCAAGATCTCTCCAGGCCTTGTTTTTGTCCGGCATGAGAGTAAAAACACTGACTAAAGCATTAGCTGCAGCCGTCATTACCGATTCTTCCGGATAAGCTGTCAGATTAAGAAATTTATCCCATACTAGCTCCCTATCCAGCACATTTGGAAAAACCGTTACAAGGGAATTCACAGCTTCTACCCGAACTACATCATCTTCATCTGAACAAAGCCTTAATAGATCTTCAAAAGCTTGCTTTCGGTCAGGTAATGCCTCGAAAATGGATCCCAGCTGTTTTGCAGCTTTTATTCTCTCATCGGAAACCTCACTGAAAGTTTTATTGTGTATCTCTAACTGCTTACTCAAGAATTCCCACCAACTTCTGCTCTAACGCCTTATTATTTTCAAGATTTCTTATCTACAATATTCCAATCTGGCAGGTTTCCTCTTATATGTATTGATTCTCGATTTTAGCTGGCAGTAAAAATAATTAAGGAAAAGAGTTTAGATTGGCTCAAAAATAGATAGCAAATAACTACTGATGAGAGAATTAAAATAAGAAGACGAAAAATAATGAATGAATGAATGAATAAATGAATGAATTCTTATTACCTGCTTTTGCTGGCAATTGTATTCGAAGTCTGTGGGACTACATGTATGAAACTTTCCCTGGGCTTTTCAAGACTTCTTCCTTCGATTTTGATCTTCGTTTTTTATGGGATCAGTTTTTTCTTTTTTACCCTAGCCCTTAAAGGTATAGATGTAAGCATTGCATATGCAATCTGGGCAGGGCTCGGAACCGCGCTCATCACTGTGGTCGGAATTTTCTGGTTCAGGGAGCCTGTTAATTTTCTAAAAATGATTTCTCTCTTTATTGTCGTGGTAGGGGTAATCGGGCTCAATCTCAGTGATAGAATAACCTGAAAATAGTTATTTCAGCCTGAAAGCAATTTTCGTGGAGATATTTTTCTCCTGAAAACACCAACTTAAATATAAGAAAGGGATTTCAGGCAGCCCCTGAAACCGCCCTCAGGGAGTGCCTGAAAGCTTCTTCCGTGGAAGGAATAAAGCCTCACTTATGGTATTTGAATTCGTTTTGCTACCACTCACTGCACTCAGGTTTTTCATTCCAACAACCTACTTTTGTAGGTCTGACTTATTAATGGCCTCTGCTGCAGTGTTCTGAAAGGAATCAGAGTAAGCGACGTTATTCTAAAGCAGCAGAAGCGCAATGTATTTTCTTCCACTTTTAAGACTTTTTTCTTTAAATTCTAAATACTTCGAATTCCGGTTTAGCTTCCCAATTTTTGACTTTACTCATTAGGGAGGCGCGCCAGGAATAAATCTCAAATTGTAAAATTAGAATATAAGTATACTTTTTTCAATAGTCTCTGAATTGTTCCTTGCCAGAGATTTTAAAACTTGATAATACTTTATTTCCCTTTATATAAAACGATGGGAATTTAAGATTAAAAGATAATATATAAGAATCCTTATTCTAATTAAAAAATAGCTTTTAAACATAAATAAAGCTTTTAAATTATTTTTCATCCTCTTATTCTCGAATATACCTGTTAAGATTTTGAAAAGAATAAATAAACCGATATATCTATCTCAATAGACTCGGCTGTCAATCTACGACCTCAAACTTGCGTAAAGAACCTGAATAAGCCGGCTGGATCCAACTTGAAGCAGAATGTGAGATTTAAATCAAAAAATAAAAGAAATAAATAAAGAAACTCCGTTTCTTTGAAAAAAGTACTTACTTTTCAGTTTTTGAATAGATTTCCTTAACTCTTCCAACTTGGCCATCCATTAATTGAACTTTTATCCCATGCGGATGAGTTGAAGAATTGGTTAATATTCGTTTTACAATGCCTCGGGTAATTTTTCCGGTTCTCTGGTCTTGTTTTAAGACAATCCCTACCTTCATCCCTTCTTTAATGTTTGCTCTGATCTTACCACTGCTCATGGCAGAAAGTAAATTTAGAGTTATATAAAAGTGTGCGTGGACAGAAGCAAAAATTGCAGCGGCAAGGGAAAAGATGGAAAAGCTCAGGCAGTCCATTCTTTCAAAGACTTTCAGGGTTTTTCCATAACTTCTTCTTTAATGCCTTTCCAGTTCATCAAGATATGTAGCAAGCGAAGATAGAGCTTCAGCTTTTTGACACTCTGATTTAATCAAGGATGCCAGAATAAGGGCATTCTCAAGAATTTCTTTTCTTCGTGGTTCATCCAAGTATGGAAGAACGTATGAGAGGGCTTCGGGCCTCATATCTTTATCCTTAAGATTGAATGCCAATTCAAGGGCGTGCTCTATAACTTCTTCTTTTTCCTGCCCATTCAGGTACGGAATAAGAAAAGAAAGTGCTTGTACCTTTTGATAGTCAGAGTAAACCACCGTTACCAATTCAAGGGCTTTTTCAATAACCGTTTTATTTCTCGAACCGTAAAGATGCGGAGTGAGCGAGGAAAGGATCTGGAACTTTGCATCCCCGTATTTAAGGTAGAAGGAGGAGCCAAGGACGTTTTCTATAAACTCCTTTTTGCTTGGCCCTCTGAGGTGAGGGAGGAACGAAGAAAGAACAAGTCCTCTTTCATCTTCATCTTGGATATGGGATGCAGAGTCAAGGGCTTTTTCGATAAGTTTGGCTTTCTTTGGACCATTCAAATAGGGTATAACCATGGAAAGAGCCTGCGCTCTTAGGTCTCCATATTGGATCCTGGAGGCAAAATCAAGGGCTTTTTCCATGATTTCATCTTTATTTGGTCCCTCTAGGCGAGAGATAAGCGATAGAAAGAACTGAGTCTTTTGAGACTCGTTTTGAAGTTCAACATCGGCTTTTGCAAAGTTCGTTTTTACAAGGTTGGTTTTTGCAACTTCAGCTCTTGCAAAATCAGTTCTTGCGATTTGTCTAATATCTGCGATTTGTTCAATTCGTAAGGTGCTGGCACTTTTTTTGCCTACAGTTCCCAGACCCTGATCAGGTTTTTCGATACCTGACACTTCAAATCGCTCAGGAACCTGAGAATTAACATTTCTTGCTACGAATGCCTCAAGCAGCTTGTTTAATTCTTCAAATACTCGGATTCTATCAATCAAAGTTTGCTGTGGACCTTGTTGTAAGTCCTGTTTTATAATTTTGGCCAAACCATCTTCGGTCACTAGCCTCTTTACTGATTCTTCCTCCATAGAAGATGAAATTTCTTTAGCTAAATCAGGGTTCCTTTCAAGCAACTTTAATATCTCCTGGATCAAAACTTGCCTTACTTCAGTATCAGAGGGTGCAACAATCATATCTCTTGCAGCTTCTTGTAATTCAACACACTCTATCGAACATAATTTATCCCATAGTTTTCTTTTAGTCTCCCAAACGTCAGGTCCCACTTGTCTGCAGGCTTCTTCAGCCGCTTTTTTGGACCCGACGATCAGATAGGTGATAATAGGTTCAATAAAATCAGTTATTTTTTGCGCCAGTTGTCTAACCATTTCTTCCTGTTTCTGCATTATTTCAGCCTCTATTAACACCCTATTAACACTCTATTAACACGACATTTTATTCTTATTTTCTATTCTGGTCTCAAAAGCCTGATGAGCAGGTTTAACCCTCACTGGATTATATATCAATGTTTACATAAATCCTATATTCAGTAATTATATGAATGCATACTCAAAAAGTTCAATATTAATAATATAACCTGAGAATTTATTCACCATGCTTCCCAAGTGTAAACTATATACGCTTTTTCAGTTAAACAGCAGCTGAAGGCACAAAAATTTTTCTGTTTATTCAAGCTTTCATTGTTATATTCCTGAGCTTTCTACAGATACGTTTATATAATATAAGAGCTACGGACATAGTGGCAGTAAAAATAAAGAGGCATATAATCTGTTATTAAAAACTTCATTTTTGTTTTTAATAAAAAGATGTATAGATCTTATTTTTATAGCAATCTAGACGATATCCGCTATAAGCGGAGGTGAAACGAAAATGAGTTTTAATGACAGAGGCTCTTTCAGGGGAAGAGACAGCAACCGGGGAAACAGAGACAGCAACCGGGGAGGATTCAGAGGCGGCAACAGTGGCCCAAGGGAAATGTACCCTGCAGTTTGTTCAGACTGTGGTGTAGAGACCCAGGTTCCATTCAAGCCAGCTGAAGGAAGACCGGTTTACTGCAGAGACTGCCTACCAAACCACAGAAAGTTTTAAATCCAAAAATTTCGGATTTTTGTTTTTTATTGTTTTATAATATCACTGGAAACCTTTCTGCAACAGGTTTCCAAACTCCATTTATTTCTATTAATGAACCCTATTACAGACTCTATTCCTTTTTGAGAAACCGCTTCTAATCTTGATGGTCGTTGTGGATTAGCCTTATATACCATAAAGATAAATTCATATTTCGTAAAAATAATGAGACATATAAACTGTTATTAAAAACTCTATTTTCGTTTTTAAATAATAAGTTATATCCTATCATGTTTTTATCGATTACATGTATCCGTTACAAGCGGAGGTGAAACGAAAATGAGCTTTAATGACAGAGGGAATTCTTACCGTGGAGGCAATAGAAACAGCAACCGGGGAGGATTCAGAGGCGGCAACAGCGGCCCCAGAGAAATGCACAAGGTAACCTGTTCTGACTGCGGTGTTGAGACAGAAGTTCCATTCAAACCAACAGAAGGAAGACCGGTTTATTGCAGAGATTGCCTGCCTAACCACAGGAAATTCTAAAGTAAAACTTTTTAAAGTAAATTCAGAGTGAAGGGTTGATCATAAAATTATCAACACCTGCTCCCTTTTTTACCTTATAACGGTAAAAGGAATCAGAATCCTAAATTTTATAAAAATCCAATATTTCTTAATCCAATATTTTTTATTTTTGCACAATTTATTTACTCTATGTAAATATATTCTAAAGAATTTGGAAGCACACTCTCAGTCTGTAAGTTAGGGAGTAAGTGAAAGTCCTCAAGGATTTTTAAAGCGCGGAAATTTCCTCAAGTTCAGGAGGTTTCACAGATCTAGATTTCTTAGAGGTTCTTTAATTCCTATCTATTTATGAACCTTAAAGTCAAAGTACCAGAGGCATTCGTAGGTAGAAAGCTTGAAAAGCCTTAAAAATCGAGCAAACACTAAAACAATAACTAAACAAATAACATTATGAGGAATCAACCTGGCAAACTATAGAAGCAATATAAGAAAGAGAAAAGCAGGAACCGGAAGTCTCGCTACCTCTACTCAGGAAGTGACAAGGGTACGTACTCCGCGCAAGGAAAACCATGAAGTTCTGGCAACAGTTTCAAGTTTACTTGGCTCAAAAAGAGTTACATTACAGTGTATGGACGGAGTCGTTCGCATGGGCAGAATTCCAGGATCAAAGAATAAGAAAATGTGGATCCGCGAGGGAGACGTAGTAATCGTTGCTCCTTGGGAAATTCAGGATTCCAAAGCCGATGTGATCTGGAAATACACAAGACCTCAGGTCGAATGGCTTGAGAGAAAAGGATACCTAAGATAAGTAATAGCAATAGCATATAACAAATACAATAAACTATATAAATACAATAAACTATATAAATATAGTAAAACTATATAGCTATAATAAAACTATATTATCTCGAAGAAATTATACCGTCATAATTATATATTCAGGATTTACCAGTTTTCGGTTAAATCTCTCTCTTTGTTTTCATATTTATTAATTAAATGTTTAACTTTAACCTATTAAAACGTTTAAACATTTTTAGTCAATAATTTTTAGTCAATATAATTTATCTTTAATTTTATTAATTCATTAATCACTCAACTTGCTGTTAATCCTTTTAATCTTGTTAGTTTATTATTTAATTTCTTTATCTTCTCTGTCTTTCTATATTCTCTATCTTACTTATCAAGTTGAACTTTCAACTGTAATTCCTGCAGTAAACGACTGCCTATAAAAAAATAAAAATGTTGGGGTTAAATAAAGGTTATTCTGAGGAGAAAAGTCCAATTTGATTGATCCTGGTTTTTATGAGTAAGACTTATATAATTTGACAGTATACTAAGCGTGAAAATAAAGAGATGTATAATCTGTTATTAAAAACTAATTTTTCTGTTTTTAATCAAAGAGTAATATACAGTCTTATTTTTAAACTATTTACTATCCGCTATAAGCGAAGGTGAAAGAAATGGCTTTTAATGACAGAGAAAACTCCTTCAGGGGAAGAGACAGCAATCGCAGAGGTTTCGGAGGCCCCAGAGAAATGCATGACGCAATCTGTTCTGACTGTGGCGCTGAAACTCAGGTGCCTTTTACACCCGATCCTGACAGACCAGTTTACTGCAGGGATTGTCTTCCTAACTATAGGAGACTCTAATATTATTTACACCGAGTGTTAATTATAAGACTCAATCTATTTTGAGGCTTAGTCTGAATTGACGCTCAGTTAGTTTTCAACACTTACTTTTATTCTCTTTGTATTTTTAGCTTCTATTCAGATTTTTTGAGAACCAAAAGATAACATTAAAGTCCACGTCTATAAAATTACGAAGTATTAAAAATTATCGAAATAAGAAATCAGGAACTGAGGAATTAACTTGGCTAATTACAGAAGCACTATCAGGAAAAGAAAAATAGGATCGAATAAAACGGTAGGTGCAGGAGATACTCCTGAAGTAACAAGGGTACGCACACCTCGTAAAGATAGAAACGAAGTCCTGGCAACAGTATCAAGTTTACTTGGCTCAAAAAGAGTTACATTACAGTGTATGGATGGAGTTGTTCGCATGGGCCGGATTCCAGGCTCTAAAAAGAAGAGGATGTGGATTCGCGAAGGCGATGTCGTCATAGCCAATCCGTGGGAGGTTCAGGATTCCAAAGCCGATGTTACCTGGAAATATACAAGACCTCAGGTCGAATGGCTTGAAAGAAAAGGGTACCTTAATTAAGAACCGCCTAAGTTTCTAAAATAAAAAATCTAGAATTAAATTGAAAATCACCGAGACGATATATTGAAATTATGTTTTTAAGAGTCCCACAGCCAACAAGAAATTAATGTGGGAAAAACGTCTCATTTTAACCTTCTAACCTTGTTTTTCTGAACTTAATCGTTTGATTCAAAAGCTTTTAGCTCCATATAAACTATTTTGCTATTCTTAATCTTTTTTAATCTCTTTAAGTCACTTCTGTTTTTAAAGCACCTAGTTTCGTATTAACGCTTAAAGCTTCTTCAAACATTTTAGTCTCATTTTGTAATTTTGGTATCATTTTACGTTTTTATTCCGTTTTAGTATTTTCTGTAATAATTTAACAGTCATCGCCTTACCTGTTGACCACAACCGTCTTTAAATTCACAAATTCTTTAAGCCCATAGTGAGAAAGTTCTCTCCCAATCCCAGATTTCTTTATCCCGCCAAAAGGCAGCCTTGGATTGAATTCTACCATTCCGTTGATAACCACAAATCCGGATTTTATCCTTTTTGCCAAATTCTGGGCCCTTTCAAGGTCTTGAGACCAGATTTCGGCTCCAAGCCCAAACTCTGTGGAGTTTGCAACTATGACGGCTTCGCCCTCATCCTTTACTGTGATCACTGTAGCAATGGGTCCAAAAACCTCTACATTACAGGCTTTCATATCAGTACTGGCTGCAGGGATAAGAGTAGGCCTGAAGAAGAAACCCTTACTATGCTCCTCTCCATAAACGTGGGGTTCAGCGCCTTTCTTTTTCGCATCTTTCAAGATTCTCTCGAGACTGTCAATGAATTCTTTCTTTGCAAGTGGACCGATATCGGTTTCCTCGTCCATAGGATCTCCGACTTTCAGTTCCTGTATTTCAAGCTCAAATGCCTCAATAAAGTCCACAACAATATCCTCTACAATAATAAATCGCTTGGCAGCAGTGCTACTCTGCCCGGTATTGTGGAAACTGGACCGTACTGCAACTTGCGCAGCTCTCTCAATATCTGCGTCTTCAAGCACTATGAAAGGGTCCGAGCCTCCTAGTTCCAATACAAGAGGCTTGACCAATCCTCCTACAAGTTCCCCTATCTCTGAACCTGTGACTATATTGCCGGTGAGGGATACTCCATCTACCATTTCCTCTTCAATAATTTCCATGGCAGTCTTCGAGTCAATTAACAGGGTATTGAAGACGTTTTCAGGAAATCCGGCTTTATGAAAGACTTTTTCTATTTCCAGTGCCGACCTTGGCACATTCGAAGCATGCTTGATTACGCAAACATTTCCTGTGCACATAGCAGGTACTGCAAACCTGAAAACCTGCAAGAATGGAAAACTCCAGGATATGACCCCGAAAATTATCCCCAGAGGCTCAAAAGTTACATAGCTTTTCTCAGTTCCTGTATCTACAAGCTCATCTTTCAGAAACCCAACTGCGTTTTCCGCATAGTAATCACAGAGCCAAGCGCAATTCTCAATCTCTTCCCTGGATTGCCTAATAGGTTTTCCCGTTTCCTTCGTAATAATTTCAGCATAAACATCGACATTCTGTCTAAGAACTTGCCCAGCCTTAAAAATATATTTTGTTCTTTCTTCAGCAGAAAACGAACTCCACCCTGAAAAAGCAGCTCTGGAGCTTTCAATTCTGGATTCGCATTCATCAAAAGAAAAAAGGTCATAGGTCCAGTTTACCTCTTCAGTATAAGGATTAACGGATCTCATTTTCACGATTTCTCCCCCAAAAAGTCATTTAATAATATTGGAATTCCCGATATTATAACTTGAGGAAATTGGGCAGAAAATGAATATCCTGAGTTTTAAGCTTATTCAGAAGATCCGATAAGAGAGAAATATCCTGACTATTGACTAGATTTTCATGAATCAAGAGAAATTAAGTTCAGAATCTAGCAGTAATTGTTATAAAACCTCAATATCAATTATAAAGCATCTATTATAAAACACATTAATTAAAGTGGAGGGAAAATATGAGAAAAGCACTCGTTATATTGATAGTGTTGTTCGGCGTGTTCCTCGCAATAGGATGCGCTGGTCAGAAAGAGGAAGCTCCAAATGTAACAGGAACTCCAAAAGAGGCTGTAACGGCAGTTGAAGTAGTAACTGGAGCTAAAGCTGTAACTCCGGTTCAGGAAGTAGTAGTTGAGACTGCAGTTGTAAAAGAAACTCCTGTTACAGAAGTAACTCCAGCTCATGCAGTTACTGGAGTTGAAAATGTAACTGCAAGAGAAAATGTAACTGCAAGGCGAACTGGAACCGAAATGGTAACTCCAATGGTAACTCCAGCTAGAAACGCTACAAATGTCACTGGTGGGGGTGGAGTGATTAAAGTAACTCCAAGCAAAGGTGTCTAATTAAGTAACTGGTAGATATGGGCAGGTAATCCAGAAACTCTGAGTCAAGATGAATTATCAAGTTATAATCAGAAATCATCGGAATCTGCCCATAATACAAAACTTTTACGCGTGAGCCTGTATTTATAGTGCCTTTTTGATGTACTTTAAATGCCTTGTTCTGCGATTAAAAGAAAACTTAAACCTGAAAAGTAAACGCCTAATATTTAATTGACATTCCGCCTTCATAGAGCTACAGCACTAAATAAATCCATAAAAAATAGTCATGAGACTAGTTA
>ENA-UOOK01003161-UOOK01003161.1-fermentation-metagenome-genome-assembly--contig:-NODE-3161-length-19091-cov-5.299485_pt1 | contig 19091 bp, 15 predicted proteins | sample MGYA00245777_ERZ724023 | MGnify/ENA primary metagenome ERZ724023 (study PRJEB28704, sample SAMN03018312) | fermentation metagenome | biome: anthropogenic terrestrial biome; feature: soil; material...
ATCAAGCACTTTCGTGATTATACCGATGAAGAACTTATTGAAGAGTTTTTCTTTAACCTTCAAATCAAGTGGTCCTTGGGTATTCGGGATATTGGAGAATGCCCCATTGCTGAACGAACGTTGTATGAATTCCGAGAGCGTTTGTATGCCTACGCCCTGGGACATCCAGGAGAAGACGATTTAATTCACCAGCAGTTTATGACCATTTCCAAGCACCTGATGGAATTCCTCCAGCTCTCTACTGAAGAGATGCGCATGGATTCTACTCAGATTATGCCTAATATCCGTCGAGCTGGGCGTCTTTCTTTAGCTTTTGATGTGCTTTTACAAGCAATAAGAGCTTGTCCTTACGACCTACTCCCGGAACATCTTGCTGAAGTGATGAAACCAGATTTTAAAAAGATGCTTTTGTATCGAGTTAAAGCCAGAGAAATCCCTGGTCGGTTTCAGGAAGTACTTCAACTATGTGCTGAACTAATCCAACTTACTACCGAATACGAGCAGCTTAAAGAAAAGAAAGAACTTAAACTTTTAGCCCGCTTTTTGGGAGAACAGGCAGAGTATGATAGCGGAACCCAAAGCTGGAAAGCAAAGAAATCGAAACAGACATCTGGCAATCTGCAATCGGCCTATGACCCGGATGCTACCTGTCGGAAAAAGGGAGATACCATTCATGTAGGCTACGTAGCCAATATAGCTGAAACCTGTGCCGATGAAAACCCCGTACAGCTCATTACCGATTATATGGTGCAAAAGAACAATGTAGCGGATACCACTATGGCTCAGAAATCTCTTCCTCAATTGGCCGAGAGCTATGGACTCAAAGACATGTATGTTGATGGTGGATATTCCGGAGAGAACGTCCATGATACAGCGGAAGAATATAATATTTCCATGTATTACACAAATATGACAGGTAAGGAATCTAATAAAATACCGGTTAGTGAATTCAAAATCAAAGACAACAAGATCATACAATGCCCAGCTGGACACGCTAGTGCCTTGTCATACTATGACCAAGAAACAGGAAAAATCACAGCTCATTTTGACCTCTCTTTTTGCCAAGAATGCAAAGTCAAACACCTTTGTCCTATGCAACCTGGACGGAAGTCCGGAGTGGTAACAATCACTCGAAAACAGCGAATTGCAGCTGAAACCAGAAAACAGATTCAAGACAAAAAACAGCATCGAATCAACACTAGCAAACGAGCCGCCACCGAAGGAACCAATTCTGCGATTAAGCGAAGACATGGTGCGGACAAACTAGCCGTTCGGGGTAAGCATAAATGCCAAACCGTTTTTGGATTTAAGGTACTGGCTCATAACTTCAAGCAGACAGTACGCTATGTATTAGGCGATATTCGACGTTCCCTTCAAGATGTCGAGCGAAGGCGAAGGAAGGGTGAACTCCTCATGGGTAGTTCCGCCTAAAAAGTAATAGCGGAGCTGGATAGGTTAAGAGTAACGTAATATAGGTTGAAATACTCTCCTATTAGTGTATCCAATCAGGTCATGGTTGTTTTAAAATCCAATTTAAGGCTCAAGAATATTGATATATCCTTAACTAATTGCAGTGGAATCTAGATTACATATAAATTCAGATTATCAAGTGGTCTGTTTTGTATAGCTGAACAATTGCTAAATAATGGAGGTATTGCGATGACACCCAACGAGTATGTTAGCCAGAATTCGGATAAATTTGCTATTGATTCAAGTGTTATATTACTTCCAAGTACTCGGTTTCGATTTGATGTTCCTACTCATAAACAACTTCCGTGTGTAAAAATTGGTAAAGATTCTATGGTGGGTTGTAATTTTATTTTTGAATCTACAGAGGGAATTATTGAAATTGGTGAAAGAACTTTTATTAATGGGGGTACAAATCTTATTTCACGGACATCAATAAATATAGGAAATGATGTTACAATTGCCTGGGGTTGTTATATATATGATCATAATGCACATTCACTAGAATGGCAGGAACGACAAAAGGATCTCATTATTCAGATTGAAAATTACAGAGAAAATAGGAATATGGTTTTAAATAAGGATTGGTCTACCGTTAAAACGAAACCTATTACTATAAAAGATAAGGTATGGATAGGTTTTGATTGTTTAATCTTTAAAGGGGTAACTGTAGGCGAAGGAGCGATTATCGGAGCAAAATCTGTTGTGACAAAGGATGTTGAACCATGGACTGTAGTAGCAGGTAATCCTGCAAAAGTTGTAAAGCGGCTAAATAAAGAATAAAGTATTTTCTACTACTGTTTATACGTAAGTAAATATTACGCATGTGGCTAATAATAAAAGTAGGGGCATAAAACCTTTTTTAATCGGATATAGGTGAAATGATTTTCATATTTGATTCGGTCTGTGAATTTTAGAATAAGTTGGATATTTAAGTTTAACAAATTTTACAGAAAAATATGAATTTAAGGGGAATGGGAATGCGAAAAGATAGCTTGCAAAAAAAAAATATTGTATTTGGAACAGGAAATGCTAGCGAGAAAATATCTAAAAAAATTAAAAATATTGAGTACTATGTTGATAACGATCAAGCTAAATGGGGAAAATTGTTTTTAGGTAAAAAAATATATAGTCCAGAGAAATTACTTAAGGAGGAAAAAGGGAGCGTTTTTATTGTTGTTGCTAGTATGTATTACCTTGAAATAGCTAAACAGTTACAAGAATTAGGTTTTGAAGACTATATTAATGGTTTAGAATATTATAATCCGAATAAAAAAAAGATATCCGGATATATAGAGACAAGTAACCAAATATATAGCATATTAAAGGGAGTTGATCCCGTAGGTAGAATTTTCATTAATAAAAAAACGAAACAAGTATATAGAGGTATATTTAACGATTTTTCGGAAGTTTCCCTACAAGTATACAAACTTTGCGAAGAATATGGTTTGTTTGGAAGAGGTTTAATAGAAACAAAGTTAACAAATTTGGAGGTTGAGCCTTTTGATGTTGTTTTTGAGCATCGGTGTATAGAATCTTTCGTATATCCTTTTGAATGGTCCCCTTTAATGTTAAAAGATGCTGGAGTTTTTGTTATAGAATTAATGCTCGAATTAGATAAAGCTGGTTTAGGATTAAAGGATGGTCATCCCTTTAATGTAGCTTTTAATAACGGTTCTTTTAAATGGTATGATTTTGGATCAATTATATTAGGTAAGACATTACGATCTGCAATTAATGAGTTTATATCTACATTTGTTAACCCATTAATGCTTATGAGCCTCGGATATTATCAAAAAGCTATTACGAATATGCAAATGCCTTTATCGTATCAGGATATATATGGATATCTTAATGAAGAGCAACGTCTAGTATATGAGGATTTTAGCACATCTGTTTTTGATTTTTATGATAATAAGCCGATAGATATTTGTTTAAGAAAGCTAAAGGAATGGGTTCAAAATATAGAAATATCTAAAGAAGAAACTAGGTGGTCGAATTATCGAATTGATACATTCGATTATTTAAACGATGAATCACAATGGAATAGAAAAGAAAGCGAAGTTATTAGTTTTTTAAAAGAAGTTAAACCAAGTAAAATATTGGATTTGGCTGGTAATGCGGGATGGTTTTGTTTTGCAGCGGAAAAATATGATATTGAATCAATCCTAACTGATAATGATTATGAATGTATTAATTTTGCTTATAAAAGGATTGTTGAAGAAAAGAAAAGTAATATAACACCAGTTGTTTTGGATTGTATTACACCTTCTCCTGGCTACTATTTAGGACGACCGCTCGAAGCAGAACAAGGCATTATACCTTTTTTTGCTTCAGCAAAAGATAGATTTAAACAAGAATTAGTTTTAGCATTAGCTTTGGTACATCATTTAGTGTTTTTTCAATATATTGGGTTTGAAGAGTTGATAAGACAATTAAAATCATTTACAACTAAGTATTTAGTTGTAGAATTTATTGGACCAGATGATGGATATGTAAGTAAATGGATGAATGAAAGTTTTAATTGGTACAATGAAGATAACTTTAAAAAACATTTAGAAGAATATTTTAAGATCATTAAAATAACAAAGTCATTCCCGGAAAATCGGAAATTATTTTTCTGTGAACTAAAGTAATTATTTAAAGGAGTTTACTATGAAACTAATTCCAGTTAGCGAACCTAATATATCTGATAAAGAATTACAGTATATTACAGATGCAGTAAAATCATCTTGGATTTCGTCTAATGGCAAATATCTAGATGCTTTCGAGAAAAAATTTGCAGAATATATTGGAGTAAAATATGCTGTAGCTGTTTCTAATGGTACTGTAGCATTACATTTGGCTTTACTTGCTTTAGGAATAGGTCCGGGTGATGAAGTAATTGTTCCCAATTTAACATATATAGCAACAGCAAATGCTGTAAAGTATGTTGGAGCTTCACCGGCGTTCGCAGATTCCGATATTAATACATGGAATATCAGTATTGAAAGTATTAAAAGATTGATAACTCGTAGAACAAAAGCTATTATCCCAGTTCATTTATATGGTAACCCCTGTGACATGGATGGAATATTAGAATTAGCAAATGAGCAAAATTTATTTGTAATTGAGGATGCAGCAGAAGCTATAGGAAGCAAGTATAATAAAAAACACGTCGGTAGTTTTGGTCATATATCTACATTTAGTTTATATGGTAATAAAACAATTACCACTGGCGAGGGTGGTGTGGTTGTAACAAATGATGTCGAATTATACGATAAGTTAAAACTTCTTAAGGGACAAGGGATGAATCCTAAAAAGAGGTATTGGTTTGATGTGATAGGATATAATTACAGAATGACTAATATGCAGGCTGCAATTGGCTGTGCTCAACTTGAGAGAGTCAATGAACTTGTGGATAAGAAAATTAAAAATGCCAAAATATATAACAAATATTTTAGTACTTGTAACGATATAATTTTGCCGATGGATACTACAAATTCGTTAAATTCATACTGGATGTATACAATAGTTTTAAAAAGTTATGCACAAGAAGAAAGAGATTATCTTATGAAACGGCTATTAGAAAAAAACATTGAAACACGGCCAGTATTTTATCTTACTACAGAAATGCCTATGTATACAAAACACAGACAAGATGAATGTAGGAACGCTACACTCATTGCAAATGGTGGTATAAATTTACCTAGTTCAACACTTTTGAATGTAAAAGAAATAGATTATATATGTTCCAATTTAATTAATTTATTAGCAAAAATGTAATATGGGTGATAAGCAAATGGAAAAGTGTATACTTTGTGGTTGTTTATATGCTGGAAGTGAAATAGTAAAGAAGATATACCAAAAGGGATATTTTGGAGACATCATTATATTTACATATAATAAAGAGGGAAATGGGCAATTAATTGAGTTTGCAAAAGAACGTGGAATCAAGTGTTTTTTTGACAATATAAATAATCACCATAGATTTGTTGAACAGTTTGCTCCTGATTATTTATTTTCTATTTATTATAGAGATATAATTTCTAAGGATATATTGGATAATGTAAAGAAAAAGTCGATAAATCTACATCCATCTTTACTTCCAAAACATAAAGGATGTTTTTCTGCACCTTGGGCTATTCTAGATGGAGATGAATATGCAGGCATTACTTATCATGAAATGCGAGAAAAGGTGGATGCTGGTAACATTTTATTGCAGAGAAAAATTAAAATAGAAAATATAGATACTGGTTTTTCTTTATATAATAAATTGGTGAAGATTGGTATAGATTCATTCGATGAAATGTTTCAGAAAATTGTTATCGAAAAAGAAGATGGTATAGAACAAAAAGAAGTAGGAAGCTTTCATTATAGAAAGGTGCCTTTTGAGGGAAAGATTGATTTAAATTGGAATTTGGAATTTATAGATAGATTCATTAGGGCTCTTTATTTTCCTCCCTATACTGGAGCTGTTTTAGATTATTTGGGGAAAAATTATGAGTTTCAAGATATAAATAGTTTTATCCGATTTTGTAAAGCTAACAAGATTAGCTTGAAAGGTGAAGAATATTCATGAAAATTGGTTTATATGCTAATATAAAATGTGAGTTGGTAGGCGGAGTCCAGCAATATATAGAAAAAATAACTTTAGCTTTAATACAGAACCCTTTTATTCAATTATTTGTAATAACAAATGAGGATTTTTATAATCACTTTTTTAAAAATATTAATACAAGGAATATCCATATTATACTTGTTAATGGAAAGTATCAATTTGAGATAAAGGATAAAATTTATGACTTAAAATTAGATTTATTACATTTTCCTTTTCAGTATATTCCTTTTGGAGATTGGAAAATACCAACTCTTATTACATTGCATGATTTACAACATGAGTATTTTCCAGAGTTTTTCACTAAAGATCAATTGGATTTTAGAAATTATTATTATAAAAAGTCAGCATTATTATGCGATCAGATAATAGTTTCTTTTAACCATGTTAAAGAGGATATTCATAAGTTTTACAATATTCCCTATGAAAAAATTTCTGTGACTTCCTTAGGTTATGAGAATAGGTTTAAAGAGCAAAATTTATGTGATAAAGATTTATTAACTAGTAAGTTTAACATTCCTGAGCATTTTATTTTATATCCTGCACAAACTTGGAGACACAAAAATCATGTAGCCTTATTTAAGGCTATTAAAATTTTGAGAGATAAATATCAATTTAAAATTACATTAATTTGTACTGGAGCTCTTAGTGATTATTATGAGCTTTTGCAGGAATATATTAAGGAAAACGAATTAACTAATCAAATTAAATTCTTAGGATTTGTTACAATTGATGAGCTATATAGTTTGTACTATTATACCGATTTAGTAGTTATTCCTACCTTATATGAAGCGGGCTCTTTTCCATTATTAGAAGCAATGAGTTTGGAAAAACCAGTTATATGTTCCAATGTGACTTCGTTGCCCGATACAATAGGCGATTTAAGATTTACATTTAACCCAAATGATTCGGAGCAAATAGCAAATAGCATTTTAAATATGCTAACAGATAAGAATTTAATATTGATTAATAAAAGAAATAGCAAAACACAAATAAGAAGATTTAATTGGGAAGATGTTTGCAAAAACTTTATCCAGGCATATAAAAAGGCAATTATTAATTTCAATGAAGGTAAATATAACAAGGATTATTTTAAAGAACTTTACCTAAAGGAAAGACAATCAAAAATTGAAGATATAAACAAGGAATTTGATACGATTGCTGAAGGGGAAAAAGTTGTAATATATGCTGCAGGGGAACATACCATGGAATTAATTAAACAGACAAACATTTCTGATAAAAATATTCAATATATAGTCGATAAAAAGTTAAAAGGAAGTTTTTTCGGTTACGAAGTGCGGGCTCCGGAACAAATCATGGTTTCTACTCCAGATGTAGTTGTTATCTCCTCGTTTAGTTTTGAAGATGAAATATTTGATTATATTAGGACCTCACTAAATTTTAAGGGAAGAGTTATAAAACTATATAATAATGCTGATAAAAAGCCATTCTTTAACCTATAGTATCGAACATGTCCGATACTATCTTTTTAAACTACTTGTTCATTTCAACAACGGAAGTTCAGTGAAAAAAGTTTACTATTATCAGAACTTCAAGGATGTTGCTGGATGTATTTAGGCTTAACTAATTAGAATGAAGCAAGGATTGGTTTAAGAAAAAGTATTAAAAAAAGCATAGGTAGCTCAGAAGTAATATATGAACTAAGAAAAAGGTAAATAATATTAAATTTACTTGTAAGGAGGAGGCAAACACGAATCTATCCTTAATAATCCCAAATTATAATAATGAAAAATACTTGCAAGATTGTCTTGAGAGTGTTATCAACCAGACATATAGACCTTTTGAAGTTTTAGTAACTGATGATGCTTCAACAGATAATTCCATTGACATTATAAAAAAATATGAAAAAAAGTATAAGTTTATAAAAGGTATTTATAACAAGGTAAATAGAGGTGTAGCACTTAATCGTCATAATGCAATTTTAGAGGCCAAAGGGAATTATATTACCATGTTAGATAGTGACGATTATTTATTTAGTCCTTACAAATTTGAAAAAGAAATGAATTTAATTAGAAAATATAAATTGGAATATAATAAGGATATAATATCTTATTCAAATATTGTAAGAGTTGATGAAGATAGAAACATATATAATGAAACTAATATTATTGAAGGTAATATATTGGCATCAGTAATTACAAGAAGTAATCCAGTACCTAGAGATTTTATTATGTTAAAAAAACAATATATAGAGGCTGGAGGATATGATCAAGATATCAAACTTTATGAAGATTGGGACTTAGTTATAAGACTGGCAAGGAAAAATGAGTTTTATTATACAAATACTGAAGGTACTGGATATAGAGTACATGGACAAGGTTTATCTTCAGTAAACTATAGAAAACATATAAAATGGTTAGATATTGTTTTCAGCAAGAATATAGATTTTATTAATGATCAATCAATAGATATTTTTAAAAAAAATTACAACTTATTTTTGTTACGTTTTCTAATAAATAATCTTAATATTGATAATGTGGATAAAGATATTTTATCTAAAATACTAGAGAGATTTACCATAATAGATAATAAAAAGGAAGAAAAGGTAAAAAGTATACTTGAAAAAATTAATACTAAAGATAGAGTTGTTGTCTTTGGTGGAGGAAAGCATACAGAAAGATTATTGAATCTTCCTGTATGTCAAAATATGAATATAATTAAGGTTTTAGACAAAAATCAAAACCTTAAAGGAAAAAAGATACAAGGAATTGAAATAACTGTTCCAGATGAAATTGAAGAAATTGATCCTGATATAGTAATAATTTCTTCATTTGACTATCAAGGACAAATTGAGAATGAATTAATTAATAATTTGAATTTCAAAAAAGAAATTGTTAAGTTTTATGATGAGAATGATAACCGACCCTTTTATCAGTTATAAAACTATTATGTAAAAGGTAAACGAATTTAATTAGGTTCGAAGAATTTGCGAGGTAAATGGAAAAGGATTGATAGTAGTGGCAAATAAGACAGAGACAATTGAAGATTTGAAGATTCAAACTTATGCTTTTAAAGAAAGAGAAGAAAGAAGAAAGCATAAATCAATGAATCTAAACATAGCAAGAGAGAATTTAATAATTCTAAAAGGTATTTTCGACCAAAACAATATTAAATTTTGGTTGTGTTTTGGCACTCTATTAGGTGCTGTAAGAGATAATGAATTTATCCCTTATGATACTGATACTGATATTTGTGTCTATAAAGAAGATTTGGGAAAAATTGTTAATGTGGTTCCTGAATTAGAGAAAATGAACTTAAAGCTAATTAGGGTAATCCATGAAAAAAATTTAATTACATTTATGCGAAATGATGAATATATCGATATTTATGTATTTGTAAAAAGAAGAAAAGCACTTATTTTAAAAGAGTGGCGCATGGGTGATACTTTTAAGATAAAATACAAATTCTTTAAAAAGTTTGCTAAGATAATTTTTTTGAATCAAACATTTTTGGTACCTAATAAATATGAAAAACTATTAGAAGAATTTTATGGAAAAGATTGGCGTATTCCAATTAGAGGGGTTCATGCTACCCCAAATGTAAAAGAGTCATTTTTTCATTCTTTTATGTTATATAGGCAGAAGGCTATTGTTTCTAGATTTGATGAGAGTAGAATTAATAGTCTTAAGAAAAAAACTTCATCAAAGATATTTGCGGTTTTCGGTGCAGGATCATTTGGGGAAGAAACAATTTCTCTTTTTAATACTTATGGTATAAAAGTAGAGATGTTTCTTGATAATAACCCTAAAAAATGGGGGACGAAAGTAAGGGGGATCGAGGTTGTGAACCCTGAGAAAATTGATAAAAGTATATATATAATAATTGCGTCCACGTGGAATGAAGAAATATCTATCCAATTAGAAAAGAAAGGGTTTAAAAAAAGGTTAGATTATATAATTTTAAATTAATGAGTGTACGAGGTGGTTTAACTTGAATGGAGAAAATAATATGCCTAAAATGTCAATAATAACTGCATGTTTCAATAGTGAAAAGTTTATTGAAGATACTATAAAAAGTGTGATAAACCAAACCTACCAAAATATTGAATATATCTTTGTGGATGGGGGTTCTACTGATAGAACGTTAGAGATAATAGAAAAATATAGAAATAGAGTAAGTAAGATTATTTCCGAACCAGATAAAGGAGTTTATGATGCTTTTAATAAAGGAATTGAAGCTGCGACTGGTGATGTTATATATTTTTTAAATTCTGACGATTATTTACATGATTCAAAGGTAATAGAAGAGATCGCAAAGTTATTTTATCAACATAAAACTATTAACGCGATATATGGTAATATTAAAGTAATTGATGAAAAGATTGATTGTTTTTATATTGTGGGACAACAATTACAGCTAGAAGATTTTTATGATGGAAAAATGCCTCATCATCAATGTTTTTTTATAAAAAAGAACTTTTTATGTTCTCTTGGGAAATTTGATTTAAAATATAAGATTACTGGCGATTTTGATTTAGTTCTTAGATATTTTAAAAATGATTCAAACAATTCAATGTATGTAAATAGAAATATTGCTGTTTTTCGTACAGGCGGATTATCAAGTGACAAAAAAACTATTTTAAAAGAAAAACAGGAAATTATTGAGAAACAGTTTAACAAGAAACCAATAGTAAAAAATGATAATTTGTGTGCATATAAGGATTGGCTACAATTATTATTATTGCAGGATTATTATTTATCCGATAAATTGATTGATTTCGGAATAAAAAATGTTGCAATATTTGGTTCCACACGTACTTCCTTGTTTTTAGTGGAAGATTTAAGAAAAAATAAAATTGAAACAAAAGTTTTCTTAGATAATAATCCACAAAGACAAGGGCATGTAATGAGGGGAATTGAAATTCAATCTCCTAATTGGCTTGAAGGAAATCATGGTAGTATTGATGCCGTAATTTTATCTTTTGAAGGTGATTATGAAGAGGAAGTTCGTCAACAGATAAAAAAAATCATAAAAAACGAAAAGAAGATGATTTTTTCTTGGAAGGAACTTTTAACATTTTATTAAATTTCAATTAATATAAATATATTATTTTACAATTGCTGAGAATTATGAAAATACAAGATTGATAAGAAGTATTTTGAAACATGCGAATGAAGTTTTTAAACTATAATTGAAATCTGTCCTCAAAATGAATGTAAAAAAGAGTTCTAAATTCTAATGCTTTAAATAGTCAAAGAAAAACACGGAAAATTAACCTTTGGAGAGGAATGAGTAAAAATTAAAGAGCCGAAAATTTCTATAATAACAGCTTGCTTAAATAGTGAGAAGCACATTGAAGATACTATAAAGAGTGTAATTAATCAAACATATCAAAATATCGAGTATATTATTGTGGATGGTGCATCAAAGGATAAAACTATAGAGATTATAAAAAAGTATCAAGATAAAATTGATAGGATAGTTTCAGAACCAGATAGTGGTATTTATTACGCTTTTAATAAAGGAATTTCATTAGCTACTGGTGATATATTATATTTTCTAAACTCAGATGATTATTTATATAATTCTACAGTTATACAAAAAGTGGCTAGTATTTTTCAAAATGATAGAAAAGTTAAGATTGTTTATGGAAATGTAGAATTTAGGAATGAAGCTACTGGATTTTTTATATTTAAAGGAAATAAAAGAATAACTATGGATGATTTTAAGAGGGGAGAATGGCCTCAGCATTCAGGTTTTTTTGCGAAAAAAGAGATATTTAAGGAAATTTGTTTTGATGTAGAGTATAAAATTGCAAGCGATTTAGATTTAATAATAAACTTTTTTAAGTTACATGAAGAGAATTCTTTATATATTGATGAGACGATTTCAGTTTTTCGAACGGGTGGTAAATCTAACAATATTAAAACAATTATTCAGACTTGGGAAGAGACAAATCTTATTTTAAAGAAACACTTTGGGGTTGAAAAATACCATCTTGAGAACATAGATACTATTAATAAACCATATTTGAAAAGATGGATGGAATTAATGTTGTTACAAAAAAGAAATTCAGCAGATGTTTTGTGTGATATGAATATAAAAAATGTAGCAATTTTTGGTACTTTAGAATTAGCCCTTTTTTTATTTGAGGATTTAACATGTGCTGGTATTAAAATAATAACCTTTCTTGATAATGATACAAATAGGCAGGGACGATTGGTTAAAGGATTGGAGATAAGATCCCCTTTGTGGTTACAAGACAATTATCAGTTAATTGATGCTATAATTCTTACATTTGAAAGAAATTATGATGAGGCAGTTAAACAACAAATTTATTCAATTTTGGGAGAAGAAAAGATTCCTGTTTTTTCTTGGAGAGAGTTGATTTGTTTTAATGATAATTAATAGTATAAAGGAAGGGATAATTAATGCCAGAAATTAGTGTTTTAATGTCAGTATATAATGGAAAAGAATTTATTAATGAAGCTATTGATAGCATATTAAATCAAACCTATTCCGATTTTGAATTAATTATCATTAACGATGGTTCTACCGATGATACTGGTGACATAATTCGTGATTATAAGGATAATAGGATAAGGTTGTTTGATTTAAAGACTAATATTGGAGTTGGTTCGGCCCTTAAGTATGGACTTACTAAAGTACAGGGGAGATATTTAGCAAAAGCAGACGCAGATGATATAAATCATTTACAGAGATTTAAAAAGCAGAAGAAGGTTTTAGATGATAATAGAGAAATTGCACTGGTAAAGACTTTAATCGATTATTTTCCTCATGATGAGATTACCGGTCTATCTCCTAGATATTTAAGTATGAAAAATATTAAAGAAAAACAATTGAATAGTATTATTACTTCCGAACAGATTAAAAAAACATTGTATTGGTGGTGCTGTATACCACATAATTCATATATGGCAAGAGCTGAAATTATTAAACAAGTGGGATATGAAGAAGTTAGAATGGGTGAAGATTATAAACTTTTTTATGGATTAAATAGATTAGGTTATAAAATGACAACTATTGAAGAAAAATTAGTAAAGTTTCGAGTTAGGAATACATCAATTACCGGTTCAGAACAAGATCAAGGGGATTATGTAAATACAATTTATAATATGAAAAAAGAAGAAATTGATAAGCTTTTCAAAAATAAGAAAGACATTTATATATGGGGTACCGGCAATCTTGGGCAAAAACTTTTTAATTTATTACAAAAAGAAGGATTCGAGATAAAAGGATTTATTGATCGGTACAAAGAAAGGCAAGGAATAGTTCTATGCGAAAAAAGTGTTTATAGTCCCGAGTATCTAAATGAGTGTAAGAATTCTGTAAAGGTAATAATAGCTGCTCAACCAGCAAGAGAAGAGATTGCAAATTATTTAGATGGGTTAGGGTTTGTTGATAGAGAAGATTATTTTGTGTTTGCATAGATTTTTTTAGATAGAAGGATATTGTTTGAAAAATATGTATGTTTTTTGGTTTCATGAAGTGTCCTTTTTTACAAAATAGTGATTCCCCTTTGGAGATAGAGGCTTTAACAGTGACAACTTACCAACTATAAAAGGAGGTATATTAATGGTTAAAAAATCAACACAACTTAAATCCTTAATAAATTCTCCTGATTTAGAGTTTATCATGGAAGCTCATAATGGTTTGTCTGCAAAAATAGTAGAAGAAGTTGGTTTTAAGGGGATCTGGGGTAGTGGGTTATCAATTTCTGCCGCTTTAGGGGTGCGGGATAATAATGAAGCTTCTTGGACGCAGGTCTTGGAGGTTTTGGAGTTTATGAGTGATTGTACAACTATCCCTATTTTACTTGATGGTGACACAGGTTATGGTAATTTTAACAATGTTCGAAGATTAATAAAGAAACTAGAGCAAAGGGAGATAGCTGGTGTCTGTCTTGAAGATAAGCTTTTTCCTAAGAGCAATTCTTTTATCAGTGGAGAAACGCAACCTTTGGCCGATATAGATGAATTTTGTGGAAAAATTAAGGCAGCGAAAGACTCTCAAAATGATGATGACTTTGTAGTAGTTGCTAGGATTGAGGCATTTATTGCCGGTTGGGGTCTTAGTGAAGCTTTGCGACGGGCAGAGGCATACAGAGAAGCAGGGGCAGACGCAATTTTAGTGCATAGTAAAAAAACAGATTCTTCTGATATAGAACTTTTTATGAAAGAATGGGCAAATCGGCATCCAGTAGTTATTGTACCTACCAAATATTATTCTACTCCTACTGATTTATTTAGGGAACTAGGTATAAATTTAGTTATCTGGGCTAATCACAATGTTAGATCAGCAATTTGTACAATGTTTCAGACAACAAAGCAAATTTTTCAAGATGAAAGTCTTCTTAATGTAGAGGGTGAAATTGCTTCTGTTGCTGAGATCTTTAGGTTACAGGGTGCGGATGAACTAAAGCAAGCAGAGAAAAAATATCTACCTACTAAGGGTAAAAATATAAATGCTATTATACTTGCGGCATCTCAAGGTGATCGTTTAGGCGAATTAACTGAGAAAATTCCTAAAACATTGCTAAAGGTTGGAAAGAAAACCATTTTAGAGTCACAGATTGATGAGTTTAATAAGATTGGGATTAAAGATGTAACAGTAGTTCGTGGTTTTGCTAAAGAAAAGATTATCGCTAATAATATTAAAACTATTGATAATGATGATTATGCCAATACCCACGAATTGTACTCGCTTTATTTAGCATTAGAACAGATGCAAGAGAACACAGTAATTAGCTATGGTGATATTCTTTTTAAGAGTTTTGTACTTAATGAATTACTCAATGATCAAAACGATATTATATTAATAGTTGATGCGGATTTTGAGATTAACGGTGATTACCGTGACTATACAAAAACAGATAGACCGTATTCGAAAAAACTGTTCAGTGGAGCAGTAAAGTTTGAAAAAATGTCAAATTGTTTACATGGTTCTGAGATTAATGGAGAGTTTATTGGATTATGGAAGGCTAATGAAAAAGGAATTAATATAATAAAGCAAACCCTGTATGAGCTTTCCAAGAGAGATGATTTTAAGAAGTTGAGGATGAGTGACCTTTTTAATGAAATGGTAAAAAACACTCCGATAGCTGTGAAGTATATTAAGGGTTCCTGGCTTGATATTGATACTATAGTTGATCTGCAGAAAGCGGGTGACTTGTGAGTTAATGTTAAATACACGACAGTTTGGAGAAGAGTTGAAGAGTTATGGTTTTAATTTTTATAGTGGGGTTCCTTGTTCGTTTCTGAAAGATCTAATTAATTATGCTATAAATGATGGTAATTATATAATGGCAGCTAATGAAGGCGATGCGGTAGCAATTTGTGCTGGATCATATCTGGGGGGACGAAAATCTGTTTTTTTATGTCAAAACTCCGGATTAACTAATGCCATATCGCCTTTGACCTCATTAAATTATACTTTTCAAATTCCACTTTTGGGTTTTGTTAGTCTTAGAGGAGAAAAAGGAATTAGTGATGAACCGCAACATGAATTATTAGGACAAATAACTACTTCTCTACTAGAATTAATGCAGATTAAATGGGAGTATTTATCTGATAAGTTAGATGAGGCGAAAAGACAGATAAAAAAAGCAAATTCTTATCTTGAAAAAAACAAGAGTTTCTTTTTTGTAGTTAAAAAAGGGATATTTGAAAAAGAAGATTTAAAATCGGAGAATGTAGCAAAGACTGTTGTTAATAAGATCATTAAAAAACGAAAAGAAGACATCATTCCTTCCAGAATGGAAGTACTACAAGTTATTAACAACATAAGAGACCGAAATACCTGTTTGTTAGCAGCTACAGGTATAACCGGAAGAGAATTATATGAGACAGAAGATGCTAAGAATAACTTGTACATGGTTGGTTCCATGGGATGTGTAAGTTCTTTGGGTTTAGGTTTATCCTTAAGCAGACCAGATAAAAATGTAATTGCCATTGATGGAGATGGAGCATTACTGATGAGAATGGGCTCACTTGCGACTAATGCCTATTATAGCCCGGAAAATATGTTTCATCTTTTGCTTGATAATAATTGTCATTTTTCTACCGGAGGGCAGTTTACGGTTTCACATAATGTAGATTTTATTGCTTTAGCGGTTGCTGCAGGTTATGCTAACGTAATTTATTTACACGATCTGGAAGAATTAGAAGGGGTTATATTAGAGTGGCAAAAGAAAAAAGGTTTGACTTTTGCTTATTTAAAAATAGCAAAAACAAAAAAAGATAATTTAGGAAGACCTCATATTAAGCCTTACCAGGTAAAAGAGAGATTAATGAGATTTGTGAGTGATAAAAATGATTAAGAAAGCTGTAATTGTTGCTGCCGGACTTTCCAGTAGATTATATCCCTTAACTTTAGAAAAACCTAAATCTTTATTACCGGTTAATGATAAAGAGATTTTAACAAGGTCAATGCAGATATTGAATGCTAATGGGATAAATGAAATTGGTATTGTAGTTGGTTATAAAAAAGAAATGATAAAAGAACTATTAAAAAATAAAGCAACTTTTATCTCTAACCCATTTTACGAACAATGTAACAATATGGGCTCTCTTTGGTTTGCTAGGGATTTTGTTGGAGTGGAACCTTTTCTTTATTTACATGGTGATCTCATTTATCATGAACAGATTTTAGAATCTTCACTAAACCATTTTATTTATCATCAAAATGATTTGGAGCTGGTAACCGAGTTTGGAAAAACTGATGAAGAAGCTATGAAAGTAAGGGTGGATGCGAGCTTTTATTTGCTTGAGTCGAATAAAGAGATAAAACTAGAAGAAGCTCATGGAGAATGGATTGGTATGGCCTATGTAAGAAAGCCTTTAGTATTATTTAAATATGTTGAGGAGACTTTATTTACAGCAGGTTTGAATTTATATGATACTTTTGCTTTTACAAAGATGGCGGTAGATGGGTATAAGGTTTTTTGTAGTTCCACAGAGAAATTACCATGGGTAGAGATTGATTATTTAGATGATTACAATAAAGCGAAGGAAATATTCTTGTGATGGAAAGTTTTAGTTTTTATAATCCGGTAAAGATTAGGTTTGGGAGGGGTATGTTAAGCCAAATTGATTGGGTAATCGGGGATAGAAAAGTACTTTTGCTTACTTCACCTGGTTTTATTAAAAGAGGTTTAGTAGATAAAATTAAAGAATTGACTGATAAAATAGTTGTAATTATAGATGATATTTTACCTAATCCTACCTTTTCTGATCTTAATAGAAATTTTGTCGCAGCAAATTCTCAAGAAATAGACTTGATTGTCGCCCTTGGCGGGGGTAGCGTTGTTGATTCGGCCAAGGTTTTGTCTCTGGCATATCAGGGAAAGTCCTTTGACTGGGTAGAAAGTATTATTAAAAACGGGATAACAACTGGAGAATATCATCTTACTCCACTAATTGCTATTCCGACTACTGCCGGAACAGGGAGTGAAGTTACACCTTGGGCTACAGTTTGGGATATGGAAGAAAAGAAAAAATACTCTCTTCATTTGGAGAATCTATGGTGTGAACAGTGTATTTGTGATCCGGAGTTAACTCTATCTTTACCAAGAGAACTAACCTTACAAACAGCCCTTGATGCGCTATCCCATAGCTTGGAAGCTATTTGGAATAAGAATGCTAACCCTTTTTCAACTCGTTATGCCATTACTGCAGCTAAAGAAATAATCACCATTTTACCTCAGTTGATGAATAATTTAGATGATCTTATTCTTAGAGAAAGAATGATGTATGCTTCGCTAATGGCCGGATTAGCATTTTCAAATACTCAAACCGCTATCGCTCATGCAATTTCTTATTATTTAACAGCAAATTATGGTATTCCTCATGGTATTGCCTGTAGCTTCCTTTTACCGGATATTATTGATCTGGTTATAGAGGATTTTCCAGAGCTCTCATCTTACTTTAAAGAAATGTTTGGGAACGCATCTAGTGATAACTTACGTGTATTGTATAAGGATTTAGGAATCTCTACAGAATTTAGAGATTATCATGTATACGATGATGATTTAAAACAACTAAAAGCATCATTAGATAGTAACTCCAGAGCGGGAAATAGTATTGTGAATATTGAAAGATTATTCTTGTGAGTAAATTTATCTGGAGGTAAAAAGATGAAAAAGATATTAAAAGAGCAACTTGTTATTCCGCAGAGACGACCTCAGGAGTATTTAGTTAATAAGTATTATGCTGATCCAATAGCGATAGTTATTGTAAAAATGGCTTATAGACTCGGACTCTCTCCTAATTTACTCACTGTTATATCTTTAATCTGTGGAGTATTAGCAGCGGGTTCTTTTCTAACGCAAAGATGGGTTGTTGGCGCAATTTTGCTACAGTTTCATCTTTTTTTTGATCTTGCTGATGGGACATTAGCGAGATTAGCAAATAAACAAACCGAGTTTGGGGCAAAGCTGGATCAGATTAGTGATGAAATAGTTAGATTCTTATTATTTCCTTCCATTGCAATTGTATCCCCAGTTTCGTTATGGGCAAAGATAGTTTTTGTTGTAACGATATATCTTGATGTAGTTATCATCCATTTTTATGTGTTACCTTTTATTAGGAAAAATCAATTACTGCGTTCTCCTTGGAAAAAGTGGTTTTTGGATCAGGGAATCATTCCGGGATTTGATATTTTTTTGGTATTTGTTTTAATATCGATATTTGCATTAATTAAGAGGTTTGATTTATTAATGTATATTGTAATAGTAGGAAAGAATTTGGACTGGATGTATAGAGTATGGGAATGTTGGCGGTCGGTTAAATGGAGTAAAAAAGCAGGTGATTCCACTGCAAAAAGTAATTAAATCATACCTTCTAAGTAGGATTAAGCAGGTATTTTTAAGTTGGATATTGAAGTAATACAGAGAGATTAAAAGAAATACTTAGATATTCTAAGATAATCTTGCTAGGAGGCATCGTAATGTTTCGCAAGAATGATAGCCACAAACAACAGGATATGTTTGCCGCGCTAATTGATCGGGTCACCTTCCGCGCACATATTTTGGATATGAATGTAAAGG
>ENA-UOOK01003162-UOOK01003162.1-fermentation-metagenome-genome-assembly--contig:-NODE-3162-length-19086-cov-4.936420_pt1 | contig 19086 bp, 18 predicted proteins | sample MGYA00245777_ERZ724023 | MGnify/ENA primary metagenome ERZ724023 (study PRJEB28704, sample SAMN03018312) | fermentation metagenome | biome: anthropogenic terrestrial biome; feature: soil; material...
ATACTAACTGAAATATTTGCTCGTAAATGCGCTCTTTATCAGATTCTGATAAATAAGACAATCTTGTTTCTAATTCTTTTATTTTCATCTTGCAAATATATCACTTTTTTGCTTACTTATTTTAGAACATAGCCAAAAATAATAATGCTGGGACACCCATTTCGGTGTCCCAGCATTAAAAGGCTCTATTTTTGTAGCATGTTTATAAGAAAGAAAATAAATCCAAGTGGGATTGTAAGTGTACAAGTAATAGATAAAAGTCATGAAAAATATCGTGTTATAAAAACTATTGGTAGCAGTTTTGAAAAAATTACTATAGATGAATTGTGTAGGAAAGGTGAACAATGGATATGTAACTATAAATGAGCAAATCGGATACAGTAGATTATTTAAAATCATATTTGGATGAGGATGTTCAGTTGTTTAAAATATATCGATATTTGGATAAACTTTATAACACACAACAGAAAAAAATTCAACAAATCAGGGTAGAACATACTCAAAAGATTTTAGGGGGAAAATAGCTTTATTGTTTTATGGTGTGACCACACGCTATTTTGAATCAGATTATAGTGACCGCCTACGAGAGAATGGTTTTTCGTTCCGAGGTATCCGTAGCTGTTTAATAGAATATATATGCTTAACTTCCGATCGTTTTCACCTGGCTCCATTACCTATTACAAAATACCTAGTAGGCTGCATTAAATTAAATAAGGTAAGATTAAAAATTAGATAGTATGCCATTGGTCCCAGTAGGCGCCAATTGGAGGCTGAGTAGGCGCCAATTGGAGGCTGAGTAGGCGCCAATTGATAGGTACGGCATATGTGTTAATCGTTCATAGCTAATCATTCATTCAATGATCGACAAAGTGGGGATGATTGATTTATTATTCATGTTTATCCAATCATTACTTTTGTGGCTTTTTTGAAGTGAATCGATGGTAAGGCGCATTTGATGCGATGGTTCATTTTGTATCTTACTTTCACATTTTTAATAGTTTCCGGAATTACTTCCTCGAGGATGTCGACGGCTTTGCTAAACATCGAAGGATAGTCCTGACTTTGACACTTTAAATTCAGATATTTATTAATTTACTAAAATACAATAAGATAATAATACTGGGACACCGAAATGTGTGACCCAGCATAAAAGGTTCTATTTTTTAGCATGTTTATAAGAAAGAAAAAAATCCAAGTGGAATTGTAAGTGTACAAGTGATAGATAAAAGTCACGGAAAATATCGTGTTATAAAAACTATTGGTAGCAGTTTTAAAAAAATTACTATAGATGAATTGTGTAGGATGGGTATCCTCTCTTATATTCATTATTTAATGGCTCTCAGTATGAAGGAAGAACGATGTTGCCTATAGTTGAAGATTTTGTTCGGCGATTTAAATTAGAAGATTTTGTAATTGTAGCCGATTCCGGTTTAATGAACAAATCTAATATATCACTTTTAGAATCAGGTGGATATAAATATATTATTGGTGCAAGAATAAAAAATGAAACAGAAGAAATAAAAAGAAAGATTTTGTCTTTTGAAAAGGATGATGATAAATTTTGGAATTCAATTTAAGGTGTCCCAGCGTCAAAGTCAGGACGTAGGATGATTATTCCGGAACAAATTGACTCCCTAATCGCTTATTCTACTATCCACGACCAAACCTAAAGATGTCGCCCCTACGGGGCTTTAAAGGAAAAGGCGGGATACTGTCCCAAAAAGTGTGTAAATTCAAAAAAATATACATTTGTAAACATTATTGTCCGATAAGTTCATTTAACACATTTAATATCATTCAATTACAAACAACAAGCCCCACGTTTTTTTATAACACACAAATATACGGTTATCAATCCATTGTATGAATTTAATAATTTTTTATCGGACAATAGTGAAATAAAATGTATAATTTTGCAGAAATTAAAATAAATAGAATTTACACACATTTTGGGATATTACCAGAATATATATTCCTGACTTTGCGTTGGCTCGCGACTCGAGACTTTTTTCATCTTTATCCATAAAAAAAGGTTGCTTTTAGAGGCAACCTTTTTATCTATACACAGGATGTTTTACCAAGCAAACAGCGGTCGGTTCGACATCATATCGTTCACGTTTTTGCGTGTTTTCTCGATCAGGGTTTCGTTGTTGATATCGCATAAAACGGTATCGATCATATCGACGATGGCAGACATTTCGTTTTCTTTTAAACCGCGGGTAGTAATGGCGGGTGTTCCAACCCGAATCCCGGAGGTGGTAAAAGGAGTGCGGCTGTCGAAAGGAACCATGTTTTTGTTGATGGTAATATCGGCTTTCACAAGGGTATTTTCGGCTACTTTACCGGTCAAATCGGGGAATTTAGTGCGTAAATCTATCAACATTAGATGATTGTCTGTGCCTCCGGAAATGATTTTATATCCTTTGTCAACGAAAGCTTTTGCCATGGCATTGGCATTTTTCTTTACTTGGTGAATGTATTGCGTGTAGGTATCGCTGAGTGCTTCGCCGAAAGCAACGGCTTTGGCTGCGATGACGTGTTCGAGGGGACCGCCTTGTACGCCGGGGAATACGGCTGAATCTAACATAGCCGACATTTTCTTGATTTCGCCCTTAGGAGTGGTAATACCCCATGGATTATCGAAATCTCTACCGAGAAGGATCATACCGCCGCGAGGGCCTCTCAAGGTTTTATGGGTGGTGGTGGTACAAATGTGGCAATATTGGATAGCGTTGTTTAATAAACCTTTGGCAATAAGTCCGGCCGGATGAGCAATGTCGCCCATTAAGATAGCTCCTACCTTATCGGCAATTTCGCGCATGCGTTTCCAATCCCAATCGCGGCTGTAAGCTGAAGCACCGCCTATGATTACTTTCGGGCGTTTTTCGAGGGCAACGGCTTCCATGGTGTCGTAGTTAATGGTACCCGTTTCTTCTTCTACGGAATAATCTACCACATGATACAAAAGACCCGATGAATTTACGGGCGAACCATGCGAAAGATGTCCACCGTGATTGAGGTTTAGTCCCATCAATGTATCGCCGGGTTTCAAGCAGCATAATAAGACCGCCATATTGGCTTGTGCTCCGGAGTGCGGTTGCACATTGGCCCATTCGGCGCCGAAAAGTGCTTTGGCTCTGTCGATGGCTAATTGTTCGCTTTGGTCAACAATTTGGCAGCCGCCGTAATATCGTTTGCCCGGATAGCCTTCGGCATATTTATTGGTTAATACCGAACCCATGGCTTCCATCACCTGATTGCTTACAAAGTTCTCAGAAGCGATTAATTCTATGCCATGTGTTTGTCTTTGCCTTTCTTTTTCGATTAAATCGAAAATCTGTTTATCTCTTTCCATGATTATTTATTTTTTATTATTTATTTTCAGTCGAAAAAACGTTTACAAAAGTACAACTTTTTTAGATATTAGCTCCGTATTTCTATGCCTGTTTTACGTAAATTCTCCCAGAAGTCGGGATATGATTTGCTGACGCAAGCGGGATTTTCGATATAGATGGTTTGATATTTGTGGATAAATAAGGACAAGCTCATTGCTATGCGATGATCCTGGTAGCATGCAAAGCAAGGAGGTGACGGAAGGGATTTTGATTCGGGTATAATCTTAAAGGTGTTTTTGGTATATTTTACCGTCGTTATTTTGTTTAACTCTTGGTAAAGAGCCAGTAAACGGTCACTTTCTTTATAGGTTAAATTATGAATTCCTTTGAGGCATGTTTTTACTTCCAAGGCGGAGCAGAGCACAGCCAACACAGGAACCAGGTCTAAATGATTGCTACAATCATAGGTAAAAGTTTGAGGAACTTTATCAAATTTTTTCTCAATCCAAAGCCCTTCGCGGGTGTAGCGGAGGCTAAGGCCGAAAGGATACATGATTTTTTCGATCACGGCATCGGATTGCAAGCTACTTTTGCGTAGTTTTTTGATGCATACTTTCGTCGAGTATTGCAAGACCAATCATATTCCACTTCTATGGATTGAATTTCGACAGGGGGAGCCATATGTTTGTATGTGATGGTATTATCTTGCAAGCTGATATCGATTCCCAGTTTTTGCATGAGGTCTATAGTCATCTCAATATAAGATTTAGAAGCCTGTAAATGTGAAATTTTCACTACGATATCTTTTTTCAGAAGGGGAAGTATCAACAGAAAGGCACTCACGAATTGGCTGCTTTTTTCCGCATTGAGTTCTATGTTTTGTGGAGGGCAAAGGTATTCTTGGCCTGTAATTTCCAGAGGAGGAAAGCCATGTTTTTCTTTATAGGTTATCTTAGCACCACAGGCTTGCATTCCTGTGACCAAAGCTTCTATCGGACGGCTTTTCATACGGGCATCGCCTGTCAACAACCATTTTCCTTTTTTTACACATAGGTAGGCACACAAAAAACGGAAACAGGTACCGGAGTTCTTGGTGTGAATACGTTTCACATTGTCTTCATCCGTGGAATGCGTATGTATGTCCGACAGTAGTTTTTTCAGCAAAAGAGTATCGTCGGCTTTCGACAGGTTTTTTATTTTCAACTTAGGATGATAGGTTTCTTTAAGCATCAACAAACGATTGCTGATGCTTTTGGAAGCCGGAAGATCAACATAAACCGTATCGGAAAGGCTTTGTTGAATGAGTTGTAGGTAGGGAGCATTCATGGTTTTGCAGGTAACTTCGAATGGGGGATAATAAAAGCGATAAGGCATAAGAAAGCATTGAAAATGGCATAAAAAACCACTCCGGATTGTCGTTCGAGCATAGATTCGGTCAGAAGATTAATCGCTATGATTAACATAAAGACAAGGTATAGAAAACATCGTTTTTGCATGCTCACATATAAGGTGTAAAATAATCCCGAAACAAAAAGCAATATGCCGGGAATTCCTACGGCTAATAATATTTGAAGGTATTGATTGTGGGTGTTATATTCTCTTTTATTAAAATAGGGTAAGGATCGTTCACTGTATTTGCTTTTGAGCACATCTTTAATGTCGCCGCTACCTACACCGAAGGGAAGATTTTCTTTGGCTGCTTCCCACGAAGTGTCCCATATCGTATAGCGAACATCTTCTTTGACATCTTCGAAGCTGTGAATGTGATTGAATTTAAGAAGAAACCGATTGTATTTGTCGGGCATAAATTTGAAAATACTTATGGATATCAACAAGAGAATCAGTGCGACGGATAGATTCAGCAATCGGTGGTGTTTGTGTATAATGATGTAGAAGATAAATAAAACAGCCACGAAAAACATCACTAAAAAGGCTGTTTTGGAACTAAGCAAAAAGACTTCGAGTATGAATAGGGGGATGAGAATAAATGAGATAATTTTTTCATATAACTTATACTGCTGATTGAGGAGATTATACAACATAACACTCAATGCAAATGTATAGAACATAGAGGCATAGGAAGGATGGTGAAAAGCCGAATGCTTTTGATAAAAGAAATCCTGCATGGCGTGATCCGTTTGATACAAGTTATAGGAATGGAACATACAATAAGCGATACCTATGAGACAACCCAGTATAAATAGGTTAAATATCCATTTAATCAAGGATTTATTCCAGAATGTTGAATCGGAAGTAAAGAGAATAACCGGCATGGCCAGGAGGGAAAGTTTTGAAACAATATCGAATCTTCCGTGGCTCATATTTTCGCTATAGAGTAATCCGATGGCATAGAGTAAAAATAATCCGCTGTACAGACCTAAAGCAAGGATTAAGCGATTCTTTGATAAGTTATTCCATTTATAGGGGAATGCTACCATAGATTTTTGTGTTTTCAAAAATAGTTTGTGAAACACATCGCCGAATACTTCCACAAGCCAATTGAACGAAAGCAAAAGCAACAGTGGAGGCAGGAGCCTGCGGTCGAGGGCTAAGGTAAAAACCATTAAGGCTAAAACAATATATTCAATGGTAAAATGTATTTTTTTTCTTTTCATATTTATTCCATGTTATTTCCTTCGACAATAAGAACAAATTCTCCTTTGATAGTATGTTGTTGAAAATAAGTAAGAGCTTCGGAGAGGGGAGCTCGTAAGGTTTCTTCGTGGAGTTTGCTTATTTCTCTCGAGATAGAAATCTTTCGTTCTTTTCCGCAATGTTCGATTAGCATTTCCAATGTCTTGAGTAAGCGATAAGGCGATTCATAGAGGATGAATGTTTCCTTGAGTTGTGCCAATCGGGCGAGGATGGACTGTCGTCCTTTTTTGTGAGGAAGAAAGCCATAGAAATAAAAGCGGTCGCAAGGAAATCCCGATAAAACCAAAGCAGGAACAAAGGCGGTAGCTCCGGGCAGGCATTCGATGTCGATATTTTCTTGGATACAAGCTCTGATGAGTAAGTAACCCGGGTCGGAAATGCCGGGGGTACCTGCATCGCTTAGCAAGGCTACCGATGGGTGTTGTTGAATCAGTTCTATGAAATGTTGCAATTGTTTATGTTCGTTGAATTGATGGTAAGGGATGCAGGGTTTTTGGATTTGATAGTGTGAGAGTAATTTTTTACTTACGCGGGTATCTTCGCTTAAGACAATCGAAGCTTCCTGAAGTATGTGTAAAGCCCGTAAGGTAATATCTTCCAGGTTACCGATGGGAGAGGGCACTATATATAGTTTTGCCATTAGGGTTGATTATATAGGTTAATATATGCGGTTATTAGTTTAAACAATCCGGTGTATCCGCCCAAAGACAAAATCTCGAGGGTGTCGGAAGTATGATGGTAACGGCCTGATTTTCCCATAGCGTAAATAAAGAAAGCCTGGACACCTTTTTCATAAAAAGGATAATGGTCGCTGTTGTTGGAGGCATGGCGGGGCACCACCTTATTTAAGTATTGATGTTGTGTGTTGAGTTGAGCAAATTTTTCAAATTCATAGGGGAAAGCATGGCCACATACGAGGGTTATGCCCTCTTCGCCGGTGCCGACCATGTCGAAATTAATCAGTGTTTTTATGTTTGAGATAGGGATATAACTGTTTTCCACAAAATGAAAAGAGCCTAAGAGGCCGACTTCTTCGCAACTTAGGGCAAGGAAAGCAATGGAATAATCGGGTTGGTTTTCGGCTTTGCTGTAATAACGGGCTAAATCCATGATAAAGGCTGTCCCGCTGGCATTGTCGTTGGCACCGTAAAAGATATAGTCTTTGCCAAAATGACCCAGGTGATCATAGTGAGCCGTAAACACAAAAAAGGAATCGGGGTATGTTTTTCCTTTGATGTATCCGCATACGTTTTGGGTCTGGTAATTGTTTATGCGTTGACGGTCGAGCTTCACGCGCACCTTTTTGGGTATTTTTGTAAGATAAGAACTGCTTACATTGATGCATACATGTTTGGCGTCGACCCGACCTAAAGATAAGGGCCATCCCATCAATTTATCGCTTACCAAGATATACCCTTTGGCATTCAATCCGTTTGCATGGACTATTTCAAGTACCTGCTTTTGTTTTTTTTGTTGAATGCTATCTTTGGCATCGAATTCACTTAGGTCGATGAGGAGAAATAGTTTTTTGTATTTGTTGGATTTTTTCTTGCTTGCGGCAATGACATTGTCGGGAGACAGTGGTTTTACTTTATATTGACCTTGCATGGCACAGGAGTAGGCCATTATTTGCAGGTCTTCGAACAGGCGTGGCTGTTCAAATTCTTGTCCGAAATCTACTTCTACCTCGCCGTCAAATACATTCATCCCTATGGTGAAATGCTGATAATAGTCGGGTGTCCATTTTTCTAATGGATAGGTTTTAAATACCTGTGCAATGTAATCGGCGGCTATACTATCCCCTTTGTAGGCATAGCCGCGACCATGAAAATCGCGCGAGGATAAATCGCTGATGCATTGTCTGTAATAGATACTGTCCTGTGCTGTCAGGGTAGTAATAAGCAAATCTACGAAGAAGAGACAAGTATATATTTTTTTCATGCATTCTTTTTTTTGGGTTTTAGCATTCTATAGAAAAAATAAACCGTGATAGCCGTCACGGATAATTGAGCGGAAAGCATTATAAGTAAAGCAGATGTATTCATCGAATTTTTTATTAAAAAATTTCTACAAAGGTATTAAAATTGTTTATCGTCTGTGGTAAAAACGTTGACATTGTTCTTTTTTATATTTGAGTATCCGATTTTAATCATGACAGCAAAAAAGAGTAAAAGGAAAACCAGGGATAAGCGTGATACGTCGATATAGAAAACATCATTGATGATGTTTCCTTTGAACAGCGTATCGCCGGTTTTGATGTCATCGCCCAACGCTACCGTAATGTTGTGTGATGATTGATATTCATAGGATTTACTTGCTTTTCCGGTTACGCGTAGGTAATTGCGGTTGTTAGAGGTGTAAATAGAATCGACCTTGCCGTCGTTTTCGGCAAAAAAAGCATCGCTGAACCAGGTATGATTGGGCCCTATGCCCTGATGAAGCAATTCGCCGATAATACTGGCATTATCCAATTCCCATCCTTTGAAACTCACTTGTGACCAGTCGTCGTTTTTAGGCTTTAGCAGCGAAGATAAAAAGATAAGGATTAATAGTGTAGGGGTGATGTATTTTAACACGAATTTAAAAAAGCGCGGCAACTGCATATCGGCGCCCTGATGTATCAGTTTCCATCCTTTATCGACGCCTAATACCCACGAGAATAAGATAATTTCTAACATGGCAAATACCACCAGGGAAACGGTGCCGGCCCAATAATCGTATTGGTCGAAGACTCCTTTGGAGAAGAAAAGAACGGTGGGCAATCCAAAGAGTAAAATAATAAAACCGAAGGCCAGGGATGATTTTTTTCGTCCCCAGTTGAAGCCGTCTTTCAAAAAAGCGACAATGGGCGAGCCCATGGCTAAAGAAGAAGTTATTCCCGAAAAGAACAACAAACCGAAAAAAGCAACTCCAGCCAAAAGACCCATTACATCGCCCCATTGGCTGAAAAGAAAAGGTAAAGAACGAAATCCTAAGCCAAAGCCTCCGAAGCTGGCCAACTCTATGACTTTGTCAATGCCGAAATATCCGATGGAAATGGGGATGATGACGGAGCTTCCGATTACAATTTCACAAAATTCGTTGGTGAATCCCGTTGTCAACGAATTGACCACTAAATCGTCGTTCTTTTTCAAATAGGAAGCGTAACATTGGATGCAGCCCATGCCTAAGGAAAGGGTGAAAAAGATTTGTCCGGCCGCTGCCAACCATACTTTGGGATTGGCTAAAGAGTCGAATTGCGGGGTCCATAAGAAATTGAATCCTACCAATCCATCATAGACAGCTCCGTCTTGTCCGGCTTTGAGGGTAAAGGCTTTTATCATTAAAAAGATCCCAAACAAAATCAGCAAGGGCATGCATATTTTGGCTACTTTTTCAATGCCTTTTTGTAATCCTCGGCTGAGAATCCATACATTAAGTCCTAAACAAAAGATATAGAATACAATGGCTTCGAAGGGGATACCGGTGGTGGAGTAGCGAACGTCGAGGTAATTGTCAAAGAATTGGGAAACCTGTGTTTCGGACAATCCTTTAAAAGTGCCGATGAAAGAATGATACACATAGGACATGGTCCAGCTTTCGATATAACAATAATAGGCAGCAATGGCAATGTTGGAAAAAATACCCACCGCGCCTATATATTTCCATATTTTCCGTTTATCGATCGATTGTAAAATATAAGGCGGTGAATTGAACCCGGCAACCCCTCCAAAACGTCCCGTCGACCATTCCACAAATAAGAGTGGGATGCCTAATAAGATAAACGACAGTAAATAAGGGAGGATAAAGGCTCCTCCGCCGTTTTGCACGGCTTGAATAGGAAAACGAAGGAAATTTCCTAAGCCGACGGCATTGCCGGCCATAGCCAACACCAATCCCAATCGTGATCCCCATGTTTCCTTAGGTTGATTCATCTTCATTCTTTTTTAAATTTAAAATGCAAAAATACATATTATAGTATTCATAGGCTTACCATTCATCCAATATGGATAAAATAGTTCCGCTTATACCAAAAAAACTTTTATTATAAATATTGCTTAAAACAACAATAATAGTCTGGTCAAATGGACGATAAACAAGCAGACTGTGGTTGCCGTTCCATAATCCGCCGTGAAAGAACAAGGAATTTCCTTGTTCATCGCAACTGATGCGAAATCCGTAACCGTAGTTATTACATCTTGAAAGTTCGGGATTTTTAGGAGTCGATAATAAGTCAAGGCTCTTACGACTGATGATTTTTTCGGAAAATAACGAGAGCGTCCATTTGTATAAATCGGAGGCGGAACTCTGTATACCTTTATCGCCGACAACACCGGATAAAAAATTACGCGTATACAATCGTTTATTGCTTTTATGCCCCAGAATAATGTTTTCCGGTTCACCGAATCGATACACGTAGGTTTCGTGTAAATCCAAAGGAATTAATAGCTTGGTTTGGATGAATTGGATGTAAGAAACTTCTGATACCTTTTCTATGATACTTGCCAAAACCGCATAACCGGTATTGCTGTACTCAAATAATTGACCGGGAGATGAATTGCGTCGAGGGGTATAATGCTGCATCATGGCCAGCAGGCTGTCGTTCGTCAGGGGAAACATTTTGTCGTCATGATACTTTTTGGCAAAGCTAAAGTAAGCGGGTAGGCCGGAACGGTGACACAGTAAATCGTGAATGCTAATATCTTTATAGGGAAAATTCGGCAAATATTCGCTGACTTTTCGGTTGATGTCGAGCTTTCCCTCTTCGTACAAAAGGAGGATGGCTACGGCAGTAAAGGTTTTTGTGATAGAGGCTATTTCGAAGGATGTGTGAAGGTTTAAAGATTCTGTATCCGGATAGTAGATATATCCACATACGTTTTCATATAATATCGTATCGCCGCGCGCTATCAGCAAACTCCCGTTGAAATGTTTTTCTTTGTCTAAATGGAGAAATAATTCATGCAATTGTTGCATTTTATAGATTGTATTCAGACTGTCGAAGTAATGATTGCTTGCCTTAAATGTTTCTGATTGACTGTAGGTAGGAGCTACAGCAAAGAATAAAGAAAAAAGCAGACAGATAGATATAAATCTATGTTTACAAACAAGCATGCCTATATTCAATGTTTTATAATAAAAATTTTTATGCAAAAATAATCAAAACTTTCGTAGGAAAAAACACCTAAACAGGAATTAAATGAAGTGTAGTTTGTTTGAATGCCGAATGGTTTTGTCTGTGATCGTGGGACGATAAATTATTCTATGAGCGAAAGCATTAAATGTTCAATTTTAGTTTTCACCAGCGATGATTCACACGTAAAATGATTGACTATGATGGTAAAACAATAGCTGTTTCCGTTGGAATGCAGCACATAGCCTGCATATGCTCTTACTCCGCTCATGCTTCCGCTTTTGGCATACAGATGGCTGTCTTTAGGTTTTTGTTTTAACATATGGCGCAGTGTACCGGAGGCTCCGGCTTCGGATAAGGTTTCAATGAATGGAGGATAATAATTTTTTGTGGCGACATAAGAAAGCAAATCACACAAAGCGAGGGGTGAGATGAAATTTATGGTAGATAAACCGCTGCCATCGGCTATGTTTATGTTTTCAATGGTTAGGCCTATGCTTTTTAATTTGGCCTTTATAGTGGCGATTCCGTTGGCATAGAAGCCTTTGCCTAAACATTTAAGGACGGCTTCGGCATATACATTGTTGCTGTTTTTGTTGATTTGATGCAGGAGGCTTAATAACGGGGGCGATGCATGCATATACAAGGTGTCGCTTTGTATGGTAAGTGTATCCATCTGAATGTTATAGATAGTATCTCCTATGAGTATTCCTTCTTTTTGCAAGTAGTTTTTAAAACTCCAGGCACAGACGTATTCCGGCAGGGGTAAGGCTGCTTTGACCGTCATGTTTTTTTTGTCCAAGGCCATGCCTCCGCGTATCTGACGGAATGCCGTATAGGCATCGCCGTAGACGCTGATATACGATTCGCTGCCTTTTCGAATGCTTATGGATTGATTGTCGATTACATAATGAGGAGGTAGGGGAGGGTAGATGCTTAGGATACTGTTTTTTTTACCTACGCTATCGGCCGCTTGCAGGGTGATGACAAACATATTTTCGTGCCAGGATAAACCTTTGATGCCGGCACCGTAATAATTGCCGATATCGCCCCACATCCAGCTGTCGTGTTGAGGGTAGGGGTCAAAAATACAGGCATCTATATATATATTTCCGTTGATGCGTTCAATGCCTTTTGCTTGGATGGCTTGTACCCATCTGTTTAATATTGTATCGGGGTGGGTTTGAGCAAAGCGCACACTCCCTAAGCTCGGATCACCGCCTCCTTTGATATATAGATTGCCGTTAAGTACATGGTTTTCTATCGTTCCCGTACTCAATAAATAGGTCTTGAAGGTGTAGTTCATTCCCAAGTTTTCGATCGCAGTTATGCTTAGAGGTATTTTTTGCAAAGAAGCCGGTACAAAGTTCTTTTTGGCATTGTAATCAACGATGAGCTGATTGTTGCGAAGGTCTTTAACGCAAATGCCTATCCATGCAGCATTCAGGTCGGTATCCTTAACAAATGCTTCGACGGCTGCGTTTATTTTTTCGGAAAAGCTTTGGGCATAACTGCTCAGCAAGACAAATGCAAGGATAAAACAGATTGCTTTTTTCATCGGTTGCTTAGGGTCTTTTTATATAAGCATCCCATCCTTGCGCTTTGAGAGGAATGCTTTTTTTATCATTGGTAATCAAATAGCAGCCTTCTTTCTCGTCGTTCATATGTCCGATAACGCTAATGTCTTTGATTGTTTTGATTTTTTCATAATCGCTTTGCTTGACGGTAAACAGCAATTCATAATCTTCGCCGCCGTTAAGTGCAATGGTTGTGGGTATCAAGGAGAAATTCATAGCCGTGTCGTTGGTTTGTATATCGATAGGAATTTTATCTTCGTAGAGGGTACATCCCTTATGGGATTGTTTGCAGATATGCAATATTTCGGAGGCCAATCCGTCGGAAATATCAATCATGGCGGTAGGCAATATATTGTTTTCTTCGAGTAGATCGACAATGTCGAAGCGAGGGCTGGGTTTTAATTGACGTTGCAAAATATAATCAAATCCTTCCAAGTCGGGTTGGGCTTTGGGGTCTTTTAGGAACACTTCTTTTTCTCTTTCCAAAACCATCAATCCCATATAGGCACCGCCTAAGTCGCCCGAAACACAAATCAAATCGTTGGTTTGTGCGGTACTACGGCGTACTATTTTCTCGGCTTTGGCATAGCCTAGTACCGTTATGCTGATACAGAGTCCGCTCAAACTTGAGGTGGTGTCGCCACCCACTAAATCGACGCCGTAATGTTCGCAACAGAGATACATGCCGGCATAGATTTCTTCAAGGGCTTCAACGGTATAGCGACTCGATGCGGCAATACCTACCAAAATTTGTTCGGGTTTGGCGTTCATGGCCGCAATATCCGAAAGATTAACAGCAATGGCTTTATACCCTAAATGTTTTAATGGATAATATCTTATGTCGAAATGCACCCCTTCTATCAAAAGGTCTTTCGATACGAGTTGTTGACGATCGCCGACTTGGATAATGGCGGCATCGTCGCCTACTCCTAAAATGGTCGATGAATTTTTGAGTTGAATGTTTTTGGTAAGCAAGTCAATCAAACCGAATTCTCCGTATTCGGATAGTGGAGTTTTAGTCGCATTCTCAATCATAAACAATATTTTTTATTTACTGCAAAGGTAGTGTTTTTTTTAAAATACAGGCAAAGACCCTGTTTTTTTCTTGAATTTAATTTTTTTATAAAACTGTAAAATCAAATTTGTGTACCTTTGCACTTACAAAACGGTTTTTATACTTAAATATGTATGACACAATTAGAAGACATTAATCGATTTTTTTCCGATTTCTTGACAAGCTATACGATAAGTAACGGCTCTAATCCCTATTTCAAAGCGCTTCGTAAAGAAGCGGTAGAGCAATTTTATCGACAAGGGGTTCCCGAAAGAGATAACGAAATGTGGCGGGAAATGAAATGGGATTTTATCGTCCAAAATAAAAAATACAGTATACAGACAGAGCCTAATGAATATCAGCCGGTTGAAAACTATTTTCAATGTGCCACCGAAGATATCCATGCCGATATGTTTACCTTTTTAAATGGTTGGTATGTGCATAAACAGGCACCCTTAACCCTATTTCCCAATGGCATCCTCGTGGGTAGCTTGCGCGAAGCCATTCTGCAATATCCCGAACTTGTAGCCACCTATCTCGCTAAAAACAAAGAAATCAGCAACGGACTGATCGATACGAATCAAGCCTTATGGCAAGATGGATTCTTTGCCTATATCCCCGATCATATCCATGTGAAAAGACCGATTCAAATTGTGTATATTGTCAACTCCGATCAACATTTATTTATTCAACCCCGCAACCTGATTTGTTTGGGCGAGAATGCTTCCGTTCAAATTGTGCATTGCGACGATTCCCTGGAATGCAAGGAAACCCTGATCAATACTGTTACCGAGATCTATGTGGGGAAGGATTCCCATTGCGATTATTATAAATTGGAAAATAAAGACAATCAGTCTACCTTGATCAATCATTTGTTGATTCAACAACAAGGGGCCAGCAAAGTCAATACCAATACGACCGTATTTAACGGGGGAATGGTTCACAATACCATCGCCGTAAGTTTGAACGAACCCAAAGCGGAGGTCAATACCAATGGATTGTATTTGGTCGATAAGAATCAAGATATAAGTAATTGTTTGTTTATCAAACATCATGCTCCTGATTGTAAAAGCAATCAATTGTATAAGGGTATATTGGATGACAAAGCCAAAGCAAAGTTTATCGGACATGTATTGGTGGAAAAGGATGCCCAAAAGACCGAAGCCCATCAAACGAATCGCAACATCCTCCTAACCGACGAAGCCGATGTGTTGTCGAAACCCTTTCTTGAAATTTATGCCGATGATGTGAAATGCAGCCATGGTTCTACGGTCGGACAATTGGATGAGGAAGCCATGTTTTATTTGCGTTCCCGCGGAATCTGTACTACCAATGCGCGCATACTGTTGATGCATGCTTTTGCCGGTGAAGTGGTAGATAAAATAAATATCGAAGCCTTGAGCGAACGAACCGAACGATTGGTGAGAAAACGTCTGACCGGCGAAATCATTTCTTGTAAAAATTGCATGCAAGCATGCGACAAGAAAAACATCAGTTTTGAAATAGAACTTCCCGATTTACAAGCCTAAATAAAAATCATAGAAAGAGTTTCCTATGCCCCGAGCTTGTTCATGGCAGGCACGTTTAGCAAACGACATAGCATAAAAAGAAAAAATCTGCGTTAATGTTTTAGAAATACTAAAAATACCCGCTCTCATGGAAACAAAACGACAACTGAAAGTAGCCCGACTCTTGCAAAAAGAAATTGCCGAAATATTTCAAACCGAACCTCATTTAATCGATAAACAAGGTTTAATTACCGTTACGGAGGTGAAAGTGAGCAAAGATTTAGCTATTGCCCGCATTTACCTCAGTATATTTGCGACCAATGACAAGCAAGAGGTTTTAGACAGAATAGAAGAAAAAAACAAAGAAATCCGTTATAAACTCGGACAACGCATTAAACATCAATTGCGTATTGTACCTGAAATAAGCTTTATCTTGGATGATACATTGGATTATATTGAAAACATTGAGCATTTATTAAAACAGTGAAAGCCGCTTTTTTTATCGCATTTCGCTATCTTTTTGCCAAGAAATCGCATAGAATTATCCATGTAATTTCGCTGATTTCTTTGTTAAGTGTCGTGGTATGTACAGGGGCTTTATTTATTATCCTATCCATCTTCAATGGTTTGCAAAATTATGTATCGCATAATTTCAATACCTTTCATGCCGATATAGAAATCACACCCAAAAAAGGCAAAACTTTTGTGCTCAGCGATAAAGTGCTGCAAAACATCCACGACATTGAAGGAGTGGATTATGTGTCGGAAGTATTGACGGATGTGGCTGTTTTCGCTTACAAAGACAGACAGTTTATCGGTAAGATAAAAGGGGTAGCTCCCGATTATTACCGCTTGAAACGACTCGACACCATGGTGTATGCCGGTAGCTTTTTATTGGCATCGGGTCCTATGCATGCCGCCATTTTGGGATCGGGGGTCGCCTCTCGCCTCAATTGTGCCGTGTCGTCTATGTTTAATAATTCATTGAGTGTTTATTACCCCAATAGGCATAAGAAAACAAATCTGGCTAATCCGACACAAAACATTAATATTCGTCGCATTACTCCTTATGGTTTTTTTGTCTCGGGAACGGAATACGATGCTTCCTATGTGTTTGTTCCTATTGCTTTTGCCCGCGATTTGATGCAGTATACCAATCAAATAACGTCCCTGGAAATCGCTGTTGATCCCAAGGCTTCCGTAAAAGCAAGCATCGGAAAAATAAAAGAGGTGCTTGGACCCGACTTTTACGTCAAGGATGCCTATCAACAGGAGGAAGACTTATACAAAGTGATGCAAGCTGAAAAAACAGCCATTTATCTCATCCTTACCTTTATCCTGTTAGTAGCATCGTTCAATATCATCGGAATGATCGCTATTCTGGTACTCGACAAGCAAAAAGACATCAATGTATTGTATAGCTTAGGAGCCCCTAATGCTTTTGTGAAAAGAGTATTTATGCTTGAAGGAATGATGATTACTTTCACGGGAGCGATAATCGGATTGATGATCGGAGGAATATTCTGCTGGTTGCAAACGACCTTTCACCTCATACATTTCGGCGACGGAAGCTATATGCTCAATTATTATCCCGTAAAGATTTATGTGAGAGATATTGTTTTTATATTATTGACCGTAATGATTATTAGCTTCCCGGCAACTTATATCCCCGTTGTTAAAATCTCCGAAAGGATATTTAAACATTCAAGCTTGCGATGATAAATGGAAAATCCTTGGCGAAAACAAATCCATTAAAATACATACTAATTTGATAAAATTTAATAAGCTAAACATGTCTAATTAGACAAATAATCTGTCTAATTAGACAAATAAAACGACTAACAAGACGAATAATTTGTCTAACTAGACAAACAACCTGTTGAATTTTATCGGACAATAGTGAATAAAATAAGCCTGTTTGAATGAGAAATTGGTCTTGAATTCTGTGCTTAAAACCATTTCATGGCCCTTACCCGAAGTTTTTCATATACGGGATTCAATCCCAGCAGCCCGTTGTGAAAATAAATACTATATGCCTGACAGGCTTCGGTGCCGATTTGTACTTTTTCGGTCGACGACCAATAGCTTGGGCCTTGCATAAGAGAAACGGTGAAAAGTGTTCCCCCTGCATTTTGCAATGAAGTGTTTAATTTTACAACCATAGCATAAATAGCTGCTAATTCACACCTGGCAGGGAAGTACCATCCTTCTCCTTTATCAGTACACCAACTAACCGCTTCCAGACGTTCGGGAAACATATAATTAGTATCCTGTTTGATATTCATATGAATGTCCGTATTGATTCTTCCGTCTAAGCTATCATAGGCGCGCGTAGGGTAACCTGAGTTATTGGTTGAATACATAAGACTTACCCCTTCATCCATGGAAATAATTTTTCCGTGATTTCCATATGCTATTCCTGCCATGCTAAGGACAGTGTCGGCTAACCAACATACGATTCCTTCCGGTTTCCCCTTAGAATCATAGTAAACATCGCCTACACTATAACCCATGGGCAGTATAAAGGTAAGGGAGGTATCATTTCCGGCATGCATATGGTGTATGCTGTGTCTTCGCACGACACCTTCGTAGGTGCTATAGCCGGTATAGACCATTTGGTCGTTGCTAATAAATTTTTTGTCCGTTGATGCCTTCCGGTATGCCTGAACTTTTTGAGGAGTAAAGCATTTGTAAGTAATACAAGAAGAAGCTTCCGCTTCAAGGGCTAACATTTTAAGCGTTTTATTGCCAAATGAACTTGTTACTTGTAATACATACATTTGTGCTTTCCCTACCGATACGTGAAAATAATGCAATCCGGCCTCCAGTTCTTGTGATAAAGAAGCACATTCCCTGCCATTTAAGTCAAACATTTTTAATGTAATCCTTTCCCTTGCGGGCAATAACAAGCTGAGGTCGGTGCTTCCTTTAAAAGGATTGGGAATGTTCTGCATCAAAGCAAAACCATTCGATACCGGTTCGTTGATGCCTACACTGTTAATCATCTCCAAGAGGGTGTCCGGATAATGAATCGTTACCGACCACGAACGGCTCTGGTTGGTGATGCATACACTGTCTAATGCTTGCCAGGTGTTGTCTTGCATCTTAGCACTAAAATTTAACTTAACGGTTTGTTGTTGTGAAAACAAGCTGAACAGACTTACATAAAAAAGTCCTATTAATACATATTGTTTTTTCATTTTTGTTATATATTGGTTATATTAAATTTCTTGAGGTATTTTTATGGTGTCGAATAGAATATTTTGTTTAGCATTTTCAATATCTTCACTATAAAGAGTATAATTATCAAGAGCTTTATATCCATTTGTGTCATAGCGTAATTCAAAAATATACTTTATAACTTTCAAATTTTTATATTGCTTCATAAAACGAATTTGGTAATAACCGTTTGTGTCTGTTGTGTAAGTTTCATCTTTAGGTCCATGATTTCCAAAAAGCCCACTCTCCCCTTCAACACCAACAGAAACAATTACAGTTGCACCTACTTCTGGTTGATTATTCAATGTATCAAAAACATAGCCTTCTCCTTTAATTTTATAGTAAGTTATTTCATCCTTTTTTTCTTTTCCACAAGCAGTAAAGAATAGTAATGCAATTAATAACAAAGGAATAGCAAACAAAAGCTTTTGTTTCTTTAATTTGTTTTTTTGATTTTGTTTTCGAGCATGTGTTTTCATGATTATTTATTTTACGTTAATCAATTTATCTTTCGTTTATAACGGATAGCCTCTTTGGCGAAAATTAATAACAGGGGATGGGAACGGCTACCTATTTTTTTTATTTAAATTTTTTGCAAACATATACATTTTTTTTAATACAAAAT
>ENA-UOOK01003166-UOOK01003166.1-fermentation-metagenome-genome-assembly--contig:-NODE-3166-length-19074-cov-4.005731_pt1 | contig 19074 bp, 14 predicted proteins | sample MGYA00245777_ERZ724023 | MGnify/ENA primary metagenome ERZ724023 (study PRJEB28704, sample SAMN03018312) | fermentation metagenome | biome: anthropogenic terrestrial biome; feature: soil; material...
TTATCTTCGTAAAACCAATACATCCTATGTATCGGTTTTACGAAGATAATGTTTACGATGGAAAAACATTGTTAAATTTCAATACATCCTATGTATCGGTTTTACTGATATGTTGCAGAAACAAAAATGGCTAAAGGTAGATTTCAATACATCCTATGTATCGGTTTTACTACAAGCAAGAAGCCAAAAAGATACCAACACTGTGATTTCAATACATCCTATGTATCGGTTTTACAGACCTTTTTCAGTCGGGTGGTGGGCAGTAGACTAATTTCAATACATCCTATGTATCGGTTTTACTAGCGAAGCTTATTAAATCTTCTAATATTTGCCCTATTTCAATACATCCTATGTATCGGTTTTACCTAGTGCTAAAGCGTTATTTTGACTAAATTCTATATTTCAATACATCCTATGTATCGGTTTTACGGCTGAATATTAATGGCGTAATCTCCTAAAATATCGCATTTCAATACATCCTATGTATCGGTTTTACGAGGACGTTGATACAGATGGAGAAGACCATATTTAATTTCAATACATCCTATGTATCGGTTTTACTAGACGATGAAGAAAAATATGATAGGTATGGCTTCAATTTCAATACATCCTATGTATCGGTTTTACATAAACTCTTGTGCCTGGTCCTCCTGGTCTGTTTCTATTTCAATACATCCTATGTATCGGTTTTACCTACCTGCACTGAAGTAAATAGGAAAATAAAAGACATATTTCAATACATCCTATGTATCGGTTTTACAGGTATCGAAAAGGAAGCTATAGAAAACTATGTGCTATTTCAATACATCCTATGTATCGGTTTTACCTCTGCCCCAGCGCTCTTTTTCGTCTAAGTTCACTATTTCAATACATCCTATGTATCGGTTTTACATTCAAACTATTTTAGATTGGTTAGAAGATAATAACAATTTCAATACATCCTATGTATCGGTTTTACTAAGGAGTGATTAGATTTGAATATAGCTATATATGATTTCAATACATCCTATGTATCGGTTTTACTCGTAACAACTTACAAAGCAGTATAAAGATACAAATTTCAATACATCCTATGTATCGGTTTTACAATTATTTCGCCTTTTAAAACCTCAATTGTTTTTTCATTTCAATACATCCTATGTATCGGTTTTACAGCTGCAGGAGGAATCTTATGCTAATGGAATTAATATATTTCAATACATCCTATGTATCGGTTTTACTTCCAATTTCCATCTCCCCAGGCATTGGCGTGTACAGATTTCAATACATCCTATGTATCGGTTTTACTGATAAAGTCTTACCTGTGGTGGGAAGATGGCCAGGATTTCAATACATCCTATGTATCGGTTTTACTTTTTTAGATTTTCTATCATTTTTTGACGTTCTACAATTTCAATACATCCTATGTATCGGTTTTACTCCTACATGTGTGTTGCATGTTGACCTCACCTATATATTTCAATACATCCTATGTATCGGTTTTACTTACATCTTTCAATTTTTCTACTTTCTGTAAATCAATATTTCAATACATCCTATGTATCGGTTTTACCTACATAAAATATATTGCCCTTGATTAAATTTGTAATTTCAATACATCCTATGTATCGGTTTTACGAGATACACAGGGTAGAGACAGAGCACAGATGGCATTTCAATACATCCTATGTATCGGTTTTACGTAAGAGTTTTATACGTACAATTACCGAGGTTATATAATTTCAATACATCCTATGTATCGGTTTTACGACTAAGGGAGTTTTACCTCAAGAGATATTAAATACATTTCAATACATCCTATGTATCGGTTTTACCTAAAATCAACTATATTCCTACCCCTGCTGATTGTATTTCAATACATCCTATGTATCGGTTTTACTACATCGGGGTTGAATGGGAAAACGAATATATCCCATTTCAATACATCCTATGTATCGGTTTTACGGAAATTTAGTCTCATTGCAATACTTAGCCTTAACCATTTCAATACATCCTATGTATCGGTTTTACAATACTCCACGTGCTTGATGGCGATATTTGGCTAATTTCAATACATCCTATGTATCGGTTTTACGAGAACCCTTTAGGCAAGCCCATTACTTTAGTAATATATTTCAATACATCCTATGTATCGGTTTTACGCTTAAAGAACAGCAGCTTATGCCTACTTACGAAGGATTTCAATACATCCTATGTATCGGTTTTACTTGAATAGTACTTGGTTATTATTATCTTTGCATGGATTTCAATACATCCTATGTATCGGTTTTACCCCAGAGAAAAAACCTATACCTTTTCTGCCTAACATATTTCAATACATCCTATGTATCGGTTTTACCAATACATTGGCGGTAACTTAGTTGAAACTGTATAATTTCAATACATCCTATGTATCGGTTTTACAAAGTATATAAAGATGATGTACTAGCGGATACGGTATTTCAATACATCCTATGTATCGGTTTTACACCACTATGACAATCATAATCGCAATGGCAAGCGCTATTTCAATACATCCTATGTATCGGTTTTACTAACTTCATTTTTTGTCATGGGTTTTGCTGTGTCCCATTTCAATACATCCTATGTATCGGTTTTACATACATAAAATAAAATAAATACGGAGGACATTTAAAGTATTTCAATACATCCTATGTATCGGTTTTACCATTGGAAAAGGTAGGTTTAGTATATCATATAACGCAGGAAATCATTTATTACACTTGTTTCCATGTATTTTTTCCAAGTGTTCATATAAATTATGTAAAAATGCTTTACTTCCTATCCTAACCCTTTTTCAATGCTGCTTTTATTGACTTTATTATCAAGCATTTTATATCTACACTTGGAAAAAGTCAAATAAAAATATCTTCAGAATCTTTTCCACCATTACCTAATGTAACTTCCTTAAAGTCTGATTTATTGACCAATTGAATAATTGTAATAAAATCATAATCTTTATCAATTCTTTTTGTTAACTCTGCTTTAAATGCAATAAGATTTGCGGGAGTGATATGACCTCTAAAAACTGACTTTTGATGATGTTTAAAATACTTTTTGCAAATCTTAAATATTTTATGCACTCTTTCTTCGCCAATATCATAGAAAACAATTGCATAATTATAATTAATATCTTTACTCATACTTTAGTCTCCATATCAAATACTTTAAATTCTTTTCCTTCCATAATGAATTTAATCAATTTATATGCATCTATACGAATAGCTTGCTTATATGTTATTCTCCGTTTAAGTCGTGGATGTTCAAAAGTCTGATTAATGCGTTCTTCAAATTCATTTATGAATATTTTCCTGCCATCTTCATTAAGAAGAGCATAATTATATTTCTTATCAAAGTGTTTTTCTACTGTTATTTTTCTATTATTAACACAATCAAATATAGTTTTAAATACAACTATTGGCTTAAAAGCTTCCGATATGTCTAAACTTAAGGAGAATCGTCTTTCGGCTGGCTCATGTAGAAAAGATATCGTTTGGTTAAGGTGGGTATGGTAAATCTGTGTAACAGTTTTTGTATAAAGCAATGAATTTCCAAATGACACCAATGCATTCATTGGGTTATCTGGTGGTCTTTTTATGCGTTTATTCATAGCAAAATCACTGGGAAGTATAGTTTTAAAAGTACTATAGAATTGCCCCCATATTTCACCTTCTACACTCAATAAACGTTTTATGTCAGGGCTCTTATTGATGAAAAAATGTACATCTTTTCTTAACCAATCTAAGAAAGGTTTCAGTTCTGTTTTTCCATGCCTGTAATAATGATAAAGTACATGATAAATATTATCTGCTATACCAGTTACTATTGCTTTAGCGATATCCATACGTTTTTCTGAATAAGCTATGGCTTGGGCAACTGTAACTCTTCCACTTAGTAAATAATCCTTGGGATAAAAAGTTCCAATGTAATTCTCATAATAACCAAAAAAATGAATAACAATTCCTGTTTTCGACAGTATCTCTAAGAACTTAGTGCTTATTGATACCTCGTTAAAACAATAGAGCTCCTTTGTGTCTTTTATCGGTAAATATATATTACCTTTTTCATTTTTAAATTGAATTGAAAAGTCTTTACGGGTAAGATCACCTTTAGAAAAAATATATCTTGTTTCCTCTTTCAATATATACACCTCCAGTATCTTATTCATACCATTAAATCACAATAATCATTATTTTTATGTATTAAAGCTGTAGAGCAATATAATAAAATCTTTTGTAAAAATTATATAAAACAATAGTCGTAATACGCACACCTTTTACATTTAGTAGCATATATAGCTTGAGGTGGAGTCTCGCTTTCTAAAAATTCCTCAATTTCTTTGTATTTGACTTTTAATTCTTCTGTCTTTTTCTCATCTAGTTCAATATAGTGTATTTTTTTATTTTGCTTGTTTTTTTCAATAACTTCAAGCTTCCCTTTTCTCATTATTCCTTTTTCAGCAAGAAGCACCATATAGAACTCAAGTTGAGCTGTAGCAGCCTTAATATCGGAATCAGATTTCTTTATTTCCACAATATATTCAGAAGTGATTTTATCAAGTCTTATATTTTCAAACGACAACTCCTGTTTTCCATCATCTTTCAGTTCATGAAGAACTCTTCCTATCCTTACATCTTCTGAATTATCCTCTAGATTAATTTTATTATAAAATAACCAACATTGTCTTTTACAATGGAAGTAGTAATTTATAACTGTTCCTGTTAATTGAACTTTGTCTTTCAACATTATAAAAACCTTCCTTTCATAGCTAGAGAAAATTCTTCTCTGTCGAATTTCCCATCTTTTATAAATCGTTCTCCTTCCTCAATGTAATAGTAACCAGCAAATTCTTCATCGCATCTTAAAACTAGATTACCGGAGTTATAAACATTATAAGTGAAATATGACATCTTTTCTGCTAGCTGAGATATAGCAACCCTCTTCTCTGCATACGCCATGTCTTTATTCTGAGAAAGTTGTTTGAATGTCTCCCATATCTCTCTACCATTTATACTTTTTTCATCATTATTATCGGCTTTTATTTCATATGCAATAAATAATTGTATATTTGGCTCAATTAGCCTCATTGCCTTTTCAACATCAATAAATTTCATTTCTAAACAGTCTCTTATTACGTTTTTTATATTATTACGATTTAATTGATCAGTTTTATCTTTCAAGTCATCAAGTACTTTTGAGTAAATACCTTCAAAGTCTTTGTGTTGAAACATTCGAGAAATCTCTTTATCAGTAATTGGATAATTTAACCTCAAATCTCCCTTGTAGATCATAGAAGTATCATCGTGTTTAAAAAAATACACTCTGCTTCCTGTTTTTTGACATGAACGATTAATTCTGCCTAGAAACTGTTCATCTGCATCTGGGATAGATACATCTTTAAAACCAATATCCATATCTATATCTATCCCAGCCTCTATTACTTGTGTTGCAACTACAATAATATTTCCAGTTCTTTTAATTTCATTAATAAGTGTCTTTCTTGTTTTTACATTATCATCACCAGTAAGCTCAACAATGTTTTCCTTGTTTATATGTTCCTTTGATTCATTCATACTCATTAGTATGTTATAAAATTTTCTAGCAGTAGTTTTGCTGATGAACTCAACCAGAACTTTTTTGTTGTCAAAACTAGCTACTTTCTCCGCTAATACTTCCAGATCCATTTTCTTGTATTCTAGTAATGATAGATCTATTTCAACTCTACTTTTGAATAACGGATTTTGATAATATTTAGCTGTATCTTTAATGAGACTTATGAAATTACCTTTCCCTCCTTCATCAAGCATTTTATCAAGTTTCGGTAGAGTTGCAGACATAATAATAATTTTTATATTTAATAATTCTGCATATGTATCTAAAAATGTAATAATATGACGCCAAATGCTGTTTTTATAACTTTGTATTTCATCAACTATTACTATACTATTACACAACTTAGTTAATGGGAAAACTTGTTCCTTACCACAGCCAAAAAGTGCATTGAAGAAATTTACATGAGATGTAATAACAATTGGGTAATTGTTAAATATACGTCCTAAATAAGAATATTCATAATCAGGTTCTTCTGAAGTTTCATCATTTTTGACTAGTACAGGTGTAACTGAGTTAATTACAGCCATATCGATATTTTTTGTAAAATATTTACTTAATGTATCCTCAGTCTGTTCAACCAAGGTATTAAAAGGAAATATATAAAATACATTGTTAACTTTAGGATTAATTTGCAGAAGGTTTAGCATTAAATTTATAGAAATATTAGTTTTCCCTGCCCCTGTAGGGGCCTCCAGATAGTAGATATCACCATTTGGATTTTCCTTAAGTTCAGCTTCCGCATCCAAAAACATTTCACTTCTCAAGGCATTAATTGGAGTATCCTTAAAATAACCGTTATCCCTCTTGTATTCCATGATACCTTTATAAAGTTCACTCTGCGTATATCTAGAATGTAGTCGTTCGATATTATTTATTACACTTATTTCAAACTTGGTTCCATTTTTATATTCTGAAGTAGCCAGATAATCACAAGCTGTAATTAAAGAAAACAGAAGCCTGCATAAAATGTAAAATGCTGTTTCGTCAGATATATACTTTTTTATTTTGCTATAACCCTTATCAACTGTTATTATGCTATTCTTTTTTAGATTAAGTGTTTTATTATAATATTCTTTGATTTCACATTGCATAACATCATCACAAAAACCTTCGGTAGTTTTCAAATATCCATGATGTCTAGCTATACAGTAAGCAAATCCAAAAAGGAAAAAGGAGAGCTTACTTTTGCTGTCTCCATCAATTAAAGGTAAATATTCACACATATAAATATATGCAGAAGGTAATGAATGATTAGAATTTCCATCCATATCATAATTTTTATATTTATAATTTTTAAGTCTTCCAAATTGAAAATATGGGTTTATTTTACCTATATCGTGTAGGTAAATTGCATTTACAAACATATCGTAGACCATCCCCACTTCAGTTTCACTGCAACCACATGCATAAATAGTATCTAAAATTATTGAATCTACACCCTTAACATTACAGTATGTACCAAAATAATCCAGACATAATTTACTGTGCTCTTGAAGAGTCTCCTCAGGTTTTCCTTTTTGATTATGCGCCCATATTTTTTCACTACCAATAATATCATTTAACCCTAGCAAATTATAATTTTTCATATCATCTCACCTATCTATTCTATTCTTTTTCTATCAATTTTTTCTACACCTAACTTTGCAGAAGGGTCTTTTTGTTAAACTGTAGGACAAGCAAGTATGAAAAACACTTAAATGTGAGACATAATTGCGAAAAGAAGCGATTTAGAATTTATAAAATCTTGAAATAAATCGCTTCTTACTTAAATTAATAAAAACTAAGTACTTTCCCTTCGTAGGAATATATGTTTGGAGGTAATTTACTAATTTTGTAATTTGTAAATATCGAACGTTCAAACTTATAAAAATTAAATTCTCTTTCTAATGCTACAGGAGAATATTCAGTAAAAATAAATCCCAGGTCATCATCGCTTGTTTCACTATCATCTAAAACATCTAATTCACTAATAAAAAGAGAGTTTATAAAACTTGCTTCGGCTTCAGTTTGCTCTAAATGTATCCATTGAACATTCGTTATACTTGCTGGGAAATCATTTTTACCAAGATAAGGTATGTATCTGCTTTTACCTAGAAGCAAATTATTACACAGCTTGTCCCACAAATCTCTATCGATTGCACCATCATTCAGAAGATAAATAGTCCAATTCGGGTTTTCCAGCCATTGCTCAAACACCATTAAATTTCCACCTGCTTCATTGGAAGCATATCCAACACTATTGTTAAAATACTGTATTTTTTTTGCAAAATACCCTCTTGTACTATTTGGAATTATTGATACCTTTATTTGGTTAAGCTTTTCATAAAATTCCGGATAAATAGTCTTATTTTCTCCGAAAACATCCTCGTTCCTGTAACCCTTTAAACCTATTATTGCTCCCAACAATCCCAGTAGTGCCACCTTATGTATGTTATTGTAAGTAAAATACACTTCAGCATTTACATCTGGTTTTTTAAAAAAAGCTACTTTACCTGAAAGATTAAAACTCAATGCTTTACGAGTATTCACTCCATTTATAATATTTACATTATTCATATCATCACCATCAATACAAGCTATTTACTTTGCAAGATAATCCGCAAGTATCAATATCTACATCCAGTTTATTATAATATACTTCAATATCCTCAATTTCATTTACATGGTTTTTTAACAACTCATTAAGTTTACACAAACTTATTTTATATTTATCACCTTCTTTTTTAAAATCTATATATTTATCAACATTGGCTAAGTATAATTCACTATCTTTTTTGCAATTTATGAAAAGTCCGAATTCATTTTCACAACCTATTTTACTATTAGTATTAAATGCAGTTGCAGCAATTAAACAACCTCTTTTAAACTTTTCATAAGCTTCTTCAGTATAACCCTTAAAGCCCTCAATTCCAAGTTCTACATAGTCAACATAATTAGATGGATTCACGGAGAAGGGGTAAAAATAATGAGCCTCATCTGTTACAGTCTTACTACCTAGCGTAGATGCCAAAGAATCCTCTTTTTTCTCCGTTGAGTTTCTAAAGGGAGAAAGTATATCCTGAGTTTCTATACTAGTTTCAGAATATTTATTAAACCCTTGTCCAATTTGTACTGCCCCTGTGATGCTGATGTTTTGCTTTTCTTCCGCAAAGGTTGCACCAAAGTTCATAACATCAATAGCAGAAAATAAATTTGCAAGTACCTCCAAAGAATGTGTTTTTGCATCTAATGATTTATTAAATATTTGCTCATATCTTTCATTCAGATCCCTAGGTTGAAGTTTTTCGGTCTCATCAGCTTTTCCTTTTTTATTGATTTTAAAAGATTTTATGTATAATACTTTCTCACCTTGCATTTGCCACATGCGTTTTATAGGATACTTAAAAGCTTTATCACTTCCAAAAATATCCCCTGAGGAAATATGCTTAGGTCCTCCACTAAAATCAGCATTCCAGTTTGACATTATACTTTTTATTGCCACTACACCATATACACGATTATTCTTTAACATTTTTTGTTTCCTCCTTTTCCTTGTAATAAATTAAATTTTGAGATACAAAACCAGCCATAAACACATCGAACAAAACATCTGAAGGTTCTTCTAGCTCGTAGCCCATAACCATAGATATCAGTTTGTTAACTCGTTGTGAGTTCAGATTCAAAGCATAACTATACTTTTTAATAAGCTTAAAGATTTCATTCTTAATTTTATTAGAATCTTTCGCATTTAAGATAGGATCAATCATATTATAATTGGGTTTATCTGCCTGACTCAGTGACACCAAATATCTGGTTAACTGCCCTGCAGTAAAATAAAACTCACTGTCACTATCACATTTTTGATTTTCATCGGACTTATTATCAATAATTTTCTCTTTCATTGTTTGAGATAATATTTTAACTATATCTCCCATATTTCTTTTACCTCCTATTTCAAAATATTCAAGCAATGATAATCTAAGGTTCATTGCACTTGCTACATTACTTTTTTCTAGCATTCTATAACTAGAAATTAAAAGCGATTCTTTAATTAATTCTTGTGATATTTTGTCAATACAAGCACGAACACTAAAATCTTCACACTTGTGAAAATAGTTATGCATGGCATTTTTTGACAAATTAAGTAAATCTACATGACGTGAAGAAAACCCTGATCTGACTTTAGGTTTATCAACATAGTAATTCTTTACTAAATTCTTGTTATAAAGCAGTTCATCGACTATAGACTCAAGTTTTTTCCTGTTGTTTATCGTTTCTACATTAAAATCAGGTAATCTTAAATAGTTGTTTAGCTTGAACGGCTCTATTTTATCAGTAACTCCTGGTAGAAAATCATAGTCATCAATTATAGTTTTAATTCCTTTCTTAATATGGAGATAGTGACTATCTATTTCATCAGTAATAGTATTTACAAATAAGAATGCTTCTGATTCCATAATAGGTATATGTCCTGATAGCACTGGCTTTCCATCTCCATCCTTCTGTGATTCAATCGATTCTATAAGTTTTTTACTATCCAATGCATCATTTATACTTATTATAAAAGGCACCTTGTAATTAGTAGTTTTATGTTCAAGATAAGGTTTTTTTGCATTCAATCCCATATTACTATTTGACAGCCCATAGATTATTCCATCAATTTTAGTATTATAATCGTTACAGTTGAAAATTTTTGGGATTAAATAACGCATGTATTCTCTCTTATATTCTTCTATGTCTACGTCAAAGAATATCTTAATATATACATTAGATTCGAATTGATAGGATGTAACGGTATTAACAAGCCAGTCATACTTTTCAAGAACAACTTTTTTATTTTTCTGCCTAGCTTCTTCATTAATTTCTGGCAGTTGGAAAACATCAGATGCCCCCTTCTGATTTCCTTTTTCATTAAAGGCACTTCCTTCTTGACTGAGTCTCCTTTTTATGGGAATTATAGAGGCTGAAAAGGAATCATAATATCTTTCTATGTTTTCTTCAAAGATTTTATAAGTTTGTCCATCCGAAAGTAATGTGTCTTTTTTCATAAAAACCGTGTAGATATTATTGCTATGAATTTGTTTTTTAGAGTCTACTGACTTATTCATTTCTATAAGCACACTAGAATAGTCCTTCACCTTAAACCAGTTATACTGTTCTCCGCTTTGGGGAGTATTTTTATTAATCAAGAGCGTTTGTGTTTCATTTCCGTCACTAGAGAACTTGATATATAATCCAGGTTTAGGTACATAGCTATCTATTACCATCTTATCTACATTAGCTACCTTTTTGAATGTATCCAATAGATCATAAATCATTTTAACCCTCCTTTCTACCTAGCAAAACAATAGCCCATGCCAAGCGAAGATTTTTCCAATAAACCACATCCTAATGCTGTAAATGCTAACTTTTGACTAATCTCATCATTTTTAACTCCAATAATCAGTTTATTGCCAAGCAGAGATGTATTTTTATAAGGTATTTTGATAGGTTTTATATTGGTCTGTTTGATAAATTCTACAAAGTTGTCTTCTGGTTCTAGCATATCTCCAAAGTAAGCTCGGTATTTCTTTAAAGCATTTACATGTATTCTTTCTCTGAGGAGCACCAATCCATCTTCCTTAGTCCAGCACTTATTAAATACAGTTGCAATTGCAGGAGTAATTGTTGAAAGCTCGGTTATGGCATTAGACTCACATTTGTAGATTTCTTTAGCAATGATTTTCACAGGATAATCCATGGTCATTAAAGATTTTTTCAATGTTAACATGAAGTTTGCAGATAAAGAGCGAATCTTTGTTATGTAAATTCTGTCTTTATGATAAATTTTATCTGGTTCTGTAGGTTGGAATGAACAAAACGTGTAGAACTTAAAGCCTTTCGTGCTGTGAAGTTGTTTTAGATCTTCATGTTCTAACATAGCCCTGGAAATCATGTTTGAAATAAACTCATAACTGCTCAAAAAAGGTAAATCTTCCTTCAAAATAACTGCAACAACCATTTCATAATAATTGTTCACAATCTATCACCTCCTTCTTCATTGGATATTTTTTTGTGATATACCAACTGTCTTATACATGATACCATACATGATTTTATTTGTAAAGATTTTTTGGAAAATTTTAATAAATATTTTTAATACTGTTAATTGAAAAATCTTTATACTAATCAAGCAAACATTTAAATAAAAATTTAGCCTCGTAACATATAAACTCAGTATTTTGAATTCTTATACACTTGCCGTCACAAAGAAAATACTATATAATTCAATTAACTGATACGTACAACGTATTGAAATTTGGATATTTTTTTGTGATATGATTTTAACCTACACATATGATGTATAACTTTATTTTAAAAAAAAGATGATGGTTTCTTTATCATCTTTTTTTTGTGATATTATTTATTCTTCTCCTTAAATTTGGTTTCATCTGTAATTTATTTCTCTAAGAAGCTATAGTAAATCCTTATAGTTTACCCTTTTGTACTAATCACATACTTCATCAATATTTTTTAGCGTGTGCATCAATTGTTTTTAATTTTAACTGTTCTAAACAAAATATAGTATCTAGTATTGTGAAGCAGAGATTGCAAGACTTTTTGTTCCAACATTGCCATCAAATCTTACTGTTAAATCAATCTCATTAATATTATTCGTTCTAAAAAGTGTTATATCAATACATTAATTGGAGCTAATTAATGTATTGATATAACACTTTTCTATTTTTAGAGTACAATAATTGAGTTACCTTGTAAAAATATTACCCCTAATGAATATGCAAGATATCACATATATATTTAGGGGTAATCAATTTATTAGGTATATACAATCTATACTTCTTATAAGCTTTCTATTATTTAATATACTTGTACTATTTAATCGCTTCTACTACCTAAACTATTTGCACTGCTTGTATTATAAATATTTTTTAACTATTTATGCTGTCTCTATACGAATCCCTCTAACACTTCTCCACATCAATCCAAACATCATCCTTTACTAATGCCTTGCTCCCCGCTTCAATTAAAGCCATAATGGTCAAGGTCTCTTCCTTTGGTACAGCGGGTTTGCCTGTTTCAAAGAAGTCAAGCATGGCGTTTATCAATCTCTGGAATGTGTCGGAGCACTGAGGTATATACTCTCCGTCTCCATCTTTTAATTGTAGTGACAGCTGGAATGGCAACTGTGGCATTTGGTGCATGGAAGCTCTTCGCCCATCAGGGTATTCTATAACTAAGGTTCTGTCATTTTTAGTAGATAGGCTTTTTATTCTGTTTGCTCTCGGACCCATTAGAGCCACTATCATTTCTAGCTGATGTACTGAATAAGTTTCAAAGCTCCCAGGCCCCATTGTAGCTACAAATTCTACTGTCCTGGGATTCACCCTTTCGTTCGGATAAGCAGATAGTTCTTTTGCAAATCGTAGTGCCGAACTTGAGAACATAGGGGTTCCATGTTTATCAGCAAGTTCAAACATCCTAACACCCGACATTAAATCTGGTGAAAAGGTTTTATCTACATATACAGGTTTGCCCGACATAAGCGGAATCTGGGTAAGCTTTTCATGTTGTTCTGGATTATCTGGTGAAAGTACAATAATATAATCGGATTTTTCAACGATCTCCTCAATAGTAGATAGCTTCTCAATTCCGTATTTCTTGCACCAGGAATCTGTATCAAGTCCACCTGATTTGTTTTTCTCTGCAAAGGCATATGTAAAAGCCATGCTTCTACCATGAGATTCACAATTTTCCTTTATCCACTGTGGATAATTATTCGCATGCCATTCGTCAAGAAAATAGTCTATAAAACCAATCTTTTTCATAGTACTATCTCCTTGCCAAGTTTAGCTGAATCATAAATGGCATCCATAACTTGTGATACAGTTAACACATTATCAACGTTAGCTCTGGTCTTGGTTCCTTCTGCAGCTGCTTTAATGAAACTATCTATTTCATCATAGAACATGTCCGCTTTTTGGAATGTTGGTGCAGTTTCATACAGCACTCCTTTGTTTGCAGAGTATACTTTAAAATCTCCTCCGTACTGGAGCTTTACGCCTGCTTTGTCGCCAAGGAACTCTATAAACATTGCCGATTCTGCAATGTTCTGAGCCCAGGCTCCATTTAAGCTTATTGCTGGTCCTTCGGTACGTATATAACCGGAAACAAAGTCTTCCACATCATAAGTACCACTGTAATCAGGTGGTCCTGCCCACATGTTAATATATGAGTACTTCTCCATATTTTTTCCCAATTCGCCGCTTATTCCACCGGTAACTGTCAGTACTTTTGGTGAACTGATACAATAGAATATTAAGTCTAGGAAATGAACTCCCCAATCGATCAATACTCCGCCGCCTGATTTTGCTTTTGTGGTAAATTGTCCACCGAGTCCTGGTATAGAGCGGTGTGCTCTAAAAGAGCTGTATATGTGGTATAGGTTTCCCAGCTCACCGTTATCAATCATCTCTTTGATCTTATTAACTGCTGTGTTGAAACGGTTTACAACTCCAATGTTTAAAATTTTACCATTTTTATCAGCTGCTTCTTTCATTTTCTTAACGAGCTCATAACTTACAGCAGCAGGTTTTTCACAAAGTACATTTTTCCCTGCATTAAGGCAATCAATAGCAATAGAAGCATGTGCATTGTTTGGTGTACAAATTGATACAGCCGTTACCTCTTCATCATTAAGCATTTCCCTATAATCTACTATAGCGTTAGGGACATTATATTTTTCAGCCATTTCTTTAGCACGTTCCGGTATAATATCAACCAGATATTTAATTTCTGCCAAAGGATTTTTGTCATAAGCTGGTATATGCTGGCTTCGTGCAATGGTACCACAGCCTATTACCGCAACTTTAGTTTTTTTCATTTGAAATTACCTCCGTTTAAAATATTATTTTAATGATGCTAAAATGTTACTTCCTATATTGCCTTAATATATGATATCAAATAAATTGCATTATATCCTTTTGCACTTTTATTTTAATTTTCATATACTTAATTATTCATATTAATAATATCATTGCTTTAAGCGCAGGTATTTATCCAATTATGACTTTTCATTGTTCCTTATTCACCCTTTTTATACAAACAAAGATATTCTATGTACTTTCCTGTTCATCATAAAAAACCCAGCGTTCTCATTAAAAATACCCAACCAAACAAAGTAAACATTGAAGCCAATGTAGAAAATATAATAATCTGAGCTGCAAGATCACTGTCGCAGTCCATATCTTTAGCCATTACATAGCTAGAAACAGCAGTAGGTCCACCAAAAAGTACAATAAGGGGTGCAAGTTCAGTTCCACGATATCCTAAAAATACAGCAATAAAAAGAAACACTGCTGGAAGGATCACTAATCGACCTATTACTGTAAGTGACAATTCTTTTTTATTATTGATTACAGTATTAAATTTAAACTGTCCCCCTACTACCAGTAGTGCAAGAGGCGTGGCCAATGAAGCTATATCAGAAATCGGCTTGAATAAAATAGCAGGTAATTTCATAGGCATCATTACATATATAATACCCAATAAAGAGCCGATAATTAGTGGATTGGTTGCAATTTTTTTCACCATATCCCATGAAAAAGGATTAATTTCTTTATCATGAGAAAAATAACTCAATACTATAACTGCCAGAAAGTTATAAACAATAATTGTGATAGGCACAAGAGCCGCTGCTGATCCAATTTGATCTTCGCCAAACATGTTAATTACAATGGGAAGACCTAAAATAATATAATTGCCTCTAAAAATTCCCTGTATTATTGAACCACACTTTTTTCGGTCAGGTACAATCTTAGGTATAACTATCATCAGTATTGCTACTGTAATTAAAACAGAAAACACTACAAAAAGAATATACGAGCCCTTTAAAAAGCCCTGAATACCATATTGCGAGATGTTCTTAAACAGCAAACAAGGCAGTGCCACTTTAAAACAAAATTTATTGGCCACATTTAAAAATTCATTAGTAAACAACCCATATCGCTTAAACAGGTAACCAAGAATAACAATAATAAAAGTAGGTACTAGTGCATTGATGGTAAATAAAAGATTTTCCAGTTTTCTTCCTCCTCTAGTTCAGCATTAAAACAAAATCCGGCTCATAAAAAGCCGGACTTTGTTTTTGCATCATTTGCATCATTTGCATCATTTTTTTATCAATTTAATCAATTATAGTTTTAAAACTGCCGCCATAATAAAATTCAGCAGGAATAAAGCACTTACGATATACATTATTGGATGAACTTCTTTAGCTTTACCTCTTACCAGTTTTGCTATCACAAAAACTATGAATCCGGTAGCAATACCATTGGAGATACTGTAGCTGAAAGGCATAATAACAGCTGTGAAGAATGCTGAAACAGCTTCTTCAAAATCATCCCACTTTATTTTTGCAAAAGATCCCATCATAAGTACACCAACAATTATAAGTGCAGGTGCAGTTGCTGCAGCAGGTACCACTCCTGCAATCGGAGTGAGAAACAAACATGCGATGAAAAGAATTGCGGTAACCACTGAAGTAAGTCCGGTTTTTCCGCCTGCAGCTATTCCTGCAGCGCTCTCAACATATGTCGTTGTATTGCTTGTACCAAGAAGTGCACCTATTGATGTCGCTGTTGCATCAGCAAACAAAGCTTTATCCAGTTTGGAGTTGAAACCTTTACCATTGAAAAGGGCTGCTTCATCTTTGTCATCAAATATTCCACTTTTTCTTCCAGTTCCTATGAAAGTTCCTATTGTATCAAAAGTATCAGACATACTGAAAGCAAGAATTGTTGTAAGTACCAGGAATATCCTAGAAGGATCATTGAAAAGTCCTGCGAAATCAAGCTTCAGAAAAGTCTCAGAAATAGCTGTAACTGAGTAGGTATCTCCACCTAACTTGGTAATTCCCATAGGGATACCAATAAGCGTCGTAGCGATTACTCCTATAAGTATGGAACCCTTCACCTTGCGAAGCATGAGCACTAAAATTATTATCAATCCAATCAGTGCAAGCTGTGCATGCTTGTCCGTAAAGTTGACTATAGCTGGAACAATCTCAGCATTTGTAACAAGTGTAGCAAGATTACCAGAATCGTCCGGGATTTGTGCCAGGAAGTTCGGAGCGTCTGCTGTAAATTTTATAAAGTGAGCGCTCTTAACTCCTATGTAAGCGATGAAAAGACCTATGCCTCCACCTATAGCATATTGAAGAGATACAGGAATTGCCTTTATGATAGACTTCCTTATCTGTGTTACTGTTATAAGTATATTAATAAGACCACAAATAAATACTATAGCCAGTGCTTGCTGCCATGTAAAACCTAATGCAAAGCATACTGTAAAAGTGAAGAAAGCATTGAGACCCATACCTGGTGCCTGTGCATAAGGAACGTTGGCAACTAAGCCCATAACAAGTGTGCCTATAACTGTTGCAATGATAGTTGCAACAAACACACCATCCCAAGGCATTCCAGTCTTAGAAAGGATGCTTGGATTTACAAAAATGATATATGCCATGGTAAAAAATGTAGTTATACCTGCCATGACTTCAGTACGTACATTTGTACCGTTTTCTTTCAGTTTGAAAAATTTGTTCATTTAAGAACAACCCCCTCTTATTTTTCGTTTGAATTTTAAATAACACACCTATGTACTACAAACCAGTAACTCTTCTTTCTGGGTCATCACCTCCATTAATATCTGCACAAAATAAAAATAGACATACAGAATTTAAAATCAAACCTGTTTGTCTATGGGTTAAGGGTACGTATCATGCCATACTTGATTGACATGCGCCGTCGTGTAATGAATAAGCTGCCAACACCTGCCAACCGTCCACTATTATAATAATCTGGAAAGGTAATAACCAAACTTTCCGTGTGGATCAGCCATGCATAAAAGCATTAACCAGTCTCACTCATAGTCAAACAATTTACGGCTGTTTGGTAGAAACTTTCGGGCCATATTCCCGATATTATATGAGTAATTCAATGCGATATAAGTTTTATCGACAAATTAATACTATCATATAATTGAACAAGCCGTCAAGCTTTTTTCGAACTATTTATCATTAATTTGTTATTTAGTACATTTAAACACGAACTATGTTCATCATTTCTATGTTTATTATTCGCTTTTTTATGCAATAAGCTTACTTTCACCTGTTGTCCTGACTGATAACGATTGCGAAAGCTCCTCACTCCTCATTCCCCTCCGTGATATCCGTGTGAATCCGCGTTCCCCGTATCCTCGTAAAATCATTATTTGGAGAAGTAATCTACTCCGGCTCTGAATATGCTTTGTTCCTTATTTCCCGGCACATTTTTATATACATATTTCGCCACTCTCTCAGAATGAGCCATCTTGCCGAGGATTCTGCCGTCCGGGCTGGTTATGGCCTCTATTGCGTTAGCAGAACCGTTGGGGTTATGAGGGAATTCCGCTGAGGGGCGTCCCTCTTCATCCACATATTGAGCTGCTACCTGGCCTTTTCTTGCCAGTTCCTTCATCAGCTCCTCATCGCCTACAAATCTGCCTTCTCCATGAGACACAGGTATTGTATGAATATCTCCTACGTTAGAATAGGCAAACCATGGCGATAAGGTTGAGGTCACCTTTGTGCTTACCAGCTGAGATACATGGCGTCCTATTTTATTATAGGTCAGAGTCGGACTGCTCTCGTCAATATCCCTTATCTCGCCGTAGGGCAAGAGTCCCAGCTTTATGAGGGCCTGGAATCCATTGCATATTCCTATTATCAAGCCGTCCCGGTTGTTTAAAAGCTCCATGACGGCTTCCTTCACGTAATCATTCCTGAATACTGCCGCAATAAATTTACCGGAGCCGTCAGGCTCATCCCCTCCGCTGAAGCCTCCGGGGAATGCCAGTATCTGAGAAGCCCTTATCCTCCTGGCCAATTCTTTTACCGATTCCTCAATATCCTTTGGAGTAATATTCTTTATCACCATTATGTCCGCTTTGGCTTTGGCATCTTCAAAAGCTCTTGCGGTATCATACTCGCAATTGGTGCCCGGAAATACAGGTATCAGAACTCTGGGTGCCGGAGACTTTATGACCGGCTTTTGAGTATTTCTCTCTTTGTATTCCACTTCAAATACACTATCTGCTTTTTTCTGTAAGAAGGATCTTATGGTGTCTGCTATGTGTAATATCTTAGTCATATTATTTCCTCCGTTAAAAATTGTTTCCAAAAAAAGTAAAATATATCACACGCACTATTGTACAGTATAATCGGTTTTAAGACAAATAAATTAAGGCAAAAACAAAGGGAAAAAATAATGTGGCGGGGCTTTCGAACAAGGCCCTGTTATAATTTGATTAGTGTGGCGTGCTTTTCAGCGCTTTGGTTTGTTAAGCTCCATTATCCGACCAATATGTCGTTTTTGAAATATATATTGACGTTGACATTATTTATATGTTAGTATTTTTATATCGCCGACGCCGTCCAGTTCCCTA